>OMJG01000596.1_pt1 | contig 25833 bp, 29 predicted proteins | sample 1646431 | NCBI WGS metagenome assembly OMJG01 (sample SAMN03771674, study PRJEB25209) | food metagenome | isolation source: Cotija cheese | place: Mexico:Jalisco,Michoacan | collected 2011-12-12
GAAGATTTAAAGCAAGAAGTCTACGACGCCAACATGCAGTTGCCTGAATTAGGATTGGTTACCTTTACTTGGGGTAACGTTTCCGGTATCGATCGGGACAAAGGCTTGTTTGTCATCAAACCTTCTGGGGTTGATTACAATGACTTGAAGCCTAGTGACATGGTTGTTGTTAACTTAAAGGGTGAAGTTGTTGAAGGAGACATGAATCCTTCCAGTGACACCCCAACGCATACAGTACTTTACAATGAATTCCCTAATATTGGGGGAATTGTTCATACGCATTCACCTTGGGCAGTGTCATTTGCCGCTGCTAAGATGGATATTCCCGCAATGAACACAACGCATGCGGACACATTCTATGGCGATGTACCAGCTGCTGATGCCTTGACTAAGGAAGAAATTGAAGAAGACTACGAAGGCAACACGGGTAAGACGATCGTGAAGACCTTCAAGGAACGCGGCATTGATTATGAAGCCGTTCCCGCTTCTTTGGTTAGTCAACACGGTCCCTTCGCTTGGGGGCCAACGCCAGCCAAAGCAGTTTACAACGCCAAGGTTTTGGAAGTGGTTGCCGAAGAAGACTATCACACTGCTCAAATGACGCGTGCTAATCGGGAATTGCCACAATACCTATTGGATAAGCATTATCTGCGTAAGCATGGCGCCAACGCTTATTATGGTCAAAATAATGCCCATTCTCAAGATCACGCGGCACGTCAATAAATTTGTTATCCATTTTAAAACCAAATTATACTAAAGGAGTGCTCAATTATGTTATCAGTTCCAGATTATGAATTTTGGTTTGTTACCGGTTCACAACACCTTTATGGTGAAGAACAATTAAAGTCCGTTGCTAAGGATGCCCAAGATATTGCTGACAAGTTAAACGCCAGCGGCAAGTTACCTTACAAAGTTGTCTTCAAGGATGTTATGACAACGGCCGAAAGCATCACTAACTTCATGAAAGAAGTTAACTACAACGACAAGGTTGCCGGTGTGATTACGTGGATGCACACATTCTCCCCAGCCAAGAACTGGATTCGTGGGACAGAATTATTGCAAAAGCCATTGTTGCACTTGGCAACGCAATACTTGAACAACATTCCTTATGCTGACATTGACTTTGATTACATGAACTTGAACCAAAGTGCTCATGGTGACCGCGAATATGCTTACATCAATGCCCGTCTAAACGTCAACAACAAGATTGTTTACGGCTACTGGGGTGATGAAGACGTTCAAGACCAAATTGCACGTTGGGAAGACGTTGCAGTTGCTTACAACGAAAGCTTTAAAGTTAAGGTTGCTCGTTTTGGTGATACTATGCGTAACGTTGCCGTTACTGAAGGTGACAAAGTTGAAGCACAAATCAAGATGGGCTGGACGGTTGACTACTATGGTATCGGTGATTTAGTTGAAGAAATCAACAAGGTTTCTGACGCTGACATTGACAAAGAATACGCTGATCTTGAATCCAAGTACACCATGGTTCAAGGGGACAACGATGCTGAAACTTACAAGCACTCCGTTCGTGTTCAATTACAACAGTACCTTGGAATCAAGCGTTTCTTGGAAAAGGGTGGTTACACTGCCTTCACCACGAACTTCGAAGACCTCTGGGGAATGGAACAATTACCTGGTTTAGCCGCTCAATTATTAATTCGTGACGGTTACGGCTTCGGTGCCGAAGGTGATTGGAAGACCGCTGCCTTGGGTCGTGTGATGAAGATCATGTCTCACAATGACCGGACGGCCTTCATGGAAGACTACACCTTGGATCTACGTAAGGGCCACGAAGCAATTCTTGGTTCTCACATGTTGGAAGTCGATCCAACGATTGCTTCTGACAAGCCACGGGTTGAAGTTCACCCATTGGACATTGGTGGTAAAGCCGACCCAGCTCGGTTGGTCTTCACTGGTTCCGAAGGCGATGCCATTGACGTCACGGTTGCGGACTTCCGTGATGGCTTCAAGATGATCAGCTACGCTGTTGATGCCAACAAGCCTGAAGGTGAAACACCTAAGTTGCCAGTTGCTAAGCAACTCTGGACGCCTAAGGTTGGCTTGAAGAAGGGTGCCTTAGAATGGATGAAGGCCGGCGGTGGTCACCACACTATGCTTTCCTTCTCCTTAACCGAAGAACAAATGGAAGACTTTGCTACCATGGTTGGTATGACAAAGGCGTTCATCAAGTAAGCTAAATATGAAATGGTTGTGGTTGCCAGCGAGCAATCACAGCCATTTTTTTAACGAAGGGTGGTTTAATTAAAATGGGCAAGAGTGAAAAGGAAAAAATGATCACTGGTGAGCTGTTTAACGTCTATGATTCGGAGCTAGTTGCAGAACGGGGCGTGGCTCGGCAACAGGTTGAAGCCTTAAATGAATTGGGTGAACAGGACCCCGAAAAAAGTCAGCAACTGGTTAAACGTCTATTTGGGGCAACCGGCGATCAGGTTGAAGTTCACGCAACGTTTCGTTGTGACTATGGTTATAACATTTATGTAGGAGAAGATTTTTTTGCCAACTACGATTGTACGATGTTAGACGTCGCCCCCATTCGGATTGGCAAGCATTGCTTATTAGGTCCCAAGGTGCAAATCTATTCGGTTAACCATCCCGCTGAACCGGAGCTGCGCCGAAATGGCGCGATGGGAATCGGCAAACCAGTGACTTTAGGTGATGATGTGTGGGTCGGTGGCGGTGCGATTATTTGTCCCGGCGTAACTTTGGGAGATAACGTCATTGTGGCCGCTGGTGCAGTTGTGACGAAGTCATTCGGCAGTAACGTTGTGTTGGGTGGCAATCCCGCGCGGGTCATTAAGTCATTAAAATAGCGTAAACGAATACGGACATTAAGAAAGACCTAACCACTTCAGCGTATGCAGTACTGAAGTGGTTAGGTCTTTCGAATAATCAATAAGTGTTTCTAAAGGAGTGCCATCGACGTGCATGTGGCGCAGGTTGTTGTGCGTGTTTTCGCAAAAATGCCGCTTGGTGGCGCGAAGAGATGACGACATTTAGCTTGGGATTGGGAGCCGGCGGTGTCGGGTGCTTGGTGAGCAAGTTAGGTTTATAGACGGTCATCGTTGTTGTCCTCCTTATTAAACCAGTATGATCTGACTATGAGAATGACAACAGTATAAGCTATGTACGGCCATGGGGCAGGCTTAGCACTAGACTTTAGCCAGTTAAGCACCCCAAACGCTCGAATTGGCAGTTTAATAATGGCGGAAATTAAAAAGTTGTGACCACTCTTAAATGGTCACAACTTTTTCGTGTACAGGTTGATTGCTGAAAGCTTAGTGGAGCAAACCACTAACACTCAGCCAGCCGCCTAGTCCCAACAGACCAATGGCCAGCAGCGTGAAAATACCGACAAGTGTTGAGGTATCCGTATCCAGTTGCTTAATTCGTGGCCAAAATTTGACTAACATCAATAGAATTAAGGCGATTCCGGTTGCAAGAATTAAGATCCCCGTTAATTCTGTACCAGTGAACATGTAAATCTCCCCCTTTATCTCTTCATTATAACCAGTTTTGTGGCGAAAGGGGAAATAATTCCCGTGGATTAAGGTGCTATGGTAAAATATAACCTAATTAGACCGTTAAGATAATGGGAGAGGTGACCGAAATGATTGATCGAATTGAAGCTAGTGCGGATGCCCTATGGGTCACGCCGGATGAGACCGGTGTTATGAGAATTGGGTTTGCCGATAACGGGCGTCAGTTGGTGGGACCAGTAACGGCAATTGAGTGGCTGATTGCGCCAGGTCCAGTTAAATTGGGAACGTCATTTATGATTATTCGCGGTGAACAGGAATCGTTGACGTTACGCTCACCCTTTAGTGGACGCGTGACAAAACTGAATACTCAGCTGAATCAGCAGCCTGAGCAATTGAATCATCGGAATGATTCAATTGCTTGGTTACTCGAATTAATTGATGACTAAAAAAGGAGATAACAGTATATGGAACTCGACTGGCAGGTGACAGAACCCGTAACCAGTTTGAAGCAATTTTTGACTAATCAGGGCATTAGTCATCGGGTCTTTAGCGATTTGAAACAACAGGGAACAATTCGTGTTAATGGGCAGGTGACCACACCGGCAGTCACTTTGGCAGTGGGCGATCACGTTGCGGTGACGTTTCCGCCGGAGACTGCCGATGAGGCGGTTGCTGTCAGTCACGAGCCGATTACCGTTCTGTTTGAAAATCGAGATTGGCTCGTGGTGGATAAACCAGCTGGGTTAAACGTGGTACCAGGACCAGCCAATCGAACAGATACCTTGGTTAATCGGATCAAAGGATACTGGGAAGCGGAACACGCCGAGAATTTAGTGCCTCATATTTTAACGCGCTTAGATCGATTTACCAGTGGTGTTGTGTGGGTTGCTCGGCACCGGTTAGCCAACAGTCTAGCTAGTCAATTACAGGCGGCTCATCAAATTGATAAACGCTACTTGGCGGTTGTCAGTGGACGACTTGAAGCAGATCATGCGGTGATTGATGCGCCACTAGCGAGTGATCCGACTGGTTATAATCAGATGGTGTCACCGACTGGTAAGCCGGCACGGACCGAGTATTGGGTACAACAGCGTTTTGCAACGGCAACTGTGGTGACGGTCAGACTACATACGGGGAGAACCCATCAGATTCGGGCTCATTTTGCGTCATTGGGCCATCCCTTACTTGGGGATGCCTTATATGATGGGCCCGTAACTGGTATCAACCGTCAAGCGTTGCAGGCGCTTTCACTGACGTTCAAAGATCCCTTTACAGATGAACAGCGGCAGTTTACCAGTGAATTACCGGCGGATTGGCAAACCTTAATACACCAGTTATCGGAGGAGTGACACAGGAATGGCAGAAAAAGAACAGGTGACGTGTTTAGTGGATGGTGAGCCAATCTCATTGGAAACGAGTCTACAATTAGCAGAGTTAGAAGCGGGGTTGCGGAACCGGATTAAGCGTGACTATCCCCAAAGTAAGGTGACAGATTATATCTGTGGTCATCATCTTCTAAAATATCGGTTGGATCACGTTGATGCCATGATCAATGCCGATTTAAAGCAAACGAAGAAGATCAATCATAAATTGACCAAAGCCCTGCAAAGTGACGACTATGACATCATCGATGTTAACGAAAGTCTCACTAATAGCTTAACGTTTGGTCAGAAGGTATCGGATGAAGTTGCGCGCTTTGGCGGGTCTTGGGGCTTCATTTTCATTTTTATGTTTGTCTTATTGGGATGGATGATCGTCAATGGGCTGCATTTATTTGGTGTCGACTTTGACAACTACCCCTTTATTCTGTTAAATTTAGTTCTGAGTTGTGTCGCGGCGATTCAAGCACCCATCATTATGATGAGTCAGAACCGGTCCGCTGACCGGGATCGCATGATGGCTGAGAATGACTATCACGTGAACCTGAAATCTGAACATGAGTTGCGGTTACTACATGCTAAGGTTGATCATCTAGCACAGAATCAGGTGCCGCACACCATGGAAGTCGAACGATTTCAACTGGAAATTTTAGGCGAAATTCGCCAAGAACTCGCTGAGTTGCGGACCGAAAAAGCGGCCGCGGCCACGGCGACACGAAGGGAGTCTCACCATGAGGACATGGATCACCGCTAGTGTCTTGTTTCTCGTTGGCCTCATCTTTGGTCAGCGGGTAGCTGGACGGGTTCATTCATAGAGGGACCGGCAAATCCTTTGACAAACCTGTAATCCTCCGTTAATCTGGTTAAAGAACTAGAAATGGAGGATTTTTTGTGATAATTCGTGAAGCTCGACCAACGGATGCGCCTCAGATAGCCCCGTTGATGAACTTGATCTACGATGAAATGGCGTTAACTGACCTGGAAGATGTTCCAGGCCCTGACTTACTGAAGGTCATCACGGCAGCTTACCGCACCCGGACGTATTTATCCGGTGCGGCAACTACGGTGGTGGCCGAGGCCAATGGCCAAGTGGTTGGGGTAGCGTTTGGTTATCCCGGCGAAAGGGAAGATATTGTCGATGATGTGATGACGCGATTAGCAGCGAAAAGCGGAGCGTTTGATGAACCGTTTGATTTAGAATCCGAGACAGCGGCCGGTGAATGGTATTTGGATTCGCTGGCGGTCTCGCCGGATCATCAAGGGCAGGGAATCGGCCGCCAGTTGTTGCGGGCCTTACCGGTTTATGCGCGTCGTGATCAACAAGCCGTGATTGGGTTAAACGTCGACTTAGAGAACCCGGGGGCCATGCGTTTATATGAACGCATGGGCTACGAGGTGACGGGGACTCAAATGATTGGGGACCATGAGTACTACCACATGCAACTGGAGATTGGTGATCCAGTTCGTGTGACTAACTAAACAATAATAATGTGGAGTTTGGGATGTGTGTCCTGAACTCCTTTTTTAGTGGTCATGATTGCAAATTAGCGGAATTTCAGCGCATACGGCCGTTTTAAAATTTATTGTTGCAAATACACTTAAATGAGCTTATGCTAGAACTTAATCAGTTATGAGCGAGGAGTGTGACCTGATGGCGACAAAATTAAGAACCGTTACTGAAGCTGATTTGCCAGCCTTACAGCAACTTAGTCGAACAACTTTTAGTGATACGTTTGGGGCGGTAAATACGGCCGCCGATTTAGCAGTTTATTTAGAGCGAGCATACAGCTTACCGCAATTAGCCCGCGAACTGGCTGAACCGACCAGTACGTTTACCTTTATTTATCAAGATGAGCAGCTGGCGGGGTATTTAAAATTAAATTGGGGAGCGACACAGTCAGAAGCGCAGGGGGATGACTGTCTCGAAATTCAACGGATTTACGTACTCCCTGCGTTTAAGCGACAAGGATTGGGCCGTCAATTGTTCCAATTAGCGCGGCAAACGGCCGAGCAATTGGGAAAAACGGCGATTTGGCTGGGCGTCTGGGAACATAATGATTCGGCCCGTGCTTTTTATCAGCAGATGGGATTTGTCGTTGTTGGTGAGCATGTTTTCCAGTTAGGCCATTCCACTCAGCGTGATTTAATTTTGCGTAAGACGCTGGTATAATGGGAGCTATGACAATTTTAGGAGGCTAACCAACGTGAAAGATAATTTACAATTAGGCGATGCAGAATTCAATCAAATGTTATTGGTATTGAAAGAGCCCGTCACTCAGGCTAACCATAAAGAGTTCAAATTCTTAGATGGTGAGATGCAAGAGATTGCTCCCGACATTTGGGCAATGCCAGCTTACATGACGGCCGACGACGAGTTTACAATGTTCTTCTTGACGACAAAATTAGCGTCAGGTGAAACGGTCGTTACCTTTGCCACGGGTGAACAAGCGGATGGTGACTTTCGTTTGAGTGAGCCCATGGTCACGGGTGCTGGGGTCAATACCTTGTTTGAACACCAACCAGATCGGGCAAAACGCGTGTTGAAATTTCTAAATGATATTTCACGGGCTGACGAGGGTAACTGGCGGATGGTTGAAGACTAACATACTTTCAACATGAGGGGGCGATACGGTAGTGAGTACGAAAAAGATAAACGTCCCCCTGTTACTGGCACCGTTTATTTCACGAATGGGCGATGCCCTCTACTTATTTGGGTTAAATTGGTTTGTCGTACAAGCCACTGGTAATGCGGCTTTGCTGGGCATTATTCAAGCTGTTGGCGGGGTTGTCTTATTTTTAGGCGATCTCTTCTGTGGCGTCGTCGTAGATAACTTCAATCGTAAATGGGTCGTGGTATTGGCCGAACTCGTGAGTGTGTTGGGCTGTATTGGGGTGGCCCTCTGGTTAGATCCCCTTCATCTAACTGCCGGCCCATTATTAACGCTAACGGTTATTTTAGATATTGGATTAGCCTTTAGCCTGCCAGCAGCTAAGTCGATGATTCCCGAATTGATCGTTCTAGCCGATCGCCAGCGGTTTAATGCCATTAGTAATACCTTACTTGACCTTGCCAATATTTTTGCCCCGTTATTAGGTGGCTTTTTACTGACCCTCCACTGGTTAAATTTGCGGGGGTTTTTACTTATTAATGGCCTATCTTTTCTCCTATCATTGGGGTTATATCTCAGTATTCGTTATCCTCCGCACCACTCAACGCAGGCGACACTGGGAATTAAAGCCAGCTTGCTGACCGGTTGGCGGTATGTCTGGCAACGGCCAATTCTAGTTGAAACGATTGCTCTGGGTGGGTTGTTAAATGTGATGTACGCGGCCTTTAAGCTCGTGCTCCCGTATGATGTTCAACACATCTATGGGGGACAGTCAGCCCGTTACAGTTATTTACTGATTGCCATGGCGGTGGGCGGAATTTTAGGTGGCCTGCGGTTGACTTTAGCTAAACGATTACCGCGACACCAGCAGAATTATGGGGATCTGGGCCTGTTAGCTGGCATGCTCTTACTGGCTGGTGCTTTTCCTAATTATTGGATGTTACTGGGAAGTAGTGTGGTCATTGGCTTTTGCTATACGTGTTTTGATATCCGAGCGTTGACGATTACACAGGAGCTAACTGATCCGGCTTACTTGGGTCGAATGTTTGGCCTTTTATTTTTAGCAATGGATGCGTTTCAACCCTTGGGCAGTTTTATTTTTGGGTTTGTGACGGATGAGTTGGGGAATGCGACCTTACTGTTAGTCGGTAGTTGTTTCCTAATCGGTTTAGTGGGCATTTATCAAGGCTATCAACGGCTTGCCCGGCGGTCACGATGATTATTAAATGGTCTTGACAAGCAGGCGTGAGTCTCGCTATAATCTCTATTAATATAGTCCTTTAACATTGTCCCGTGAGGCAATGAAGGTACGACGTTTCTGGCGCAAGCTGGGCTTAATTGGCGTACACGTTTCCTTACGGGACGGGTGCGCTTTTTTCATGGACAAGGAGGAATTGATTATGCAGCAGCCGTCACATTATCGTAATCCCGATGCGTTGATTGATATCGACGAGCGGCCCGGATGGGGCCAATGGTTGGGACTATCACTGCAACATTTGTTTTCAATGTTTGGTTCCACCGTGTTGGTACCCATCTTGGTGGGGTTAAATCCAGGCATTGCGCTGTTTAGCTCAGGGGTGGGCACCCTCATGTATATCTTAATTACGCGAGGAAAGATTCCAGCGTACATGGGCTCTAGTTTTTCGTTTATCATGCCCATGATTGCCCTGATGAAAACCACGGGTTATCCGGGGATTGCTCAGGGAACGTTGGCGGTGGGACTAGTTTATCTGATCGTTGCTTTAGTCGTGGCGGCTGTCGGTCCGGACTGGATTGATCGCGTTCTACCACCGATTGTCGTTGGCCCGATGGTGATGGTCATCGGACTATCACTAGCCGGGAGTGCAGCGCAAAAGGCTACAGTTGATAGTCAAGGTACGTATCACTGGCAGTTCTTTGCGGTTGCCATCATCACCTTACTCCTGACGATTGGGTTTAACTTATTCTTGCGGGGATTTTTAGCCTTAGTCCCCATTCTGTTAGGGATTGTGTGCGGCTACCTGGTGGCAGTGGCATTTGGTCTAGTAAACTTTACACCAGTGTTGCAGGCAGAGTGGTTTCAGTTACCTAAATTTAAAATTCCGGGGGTCAGCTATTCCTTACATTTTTATTGGGGTGCGGTGCTAAGTTTGGCGCCCATTGCCTTTGTCACCATGACGGAACATATTGGCCACATTACCGTGCTTAACGAGTTGACCCATCGTAACTTCTTCCGTGATCCTGGGTTGACACACACGTTAGCTGGCGATGGTGTGGCTTCAATTATCGCGAGTTTTGTTGGTGGGCCGCCCGTCACGTCATATGGCGAAAATGTGGGTGTCCTTGCCATCACCCGCGTACACAGTGTGTATGTTCTGATTGGCGCGGCGACGTTTGCCGTAATCTTCAGTTTTGTTGGCAAGTTGAGTGCCTTGATCGAAAGTATTCCTAATCCGGTAATTGGGGGAATTAGCTTTCTTCTATTTGGTGTTATTGCGTCAAGCGGTCTGCGAATTCTGATTGAGAAACAGGTCGATTTTAATCAAAAACGTAATCTGATGATTGCCTCGGCAATTTTGGTCATTGGGATTGGGGATGCTTACCTCAAAATCGGTCAATATCAATTTTCAGGCCTAGCCGTGGCGGCTGTCTTAGGCATTATCTTAAATCTAGTATTGCCCCAAGCAGCTCACAAATAAAAAAAGTCCTCGCTATTGTGCGGGGACTTTTCGGATATTGGAATTAGCCAATTTGCCAATAGCGGAGAAGGGCCATTGCCATGATGCCAATGACGACGACCATGAGTAAGCTTTTGGTGAGGACCCCAGCGATGGTCGCGGGAATGGCGGCTAAACAGTTGGCAACATTTAGCGTGGCTAACTGACCAGCGTGGGCGATGAACAGGCTTTGACAACATAGGGCCGTCATGATCGTGATGGGAACAAATGACAAAAAGCTCACCAGCCAGCCCGGCATCGTCAGTTGTTTGACAAAAATAAAGGGGAGCGTTCGCGAAAGAATCGTGACGAGTCCGCATCCCAGGATCACCCATAATTCGGTTAGGCTGATTGACATTTTTTCATCTCCATTCCAAATAGACATCCGGCAACTGTGGCGACTAATAGGGCAAAGTTGGCGCTCATGAGGCCAATCATCAGGTAATAAATGAGAGCAACAAACCCCATGACGAATAATTGCAGGCGTATTCCGAGGTGTTTGTCACTAATCAACTGGAGATAGACGAGACCAATAAACATGGCTGTCAAGGCGAAGTCAAACCCCAAGCGGCTTGGATTGGCAATGAGTCCGCCTAGAATAGCCCCAACCAGGGTCGCCAGTCCCCAGACTAAATAGGCAACGAGATTAGCTGCCGATTGCCAAGCAAAGCTTAATTGTCCATGGGTTTTATTTTGTTTATTCATGGCTAAAGCAAAGGTTTCATCGGTTACCAGCGTACCGATCAGTAAATTTCGAATTAAGGATTCATGGCGAAAATACTGGGCCAAGCTGGTACACATCAGGATCATCCGTGAATTCACAAGGAAGGTAGAAATGAAGATTGCTGACAGGGGGTCATGAATTAAGAGCATGCTGGTGATGATGAATTGGGCGGAGCCAGCGTACACAATAAATGACAGGCCAGCAACCATCAGTAAACTCAAGTGACTCGTGTGGGCAACAATTCCGAACGCTAAGCCCACACCAATGTAGCCAAAGACAGTGGGAAGAACGTCACGAATGCCCGCTCTAAAAGTTAGGTCTGGACCCATAAATAAGCCTTCTTTCCGTTTTCTAATTAAAGTCTAACCTTTAGTTTAGCCGTGTATCCGGGGCCTGTAAACCTGTAATTTATTTGTAAATATGCTGGCCGAAAAAAGTTGAGGGAAAAGGTTGCATTTCGGTAAAGAGGGTTGTATGATACTCTCATTGATAACGAACGAAAGTGAGGGTATGGGCGATGAAGATGAACTTAACTGAACTAGCAGCTTCAGCACACGTTGATGCTAGCCGCATTGAGGACTACGTAAAGAGTGGGTTATTAGGTAAGGAACATTCGACGACGGAGTTCGATGATTCAGATTTGTACTGGATCGACATGATTCAATGTTTTCAGGATAACGGGACGTCTTTAGACGACTTATCCGGATTAATGCCGCGGTGCCGCAAGGGCCAATCGCAATTAACCCAGGTGCAGTAATTAAGGTAATGAATGAGTAAAATGGGTGAAGAGAACGACCGGTGATGATGAGTCCCCGGTCGTTTTTATATGTGCGTTGTGGATGTTAAACAAAAAGGCCGGTCGGGAAGAAATCCTCGATCGGCCTTTTAATCTATTCTGCTTTAACTTGTTTAATCAGTTGTTGCATAGCTTGTGCTTGATAAGCAGCAGTGGCTTGCTGGGTAACTTGTTTCTGTTGCGCAGCAGTCATTGATGGATTCTTCGTCATCGCTGCCATAACTGCTTTTTTGACGTAAGCAGTCGCAGCGGCCTTTTGTTTGGCTTGATAACTCTTAGAACTAGCTAGCTTCTGCAATTTTTTAGCTTGTGGGGCGCTCAATACGGTCCAGTTCTTGTTGATGTAAATGGTATTGTGTTCCTTCACGTATTGATGGCCATTATCGGCTAAACCAAACCAGAATTTTGCTGTACTATTTTTGTATTCGCGATAGGTCTTAGTCGTGACAATTCGGTTATGACCCGTTGTCCGCTTGACCGTGTTACTGGTCGTGACCTTAGCTCGAGTATGGTTTGTTTTCTTAGCCGAAGCGCTAGTCTTATAGACGTAAACGCGGTGCTTATCGGCTGTTCCAATCGATTGATACAGCATCATCGGTAAGTTCTTGGATGGTGAGGCTGAGTAAATCCGTTGGGTTTTAGTTTCAGTAACGTTGTGCATACCGTAGTGGTCATGGTCGTTCTTAACAATGAAGAAGATACTAGCCACAACCCCTGCGACTGCCAGAATAGTCAAGCTATTCGCAACCACGCGGTTACTGAGATAAACATAGAAGTAAAATGCGAGAATCGCGCAAATGACAAGTGTAACGATAATCATTAGGCGGCACCTCCCTTAGTTGCAGCTTCATCGGTACTTTGATCGGTTACGTGCGTTGAACGGTTGCTCCCCTTTAAGAAGAAAGCCACGATTAAGGCAACGAAACTAAAGCCGATAGCCACCCAGAAAGCAGCATGATAACCGGTTAGCGTGGCATTAATGGCCCTATCTGTGTAGCTTAATGGGTTAGTGGTTAAGACGTGTTTAGCAGGGATATTATTCTTAGTGACGTTAGTCAAGACACTCACTAGAATGGCGGTCCCAACGGAACTAGCAACTTGTCGTTGGGTGTTGTTAACAGCAGTCCCGTGACTAATCAGATTCATTGGTAAGGCGTTCATCCCAGCAGTTGTGGCTGGCATCATGACCATGGCAATCCCAAACATCCGAACCGCATACAAGATGACGATGTATAACGTCGAGGTATCCTTAGTAATCCAAGCGAATGGTAAAGTACCAATGGTTAAGAGGAACATCCCCATGATTGCTAAGCGCTTAGCACCAAAACGGTCAAATGCCCGTCCAGTAATGGGACTCATAACCCCCATCATCAGAGCACCGGCCAGTAGGGTTAAGCCAGAGTGAAACGCGGACATGCCCTTGACGATTTGCAGGTATAAAGGAATGACCATTTCAACGCCCACCATGGCCATCATAACGACGGAACTCAAGATAGCGGAAACCGTAAACTCTTTAGATTTGTAAACCCGGAAGTTCAAGAACGGATCGTCCATCGTTAATTGACGCCAAACAAAGAGCGCTACAAAGACAAAGCCAATGATTAAGGTTGATAGTACTTTGGCACTACCCCAACCATCATCACCAACAGAAGAGAAACCGTAAAGCATGCTCCCGAAACCAATCGTTGAAAGCAGTACGGACCAGATGTCCAGCGGTGCTTTCTTAGTCTCAAGCACGCTACGCATGACCCAAAAACTGGCGATGATGACGATGGCAACAATTGGAATGATCATGCCGAACAAGTCTCGCCAAGTCATGTTATCAATGACCCACCCTGACAGTGTGGGGCCAATGGCTGGCGCTAAACCGATAACGATACCGGCTAGCCCCATGGCCGTTCCCCGTTTGTTGGCTGGGAAGATGGTGAGCATCATGGTCTGAAGTAATGGCATGGAGACCCCAACCCCAACGGCTTGAATTAGCCGCCCGATTAATAGCATCGGGAAGTTTACTGCCGACCAGCAGATAACAGTCCCAAGTAAGAAGATACTCATAGCAGACATGTAAAGTACCTTGGAACTGATGGTCGTGATCAGCCAAGCACTGATGGGGATCATGATCCCGTTAACCAGTAAGAAACCAGTGGTTAGCCACTGAACAGTTGATGTGGAAACATCGAAAGCCTTCATCAATGTTGGAAAGGCAGTACTTAAAATAGTTTGGTTCAGAACGGTACAAAAGGTCCCAATCAGCAGAAGTGCAACAAGCAATCCGCGATTATAGGACTTACCGTTGGTATCAATAGCATTTCCCAAAGTTAATTCCCTCTTTTACTCAAAAATTATTTCTGGAATAAATATACGCACATTGAACCTCTTTGTCAACTAGCTTGACATACTTTTTAGAATATATATACTGTTTAGAGAAAAGCGAACATGTTTCTAAAATAATTTTATATTTTTCACAAACGCTTTCATTGTTATGGCCATCGCGATTACTATCGGGATGACCGATAGAATCTAAGGCAGGTGCTAGTAAGTGGATGATGAACAAAAGAAAATGTTTAAGAAGCTGCCGACAGATAGTTTAGTTCTCGGAATCGGGGATGTAGCGGCAGCAACAGGTGTCTCTCAAAGCCAATTACGTTATTGGGAACGAAAGGGTTACATTCAAAGCCAGGCAGTTAGTGATGGCCGTAATCGGAAGTTTACCTATAAGACACTGATTCAGGTCCAACAAATAAAATTCTTTTTAGATGATGGCTATACACTGGTTGGGGCCGTTAAACAGGCCAAACGGCGGCGCGATTATTTTGACAAACTACAGGACTTTTTTACCAGTCGCTTTGAACATTTGGAATTGGCCGATGGTGCTGGCGAGATTGACTTAGGCGTGTTTGATCCGCAGCCTAATCAACGGTTGGTCGCGGACCAAGTCGGTGATCACTGGCAGTTTCGGTTGGTTCCTTTAGAATAGGACGGTTTATTTGTTTCTCAGGGGTAACAATGGTAATCTGAAGTTACGGAAGAGCAAGTTGTGGTTGGCAGACAAAAACTTTCGAGACCAATCGATTTTCTGGCTGGATTGGTGGTTTAATCATGTTGTTGACGTGTTGTGAAACCAGGCGAATAACCATGAGTAGTAGCGCGTTATCTTGCGCATGGACTACGTTGACCAAATGTCAGCGTAAGCGATCGTAAACCTAAAACGACGTGTTTTTGGAAAATTAAGTTCTTTGATTTTTCTCTCGCCAGTCACTGCTTCCGTGAACCGTTCAAGTTTTGAAAGTTCTTGAACGGTTTTTTTGTATGCTTTTTATGAAAATAATTTAAGAAAATGAAGGAAAAATTAGAAGATTGAACGACTACAAAGACTGGTAATTCAGCTTTTAGGCCGCCAATGAGAATTTAGGGGCAAAAAAGTTATCTATTTCATTGTATTTTGAAGCCAACGTGTTAAGATAACAAAATCGCAAAAAACAAAAACCAGAAGGATGGTGTTATACATGCTGTTACGACAAGCGACGATGGCTGACTTACCACAAATTGAATCGATTATCCGTGATGGCCGTGAGTTATTGGCGGCTCAAGCGATTGATCAATGGCAGGGCTCATATCCCAACACGTCAATCTTAGTTGACGACATCCACCAAGGGTGGACGGTTGTCTTGGAAGAAAACAACGAAATTTTGGGGACCGCAGCCATTATTCCGGGAGAAGATCCCACCTATCAGGAAATTGAAGGTCAGTGGCTGACCAAACAAGCGCCATACTTGGCAATTCATCGCGTAGCAGTATCTAGTCACCATCATGGTCGTGGCTTAGCCGGTGAATTGTTCCAACGGTTATTCGATCAAATTGATCATGCCGCAAACATTGAAAGTGTTCGGATTGATACACATCCCCAGAACATGGCCATGCAACACGTTATTAAAAAGAATGGTTTTAGTGAAACCGGGACAATTGATTTAACAGCGGCTGGCTTGCCAGGAACGAAAGACTTTGCGTACGAACGGTTGACGGTCAACGCTAACCCAGCGCACGTGGTGGCAACCGCTACAGTCAAGTAAATAAAGGCTTCCTATATTATTAGATGTAACTAGGGCTTAGTTGGCGTGCTGACTAAGCCCTTTTTTGTGGAATCAACTCATAAACCTTTTGTGAGGGGAGCCGAAACGAGCCTGTTCTTTTGACCTAAATTCTGCGATAATAGAAGGTAGTAAGTCATGGGGGCGGTTTAGTTGGAAAAGAGTTTGACTGGTGGCCGATTTTTACTCGTCACCATCTTGAACGTCGTTATTACGATTTTTGAATTGTTAGGTGGCCTGTTGTCTGGAAGTTTATCACTGCTATCAGATGCCTTTCATAATTTGGGGGATGCCCTGTCCGTTGTGATGAGTTACGTGGCTCATCGAGTCGGCGGCCGGCAACAGACACGGCAAAATACATTTGGATATCGGCGAGCAGAAATTTTGGCGGCGTTACTGAATGCAGCCGTACTTATCTTAGTCTCTTTGTTATTGGCGGTCGAAGCGGTTCGCCGACTACTTCACCCAGAACCCGTGAAGGGCGACATTATGTTGTTGGTCGCGGTCGTCAGTTTCCTGGCCAACCTGTTTTCAACGATCTTACTGAATCACGGGGCTCAGCATAACTTAAATATTCGGGCCACTTATCTACATTTACTGAGTGACGCGCTGGCGTCAGTTGGGGTGATCATTGGGGCTATTTTGATTACCATTTGGCAGATCAGTTGGGTGGACCCCTTAATTACGGTTTTAGTGGCCCTCTACATTATTTATGAGTCTTGGCCGATCATTAGGCAAACATTTGATATCTTAATGGAAGGGTCACCAGATTTGGACTATGAAGCGATTGCCCAAGATATTTGTCAGTTACCAGAGGTGGACGGTGTCCATCATTTGCACGCTTGGTTAATTGATGAAAACAACGTGGTTTTTTCCGTTCACGTCAACATGGAAAACTTGCCGTTATCAAAGATTGAGCCGATTTATCGGCAAATCGAGGCCTTGCTCTGTCGTAAATATGGGGTAAATCACGTGACGATCCAAGCGGAGTGTCGACGGGGAAAAGACGAGTCGTTATTTTATGATCAAAATGACTGGCGGCACGAATAGACTTGCATGCCAAGCTGTTTCGCGGTATAAAGGAAACACTATCTAGATGAGGTGAACAATGATGACTCCGATGAAGGAGGATTATTTAAAAATTATTTTTGAGCTAGGCGGTCGCCAGAAAAAGGTGTCCAATAAGCAAATTGCGATTAGTTTGAATATTGCGGCAGGTTCTGTAACGGAAATGGTTAATAAGATGGCGGCTGAGGGCTTGGCAGAACATACGCCTTACGCTGGTATTTCCTTGACGAACCGAGGCATTCGGTTAGCTGAAGACTTGGTCCGCAAGCATCGGATTTGGGAAGATTTTTTGGTAGAGAAGCTGGGCTACGCCTTACCAGACGTTCATGATGAAGCTGAGGTCTTGGAACACGTCACGAGTCCTAAGTTGATCGATGCCTTAGATGACATGTTGGGGAATCCCACGCATTGTCCGCACGGTGGGGTTATTCCAGATCGACAGGGGCATTACCATGAAGACAGTCATACCGTTTTAAACGATGCTGCCGATGGTGAAATTGTGACCGTTGATCGTTTCATTGACAATCATGATCTGTTAACGTATTTGGGTGACCTAAAGCTGGATATTGGTGATCAGCTTAAGGTGCTAAAGCATGATCCTTTTGAGGGACCCGTGACCGTGCAAAATTTAACGGATAATGCCGAACTGATCGTTAGCTATAAAGCGGCACACTACATTTTTGTTAAATAACTTTTAAAAGCCTGACGGTGTTCAGGCTTTTTTGCTGTCAATATAGCTGGTCATCGATGGTGAACTTTTTATTTCGCAACCACTCGGTGTGCCGTATAATATAAATCGTATGAGGAAGGTTGGGATGGCAGTGGCTAGTCAAAAGAAACGAGATCAGTTAATCTTGCATACGGCTTTGACGGCCGGGCGCATCATGATTGAAAATGGATCTGAAATCGAACGGGTTGAAGACACGATGATGCGCATTGCCAAGAATGCAGGCGCACAAACCAGTCAACTCTTTGTCATGATTACCGGAATTTTGATGGCAATTAATGGAGAAGTGGGGGCCCAAATTGAACCAGTTAAACGGCGGACGTTTGACCTGGAAAAAATCGCGGTGGTGAATGATTTGTCGCGACGGTTTGCCGATCACCGCATTACTCTTCAACAGTTTGCCGATCAACTAGATCATCTCGATAGCATTAGTCGCTACTTTCCGTTTTGGTTACAACTGCTGGCAGCTGCGTTAGTCAGCGGGCCTTTAGAGGTGGTCTTTCGGCACAACCTGCCGGATTTCTGGATTACCTGTGTGGTCGGGTTGCTGGGCTGGTGGGTTTATTATGTACTAAATAAATTTATTCAAATTCGATTTTTATCCGAGTTTACGGCATCAGCAGCAATTGGTCTGTTAGCTGTTTTGGTGGTGCATTTGGGATTGGGTAACAGCGTTGACGACATTATTATTGGTAGCGTGATGCCGTTAGTTCCCGGTGTTCCTATTACCAATTCGGTGCGGGATATTTTAGCAGGCAATTTAGTGAGTGGACCGGCGCGGGGCGTGGAGGCTTTGGTGAGTGCCGCAGCAATTGGATTTGGTATTGCAATGGTTTTACAATTCTTGTAAGTCAGGAGGGTGCCCCATGACGGTTGTTCAATTCGTTATTGAAGTAGTGGGAACGTATGTCGCTACGATTGCTTTTGGTATTTTGATTAATATTCCCCGGCGCGCATTGAATTTTGGCGGTTGGATTGGCGTATTGGGCTATCTCCTATACCGGTTCACGGTGCTAGCGGGTGGCGGTTATGTCATTGGTAACTTATTAGGGGCTGTGGCGATCGGGGTGGCCTCGCTACAAGCTGCCCGATTGAAGAAGATGCCGATGATTCTCTTTAACATTCCAGCGTTGGTGCCACTGGTTCCCGGCGGTCAAGCCTACCAAATGATTAAGAATTTTGCTTTGGGACATAACGATACGGCGGTAAGTTTCCTACTGCAAGTTGTGATGATTTCGGGCGCCATTGCGTTTGGTTTTTTGCTGTCGGAGTTGGTTAATCGGGTTCAGCAACGACTGCTTCGACATCGCCGTTAGCGATTAGGAAATTCTTAATAAAACGGTCTAGCCTAGAAATCTAGTGGTGGGGTGGTATACTCATTGCTAGGGGTTTCCCAGAATCAGGTAGGATGAAAGGAATAGTTGCACATGATGTTATTTAATCGGGATCGGGACCGGCCGTGGAAATTCACGCTGGCAACCGTATTGTTTCTGATCGTGGCTGTTTACATAAAGGCACAGAATGCTTACGTTGAATTTTTAGATTCATCGATCGTTGATGTCATTCAAAAAAACCAACCGGGGTGGAAGACACTGTTTTATCGCGGTGTGACGAGCTTGGCAGAACCAAAGCTAGATATTGTTTGGGTGTTCATCTTGGCATTTTTACTGTGGGGCTTTAAGTTCAAGGTGCCAGCACTGTGGTGTTTAGCAACGTTGGCGGGTGGCGATGTCATTGCTAGCCTCGTTAAAAATGTTGTTCAACGCAGCCGGCCCACGGCTCACTTAGCAATTGACGATGGTTATAGTTTTCCCAGCGGACATGTATTTGGCACCTTTTTGTTAGTAGCGATGATTTGGGTGATTTTAATCCCAATGATTTCGACGAGCTGGAAAGCGTGGTTGGTACGCATTGTCCTGATCATTTGGTTGTTACTGGTCATGATTTCCCGGGTTTACTTGAATGCCCATTTCCCAACAGATACGATTGGTGCAGCGCTGTTAGCCTATTTGTGGTTACAGGTTGCTGAAGGGTTGTATATTCGGTTAGCACCTGTTATGAAAAAATGGCCGTTGCTAAAGAAGTCTGAAATTTAAAGTATAGAATTAAACACCAATAGAGCTGCCCAGAATCTGAATGATTCCGGACAGCTCTATTTTTTGCGGTTAAATCATCTAAAAGGTAAGATGGTTTTGAGGCTTATTTAAGGTCTTGTAACCATTCTGTCGCTAGGTCTAGCCAATGTGCTACGTGGGGCAAATCAGTACCAAGTTTCCAAGCTGTCACCGAATTGGCTAATGCTAGGCCGTGGGGGCCATTGTGGAAAACGTGAAGTTCGGTATCTACGCCCTGAGCTAGTGAAGCTTGGGCATAGGCTAAGGTATTTTGAACGGGGACCAGTGGATCGTTAGCCGTTGCCCAAATGAACGTTGGGACGTTGGTTGAGGTAACGTGTTGATCAGCGGCAATCTTTGTTGGGGAGTCGGTCCACGTTGCTAGTGTCGGGGCATCCGTTGGGAAGCCAAGCTTAGGTGAAATGACGGGGTAGCCGAGAATAACAGCCTGAACCTTTAATTGTTCTGGAGTGGTGTGAGCCTGTTGATTAAAGTCAGCTTCAGACCACCAGTCATTAAAGAGAGCAGTGATATGGCCACCAACGGAAAAACCGGCGACCACCAGTCGGTGGAGGTCTACGTGCCAGGTAGTAGCGTGGGCGTGAATAGCGGCAACACTTTGCGCCAATTCAATCACGGGATTGGGCAAGAGGGGCGTCTTTTCACTAATGAAGCTGTAACGGAGGAAGAACGCTTGATAGCCGCGGGCGACCCATGCCAAGGCTAAATCCTCAGCCTGTTGCTCTGGAATGTGGGTATAGGAACCGCCAGGGACGATGATCACGGTCGGGTAAGTTACCGAGGAATCGGCATTTTCCCGCAAGTAGCCTTGTAGATAAGCTGTGGGACTATTAGGTAGTGATTGGGTCAATATTTTCAATTGCGAAACCTCCTAAGATAGGTCATGATAAGGATATAATCAATTATAACGCATCGTTTGGTCGATCGGAAAGCAGGTAACGTATGGAAAGAATAGCAATAACGTCGCGTTTACGGGTGCGACCGTTAACGGAAAGTGATTTTGAAGAGTACCGACGGCTATTAGCCTTGCCAGCGGTTGCTGCGGCTAATGGATCGCCCAGTGATGTAGATCGTGCTGTGATGGCGCGCTGGTTTGCGGCAGATCGGCAGAGTCCCTTTGCGTTTGCAGTAACTGACTTAACCACAGCCCGGTTTATGGGCGTCATTTTATTTTATCAACATGACGATCCGGAGGAGAAAAGTGGCAATCCGCAGTACGACGTCGGCTATTTCCTTGATCCAGTTGATTGGGGGCAAGGTATCATGCCGGAAGCCCTAAAAGCTAGCTTGCGTCTTGTACAACGGGCAGCAGTGGTGACACAGACAGTGTGGGCCACGTGTTTGGCAACTAATCGGCGTTCCCAAGGGGTGTTAACCAAATTGGGTTTCCAAACGGTGACGGCTCCCTTTGTTCCAGAGGGACTACCAGGTGAGGCGGTACAACCAGAACTATTGTGGCGCTTGGATTTGCCTCAAAATAAAAAAAGTGAATTCTAATCGTAATTTCATCTTGCAATGTCACACAGGGATGGTATACTACAAACTATCGAATAGAAGAGGCGCGACCAACAAGAGTTGCTTTCCGGAGATGGGTCACATCGTAGAAAGAAAGTTAAAGGGGCGGTCGCCGAAATTTACGCATTTTGACCGGATGTGTGGGTTGGGTCCTGGTTGAACAAATCAGGGACTGTCGCAGTCAAATAATCGGCTGCGGGGCGCTTTCAACGATATTGACTTGGAATAGTAATCTGTCCAACTCTCTTTCGCAAAGCAACTTTTGTGGAAGAGAGTTTTTTATTGCAAGTCGTTTCGAGAAGGTCCTTCTAATCAAGAAGGAGGAAACAAGATGGAACAAAGTATGACAAATGCCACAACCAGTGAAGCTTCTGATCAGGTAAAGCGGGGATTAAAGACCCGACACGTTTCGATGATTGCTTTAGGTGGGTGTATTGGAACCGGCCTTTTCGTTGCCAGTGGGTCGGCAATTTCAACTGCCGGTCCCGGTGGCGCGCTAGTTGCCTATGTGGCGATGGGGTTGATGGTGTATTTCTTAATGACTAGTCTGGGTGAAATGGCAACCAATATGCCGATCTCCGGGTCATTTGCAGCTTATTCCGCCAAGTATGTTGATCCCGCGTTAGGGTTTGCCATGGGCTGGAACTATTGGTTCAACTGGGCTATTACGGTTGCAGTTGATATTTCTACGGCAGCTCTGGTGATGAAGTTCTGGTTACCAGGAATTCCCGGCTGGATTTGGAGCCTGATTGCGCTAGTAATTATTTTCGTGATTAATGCCCTATCGGTTCAGGCGTTTGGGGAAACTGAATTCTGGATGTCATTGATTAAAGTTGTCACCATTTTTGTCTTCTTGGCAGTTGGCTTGATGACGATTGTTGGTATCATGGGTGGTCATGCAACTGGACTTGAGAACTTTACGTACAAAAAGGCCCCATTTGTTGGTGGTTTTCCGGCTATCTTGAGTGTTTTCGTAGTTGCTGGGTTCTCCTTTCAAGGAACTGAACTGGTAGGAATCACAGCTGGCGAGTCAAAAGACCCAGCTCACAGTGTGCCTAAGGCGATTAATCAGGTATTCTGGCGGATTATTTTATTCTACATTTTAGCCATCTTTGTTATTGCCGCCGTTTTGCCTTACACTAGTCCTGACTTACTCGGCTCTTCTGCGAGTGATGTTGCCATTAGTCCCTTTACATTAGTTTTCCAGCGGGCTGGTTTAGCAGCCGCTGCGGGTGTTATGAACGCGGTCATTTTGACCTCAGTGCTTTCAGCTGCTAATTCGGGGATGTATGCTTCAACTCGGATGCTATATTCCTTGTCTAAGGAAGGTTATGCACCGAAGTTGTTTGAACGAACAGGAAAGAATGGGATTCCTTACCCAGCACTATTTGCCACAACCATTGTCGCGGCTTTGACCTTTATCAGTAGTATTGCCGGTCCACAGATTTATCTGTGGTTGGTGGCGGCAAGTGGGTTGACTGGATTTATTGCATGGTTCGGAATTGCCTTGTCGCATTTCCGTTTCCGCCGCGCATTCATGAAGCAAGGCCATAAGTTGTCTGAACTGAGCTATCACGCAAAATGGTTCCCAATTGGGCCAATTCTGGCGTTGATCCTGTGTGTGGCCGTGATTGTCGGTCAGGATCCGCAATCATTCTTCTCGGGCCATTGGGAACAAGTACTGGTAACTTACATCAGCGTACCATTGGTTTTGGTACTGTACTTGGGCTACAAGTTTAAGAAGCACACTAAGCTGATTCCATTGGATCAGGTTGATGTGTCACCCGTTCATAAGGACGGAACTTTAAAGGAATCGTCAACTAAAGATTAAGAATAATATTGCGTGGGCAGATAAAATGAAATAATATTAACGGCGTCTCGTTAGGCTTATGGCCTACGAGGTGCCGTTTTTAATGAATTGGGTAATGAAAAAATGGCCACGATATATTGTCTTTTACGAAGCAGGTTGGTACAATATGTGGTGTTGAAATTTTGGCCGAGAAATCGGCGCGTCGTTATTTAAAGGAGAGAGATTGCATGCTTGTATTATCGGGAACTATCGGAGCCGGCAAAACGAGTCTAACTACGTTGTTAGCCGAACATTTACACAAACCAGCCTTTTATGAATCAGTGGATGACAACAAAATCTTGCCACTGTTCTACCAGAACCCTCAGAAGTATGCCTTTCTATTACAAATTTACTTTCTTAACAAGCGGTTGGATAGCATTAAGGCAGCCAATGCGGATGATGAGACAGTTTTGGATCGGTCGATCTTCGAAGACTCCTTGTTGTTTCACTTGAACGCTGACCTGGGTCGAGCAACGTCTACGGAAGTTGATATCTATGACTCCTTGCTGGCCAATATGATGCAGGAATTGCCAGAAGCGACGCATAAAAAGAACCCGGACTTGTTGATCCACATCAATATTTCGTTTGAAACGATGTTAGAACGGATTAAGAAGCGGGGCCGTTCCTTCGAGCAAATCGATCATGATCCAAGTCTATATGAATATTACCAACAATTGGATCAACGGTATATTGACTGGTATAACGCCTATGATAAGTCACCTAAGATGCAAATTGATGGTGATCAATTAGACTTCGTAGAAGATCCAGCAGCCCGGCAACAGGTCTTACACCTAATTGACGAGAAGATTGCTTCACTTTAGTCGTTGTCTTTGTTACCAAAATGCGGTATGATAGCGTCAATTAATAAACACGAGGTGCCTATCCAGTAGACGGCCAGAGAAGCGGGGAAAGCTGAAAGCCGCAACGTCGAAAATTCCAGCACTAAAAAAGTGGGCGGGTAATGCCGCACGGTGCAGACCGTTATCATGTTCAAGGGTGTTATTGCGTGCAATGACGAACTTGGGTGGTACCGCGAAGGTCTTCGTCCCATGTGACGGAGGCCTTTTTTGTATCATCCGCAAATTAGAGAGGAGTTATTTCAGATGTTAGATTTAAAGTTGATTCGCCAAGAACCAGACTTCATCAAAGAAAAGTTGGCAACCCGAGGTGTTGACCCAGCTGATATTGATGCACTATTGGAACTTGATGCCAAACGTCGGGAACTAATTGTTAAGAGTGAAACGATGAAAGCCCAACGAAACACGGTGTCTGATGAAATTTCACAATTGAAGCGGAATAAAGAAGATGCTGACGACAAGATTAAGGAAATGCGTCAGGTGAGTGCTGATATTAAGGATATTGATGCGCAATTGGATACGTTAAAGGATCAAGTCCAAGATGCTGCCGCGCATTTGCCTAATATTCCTAACGATAATGTTCCAGTTGGATTAACTGAGGATGGGAGTGTTGAGCTCCGTCAATGGGGCGAGAAGCCAAATATGGACTTCACGCCTAAGGCGCACTACGAAATTGGGGAAGACCTTGGCATCTTAGACTTTGAAGCTGGCGCTAAAGTTTCGGGTAGTCGGTATCTGTATTATCTGGGTGCCGGTGCGCGGTTGGAACGGGCCGTGTACAACTTTTTCTTGGATGAGAATACCAAGGCTGGATTTAAGGAAGTCCTGCCACCTTATATCGTGAATGACGATTCGATGTATGGTACGGGCCAATTTCCTAAGTTCAAGGAAGATGTTTACCAATTAAAGGATGAAGCCATGACCTTGATTCCAACGGCCGAAGTCCCCTTAGTGAACTACTATCGTGACGAAGTTATTCCTGAAGAAGAACTGCCAGTTTGGTTTACGGCCTTGACCCCAGCTTTCCGGTCTGAAGCCGGTAGTGCCGGTCGAGATACGCGCGGACTAATTCGGCTGCACCAATTCAATAAGGTTGAGATGGTGAAGTTCTGTAAACCTGAAAATTCGTGGGATGAGTTGGAGGCCTTAACCAAGCATGCTGAGAGCCTCTTACAGAAGTTAGGCTTGGCTTACCATGTTATTACCTTGACGACTAGTGATATGAGCTTTACCGCGGCGATGACGCACGATCTGGAAGTCTGGTTCCCCGAACAACAGACTTATCGTGAAATTTCAAGTTGTTCGAACACCACGGACTTCCAAGCACGGCGCGCCCACATTCAATATCGTGATGAGAATGGTAAATTACAATACGTGCATGCGTTGAACGGTTCCGGTTTGGCGGTTGGCCGGGCAGTTGCTGCGATTTTGGAAAATTATCAAAATGCTGATGGTTCCGTCACTATTCCGGATGTTTTAGTGCCTTATATGGGTGGCTTAACTAAGATCACCAAGTAATAAAGATAGTTAAACGGAACAAAATAATTGTCATGACGTCGTTAATTAGGCCGCGTCATGGCAATTTTTGTGTGCTAAGAAAGGTGGGTGACCGATAATTTCACGATATACCAATTTTTTTGCAAAAAAATGCAAAAAAGGGCTAGCTTTTTTTTCGCTGGTACGCTACAATATTAAATGTTGTTGAGAGAGTAGTTATTCAGTCCACGAATATTTATTCAAAATATTTCAAATTTCTGGTTGACAAGTTTTCAACGGCATGGTAAATTATAATAGTTGTTTCTAACGAGAGCGGTTAACGTTTTCTGAAGGACTATGGAGGATTAGCTCAGTTGGGAGAGCGTCTGCCTTACAAGCAGAGGGTCACAG
>OMJG01000600.1_pt1 | contig 25723 bp, 26 predicted proteins | sample 1646431 | NCBI WGS metagenome assembly OMJG01 (sample SAMN03771674, study PRJEB25209) | food metagenome | isolation source: Cotija cheese | place: Mexico:Jalisco,Michoacan | collected 2011-12-12
AGACCTTTATGGGTTTTTGTGTCCACTAGTGTTCGGTTATATTTTACAATCTGCCACAGATAAAAAGATTCATTATAAATTTATCGATAATACGGGAACACTTTATCAGTCGTATCAAGATTGGATTGAAAAGCACATGCTAAATCCAAAATTGGGTATCGTCAAAGTGTTATTGAAAACTAGAAAGCATAAACTACCAGAAGTATTGCAGCTAGTACATGAGCAATATGATAGTAATTATTTTGTTGTTCAAACGAGTGAAAAAGAATTAGAAATTTTTCCAAAGAATGTCAACAAAGGTAATGCCCTAGAGAGACTAACTAAATATCTAAAAATCAGTCCCAAAGAAGTCATGGCTATTGGGGACTATGATAATGATATGCCGATGTTTCGAGCTGCAAAATTCAGTGTCGCTGTTGGGAATGCCATTTCTAAAGTAAAAGATTTAAGTGATGTCGTGGTAGCCGATAACGATCACGATGGCGTAGCACAAGCAATTGAAAAATATGCTTTATAATAATGTGTATAAAAAAATCAGCCCAAATCAATGGACTGATTTTTTTATGCCATATTTTAAATCGTATCGAGTGGTTTTTCACCTTTAGGAGCTGGATAAGTTTTATCAAGCAACTCCAATTCATCCGCTGAAAAACTAACGTCAACTGCTTCAATATTCTGTTTCGTATGTTCTACAGAAGAAGACTTAGGGATGCTCAATAAATCATGATTTCTGATTACCCAAGCTAATAATAGTTGATAAGCTGTAATGTGTTTTTGTTTAGCCATCTCTTGAATAACGGGAGCAATCTTTAAGTATTCACTGCCGTCTGAACCAAAAGGTGAATAGGCGACAAATGACATGTGATGTTCTTTTTGCCAAGGTAATATTGAATATTCAATACCTCGACTGCCGATGTTGTAGAGATCTTCATTGACACGACAATTTTTACCAGCAGGAAGAGCGTCCAATTCTTTGAGATCTTCGATATCGAAGTTAGAGACACCCCAGTTTTTGATCAAGCCGGCTTGAACCATATTTTCCAATCCTTCAACTGTTTGTGCTAGTGGAGTTTGACCACGCCAATGTAGTAAGTAGAGATCCAAATAGTCAGTTTGCAATCGTTTAAGACTAGCTTTAAGGCTTTGTTCAATTAATTTAGGTGTAGCGTGAAATGGATAAAATTTGGAGATTAATTGAAAATCTGAACGTGAATAGTCTTTAATGACGTTGCCGATTAGAGTTTCTGATTTTCCTTCACCGTACATTTCTGCTGTATCGATGACGTTGATGCCATGATCGAGTCCAAACTTTAAAGCTGCCATTTCTGATTCAGTTCTAGTTTGATTGCCTTCACCGATGTGCCAAGAGTCCATCCCAATGGCTGAAGTATTTTGATGATTGAATGTAATTGATTTCAAAACTATTCCTCGCTTTCGATATTAAATAAGTAATTATGAAACATAACGTTGTAAGGGATAACATTACTATTATAAAGCCAATCGTATTAATTATGAAATGAAGACGATTTAATCCCTCCAAATTGTAAAAATTCATTTACAAAGGCTTTTTTGCCATGTAATATAAAAAAAGAAGTGAAAAGTTTAACGAATTCTGACTTCAAATAAAAAAAGGGGTTAAGTATAGATGAGTATGTACCTAGTAGTTAATATTTTAGGTCTGTTTATTTTTCTAGGGATCGGATTCCTCTTTTCGAAGAATCGTAAGGGAATCCAATGGAAATCGATCGCCATCATGGTCGTTTTGAACTTATTCTTGGCATGGTTTCTAACTAGTTTCGGTGTTGGTCGTGCAATTGTTTCTGGAGCTGCTGATGGGTTTAATTGGTTAGTTCAAGTTGCTTACACCGGTATCGAATTCGCTCTACCTAGTTGGGTTCATGTAAAGAGCATGGACTTTGTAACTAGTGCTCTACTACCAATTTTGTTAATTGTGCCACTGTTTGACATTTTGACATATATTGGAGTTCTACCTTTTATTATTAAGTGGATCGGTAAGGGATTGTCATTTGTTACTGGTCAGCCTAAGTTCGAATCATTTTTTGCCGTTGAAATGATGTTTTTAGGTAATACGGAAGCCTTAGCCGTATCAAGTTTGCAGTTAAAACAAATCAAAGCACAACGTAACGTTACTTTGGCAATGATGTCAATGAGTTGTGTTACTGCCTCAATCATCGGATCATATATCCAAATGATGCCAGGTCAATTTATTTTAACAGCTATTCCTATCAATATTATTAATGCAATTATCGTAACAAGTTTATTGAATCCTGTTACAGTTGAACCAGAAGAAGATACGATTGCTAAGCTTCATGGTGAAGATGGTAAGAAAGAACCATTCTTCTCATTTCTTGGCGACTCAATTCTTGGTGCTGGTCGTTTGATTTTGATTATTGCCGCTAATGTTATTGCTTTTGTTGCTTTGGCTGCTTTGATCGATAAAATTTTGCAATTGGTAAATCCTTGGTTAACTTTAGAACACATTCTAGGTATCGTGATGTATCCATTTGCTTGGTTGCTTGGTTTGAATGGACATGATTCATTCCAGATGGCTCAATACATGGGAACAAAATTAGTTACCAATGAATTTGTTGTAATGGGTAAAGTTACAGGAATCATTAAGAGTTTTGATCCTCACTTCAAGGCTGTTTTAACAGTCTTCATTACATCATTTGCTAACTTCTCAACTTTGGGAATGATTATCGGATGTTTCAAAGGTATCGTTGATAAAGAAAAGAACGATGCTATTTCTAAGAATGTTGGTTACATGTTGCTATCAGGTATTTTGGTATCATTATTGTCAGCCGCATTTGTTGGATTGTTCGTTTGGTAATAATAAAAACCGCTAACTTCAAGATTAGCGGTTTTTTTTTGCTCATTTTTCTAACCAGTCAAAGACTTGCTCGATGTTTTGACTCCAAGTGTTCCAAGAATGATCTCCTTTAACTGGCATCCAAGTGTAGCGCCCTTTAGCATGAATTGATAAGAAATTTTTGAACATGACGTTATCTTCATGCATAAAATCACTATCGCCACAAAGAGTTAAAATTTGTTGCTTAGGTTGGCGATTGTTGTAAATATTAGTTAATTGATTTTTAGCTAATTTTTCAGGACTATCGAAGATACTGTCAAAGGTAATTTTAGGCATGGGGCTCTTAGGATTATCACGAAAATGCTCAATATCGGTGATTGGTGAAAGAGCAGCAACCTTACTAAATAAGTCATTATTCAAAAAGGCTATCTTTAACGCACCGTAACCACCCATGCTAGAGCCGACAATGTAATTCTTATCACGTTCTTTTGAAATAGGTAAGATATGCTGCATTTTGGGGATAAACTCATTGATGAAATAAGAGTAATAAGGTATGAAATTGGAATCAGAGTAAAATGAATTTCTCGCTTCAGGCATAACAATCGCAACATTGTGCTGACGAGCTAATTTCTCAACGTTAACATGCCTTATCCAAGCACTATCGTCACCAGTATAACCATGGAGTAACCAGACTGTTGTATAAGCTGGTTCATTAGTATCAGGAAGTACGACTGTGGTTTTGAAATAAGTGTGCAAGTAATTGGTTCTGTAATTTAAATTCATTAATACCATATGATAAACCTCACAATATGATTTTATTCACTCAAATAATAAGCAATCTTTTAAAGAATTTCAATTTTAACGATGTTCATACTGATATTTTTTGAAGTAGAGGAAATTAACATACAATTGTAAAACATCAGTCAAATCTTTTAAATCCAAGCCAAAATATTCAGAAATATTGTTAAGTCGGTAGTTAGTTGTATTACGATGAACATTTAGGGCTTTAGAAGTCTCCGTTACATTACCGTTATGCTTGAAGTAGCAATCGATAGTGTCAAGTAATTCTAGACCCGATTTAGTCTTGAGAAAACTCTTAAAAATACTCAAGGCTTTTTTTGAATATAAATTACTGTCAAGAATGTGATTGAGGAAGCGAATCTCTTTGAAATAGAAAAAGCCCTCTAGTTGTAGTTCTTTACTAACAGTTATCGTATCTTGAGCTTGATGCAATGCATGCTTGAGATTAGTCATTTTATTACTGATACCAATCATCAAATGATGTTCCTTACTAAAGTTAAGGTACCGTTTCAGATCGTTTTCATTTCTAACAATAAGTAAATATTCTCCAGGAGTCTTTTTGAAAGAAAAATCAAAGGGACTAATTTGTAAGTCGTTCAAATCATTTGTTTCAATCAATACTATGTAACGATTAATAGATAAATCAATGTTCAAAGTCTCAGCTCGCAACTGTAATTCATCATTCAACAAGACGTCTTCTGTATTGGTCCATTCGTATAAAAAGTGGTTTAAGCTTTCTTTACGACGACCTTCAACTTTTGTGTTATTAATTTGAGAAATCAATAATTCAGTTGAAATTTTCAGCAATGAAGCTAGGGGAGTGACTTTTTGAGGGTCACCTGTGATGCCGATCACGCCAATAGTTTCATTGTTGAATTGTACAGGTATATTGACGCCGGGTTGACCATATCTGCCAAATGACTGGATCATTGGTTTAGTTTTACCACTTTGGATGGTATCAACAGCACCGATGTGTAAAGTATGAATTCTAGACTTATCACCACTAGCGATAATAATTCCCTTTTCGTTCATCATATTAATGTTATAAGGCACACTCTTCATCATTTTATCAACGATAGACTGTGCCAGATTCGGGTCTAATTTCATATTAGTATTCTTCCTTGTTAAAAAATATTCAAGCATTAATGAAAGCGTAAAGCATAAAATTGTGCATGTATTTATTTTACAATATTTTTGAGTAATAAAACATTGATTTATCAGTTAAAAAAAATAAATTTTCATCATTTTGACATTATAATTTGTGCAAATGTACATTGATTTTAAAAAAGCAAAAAGGTATTATACTCACGTTGCTCAATTGTTAATTATTTAACAATTGGCTGGAGAAGTTAAGAAAGGGTGTTATTTTAGGATGGTTATTGCATGGTGGGCAGCTCTTTTGGGGTTGCTTTTAGCAATTGGATTGATTTTATTCAGAGTTAATCCGGTTTATGCTTTGATCTTTGGCGCAATTATTGGTTGTTTAGTCGGTGGGATGTCTTTGACACAAACGACTAATACGATCGTCAAAGGTAGTTCCGGTGTCATGGGGACGATTATTCGTGTAATCGCAGCCGGAGTCTTAGCAGGTGTCATGATGGAATCTGGTGCGGCTAATGTGATTGCTTCTAATATCGTAGATCGTTTTAATGATAAATTAGCAATTTTAGCTTTAGCACTTTCAACTATGGTTTTGACAGGTGTTGGGATCTTTATTCCAGTAGCAGTTTTGATCGTTGCACCAATTGCACTAGAAGTTGGTCAAAAGATGCATTACAGTAAGCTTTCATTATTAGTGGCACTATCTGGTGGGGGTAAAGCGGGTAACGTTATCTCGCCTAATCCTAATACAATTGCGGCCGCAAAAGGGTTCAATGTTGATTTATCACAAGTGATGATTGCTGATTTTGTGCCAGCGGTCGTTGGCTTGATCGTTACGGTTTTATTGGCTACTTTAATTAAGCATCGTGGTTCTTTTGTACCAGAGTATCAAAAATTTGAGTCGAAAAAACAAGCTGATTTGCCAAGTTTAAAAGCTTCCATCGTTACACCTTTGGTAGCAGTGGTTTTGCTTTTGATCACACCAGTTGGAGATATTTTTGGGATTAAGATTTTAGCTTCATTTAACCTTGATGCAATGTATATCTTGCCAATTGCTGGCTTAGTTGGGACCTTAGCTATGGGACAAGGTAAGAAATTTTTGCAGTATATGGCTAAAGGTTTAGCTAGAATGACTGACGTTGTGATGATTTTGATTGGTGCTGGTGCGATTGCAGGGTTGGTTTCAGCTTCTAACTTGCCACAAAAAGTAGTTGAAATCGTCCAAACAACTGGAATTTCTGGCACTTTCTTAGCTCCAATTGCTGGTATTTTGATGGCTGCAGCCACAGCTTCAACTTCAACCGGTGTTATCTTAGCTTCAAACTCATTTGCCAAATCAATTATGTCATTTGGAATTTCAGGGACTGGTGCAGCTGCAATGGTTCACACTGGTGCCACGGTAATCGATCAATTGCCACACGGTAATTATTTCCACGTTACAGCCCAAGCTGTTCAAATGCACTTTAAGGAAAGAATGAGTGTTGTTTTGTGGGAAATGTTAGTTGGACTTTCGATGACAATTGTTGCAACATTGATGTATGGAAATCTGTTCTAGAGGTGATGTATAAATGAAAATAGTATTAGCTCCAGATTCATATAAGAACTCGTTAACTGCCAAACAAGTTGCTCAATCAATGAAAAAGGGCTTTGCCAAAGTTTATCCTGATGCCGAATTCGTCAATGTACCTATGGCTGACGGTGGTGAAGGAACAGTCCAATCATTGGTTGATGCAAGAAATGGTCAAATGATCACGGAAACAGTGGTTAATCCTTTAGGTAACAAAACACAAGCTCAATATGGTCTGATCGATGATGGCCAAGTAGCTGTTATTGAAATGGCTCAAGCTAGTGGGATTCAATTTATTAATCAATTCACTCAAAATCCTTATGTTACAACAACTTTTGGAACTGGTGAATTGATCAAATCAGCTATTCAAAAGGGTGCTAAGACTATCATTATTGGAATCGGTGGTTCTGCCACAAATGATGGTGGTGCCGGAATGGCCCAAGCCTTAGGTGCTAAATTGTTAGATGACAAAGACGAAGAATTGCAATATGGTGGTGCTGTGCTCAAAAAATTAGACCATATTGATATTTCTGAAATGTTACCAGAATTAAAGAATGTCAAAGTTATCATTGCTTCTGATGTTACCAATCCTTTAACTGGTAAAGATGGTGCTAGTCACGTCTTTGGACCACAAAAAGGTGCTAGTCCGGAGATGGCTGATTTCTTAGATGAAGCTCTATCACATTATGCCGATGTTTTAAAGCGTGATTTAGGAAAAGATTTAGAACAAACACCTGGTGCCGGTGCCGCAGGTGGATTAGGAGCTGGACTTCTAGCGTTTACTAATTCACAAATGCGTTCAGGGGTCGACATAGTTGTTGACTATACCGGGTTAAAAGAGTTTGTGCGAGATGCTGACGTCGTTATAACTGGCGAAGGTCAGATCGATTTTCAGACTAAATTCGGTAAAACTCCCATTGGGGTTGCCAAAGCTACGAAGGCTGTCAATCCCAATGCAACAGTAATTGCCATCGCTGGTTCCGTCGGCAAAAAAATTTCTGAGTTATATCCTTTGGGTATTGATGCTATCTTCACTTGTGTTCCGGGGGTAGAAGATTTATCCAAAGCCATTGCTGATACTGACAAGAATCTTCAACAAGTATCAGAGAACATCGCCCGTTTAATCAAAAATACAAAATAAAAGACTGAGTATGCTATCATCTGCGGATAGGGTGCTCAGTTTTTTTCGTCATTGGCAATTGATTGTAAAAAATGTCATAATAATAATTATATGATGAATTAAAATCTGAGAATAGAAAGGTGGATATAATGAAAAAAGTATTAGCCCCATTATTTATGAGTTTGATGTTAGTTTTAGTAACTAATGTTGAAACAGTTAACGCATCATCAAAGACTTATGAGGGTGAACAAACTATTTGTATTTCAGCATCAAGTAAATCTGATTCGAATAAATATCGAGTTTACAAGTTGAAGAAAAAGAAGATGTTTAAAACTTCTAAATTTGTTAAACTTCACAACGAATCTGAAATAAATTTTTGGAAAGCTAGTCAAGTAACCATCAAGGGACAACAGTGGTGGAAAATAGGTAAGAATCGTTATCTCAAAGACACTAGAGTTGAGGTAGTAAATACTGACAGAATGAAAGAATTAGGCCAAGAATTACCAACTTATGAAAACTAAAAAACGCTCGATTGATGAATAAAGTTACAGTACTTTATCGTTGATGGAGCGTTTTTGCTATTTGATCGTCCAAATTTATTTGTTTATGGAATATCACTTGTCAATTTAAGGTCATTTGCGTGATACTTAATGTATGAACATCATTTTGAGGGGGAAGTGTTTTTATATGAAATCTTGGTGGGAATTTAATTTCTTTTGGTTATTGATGTTTGCAATCGGTGTCTTGTGGATCATGGTTCGTAAAGTTGATGGTGCAGGTGTAGCTCAAACTGACCAAACTAGATTAATCAGTTTATTGGTTTTGGCTGCTTTTGCAGTGTTGATCATAATCTGTCAATCGATTATTTTTATTGCAATAAAATGGAGAGCTAAGTAATTATTTAATAAGAAACTATTTTTGTAAAAGGTGATTAAGATGAATAATGAAATAAAATTTATTATTAGTGAATTGGAAGTCATTTATGGCTTTTACCAAGACAATTTCAGTCTTAAACGAATCAAAAGTTATATTCTCAGTATGCCTGAGGGAGCTAAAATCGTGAAAGTTGAAGCGGGGAACGTTCCTATGTATGACCATAATGTAACTTTACCGATTGCTAAATTTAACGATGAAACCGATTCAATTGGGCTTCTACAAGTAACACATACGATGATCAACAATCGTGGCGTTGATGTAATTGCCAATGATGCTAACCGTGTGACTCAATTAGTTAATCGTTTGATTGATTTAATTGCACCAACAAAATAATAAGTATACAAAAAAGCCGCCAAACCGCAGAATGTTTGACGACTTTTTTTAAATTTATTAGAGGAGGATCTGATTTTTTGTTTTAAATGTGTGAATGTGAATTGTTTTCAATAAATTTTTGATTTTTGGATTATTATTAATGATCAATTAGATCAAGTTTGCAATTTGCATCAAGATAGGCACAACGATTACGAACAAGACGGTTGAAGTAGTAACCAAGTTTGTAGCGTAGTCGACGTCACCGTGTGATTGATCAACTAGGATAGGCAATACGGCTAAACCAGGAGCAGCTGATTGGATGATGAATGAGCTACTTTCAAGTTGTGGCATTGAACCGATCATTGAACCACCGACAAGGATGATACCGATCATGATAGCAGGAGCGACGATAAATCTACCAACTAAGGCAAGGATCGTATCACGGTCAAATTTGATAGATTTCAAACCAGCATCGGCTAAGATAATACCAATGTAGATAAGTGACATAGGTGTAACGATACCACCGACCATGTCTAAGGTCTTATTGATCCATTCTGGAACAGGAATTGCTAGTAGTAAGAATACTAATGAAACTAAGAAACCAACAAGTGGGGCAGGAAGTAATTTCTTCCAGTTGAAATCTTTCTTTTCACCCTTTTCAACGGTTGGATCATCACTTGAGATGAAGAAGATACCAACAGCCCAAGTTGAAATTGTATTCATAACATAGTAGATAAGGAAGTAAGGTAAACTCTTATCTCCAAACAAAGCCATGTTCAAAGGTAAACCAATGAAGATTGTATTAGCATTAACGAACATGTTAATGAAAGTACCACGGCGGCCTTTTCTAATACGGAAAACTTTCGTTAGGATCCATGCGACAATGTATCCTATAGTGAAACTGGCGAAGGTGAAGACCAAACCACCAGAAAGACTAGCTAATTTGTCTCGGTTCAAATATTTAAGAACAGAAACGAAAATTGAAGCAGGTAGGGCAATTTTCATAATAATGAATGAGATATTCCCTTTAAATTCATCACCTAAACGGCCTGACCCTCTTAGCCAATAACCTAGGGCGATAACTAGTACGATTTCAGCGACACTTTCAAGTGAAGTGATAAATGCAGCCATAAAATAATTCCCCTTTATTTTACAAATTTATATATTAATATTTAGGTTCCCACTTAGCGTCTTCAACAGCCTTCTTAGCATCAGTAGCAGATGTAAGTTTTTCATCAATAGCTTGTTGAGCGACACCTTCGGCAACAGTAATACTGAACTTGTCTAGTTTTGAAACTGGAGGAAGTACAGCAGCACCTGGTTGTGTAGCATCAACGATTCCACCCAATGAGTGAGCAGCTTTGTTGATCATACCGTCTGAAAGAACTTTAGCATTAACAGCTAATGAACCAAGACCAAGACCAGGGTAAACCAAAGCATTGTTAGCTTGACCAATGTTGTATGTAACACCGTTGTATTCGATTGGATCAACCGGAATACCAGTAGCGATAAGAGCTTTACCATCAGTCCACTTCAAAAGATCTTCAGCCTTTGCTTCAGCAAGTTTTGTAGGGTTTGAAAGTGGGAAGATAATTGGACGTTCTGTGTGAGCAGCCATTTCCTTGATGATAGGTTCTGTAAATGTACCAGGTTGTGTTGATGTACCAACTAAGATCGTTGGATGAACTGCTTTAACGACAGCTTCCAAGTTAGTCAATTCATCAGCATTGTCGAATTCACTACGTTGTCTTGTGAATGGTTTTTGTTCAGGTGTAAGACCTTCTGTGTCATCGAACAATAGACCTTGCTTGTCAACTAGGTAGAAGTGTTTCTTAGCTTCTTCTTCAGAGAGTCCTTCTTCAACCATGGCGTCAAAGATTCTCTTAGTAATACCAGCACCAGCAGTACCAGCACCAAATGATAGGTAAACTTGATCAGTAAGCTTTTGCTTAGAAATGTTCAAAGCACCTAAGATACCAGCTAAGGTAATGATACCTGTACCTTGGATATCATCATTGAATGTCAAGATGTCATCCTTGTACTTGTTCAAAATATTAGCAGCATTGCTACGACCAAAGTCTTCAAAGTGAAGATACATGTTAGGGAACAAGTTTTCAGCAGTTTGAACGAATTTATCAACGAATGCATAGTACTTGTCACCTGTAACACGTTGGTGATGATTACCCATGTAAAGGTCATCTGAAAGAAGTTCTTTGTTATTAGTACCAACATCAAGAACAACTGGAAGAACTGACTTAGGATCAACACCAGCAGCAGCTGTATAAACCATCAATTTACCAACAGAGATGTCAACACCTTGAACACCCCAGTCACCAATACCAAGAATACCTTCACCGTCAGTTACAACGATAAGTTTGATGTCACGACCCTTAGTAGCATTCTTTAATGAAGCTTCTAATTCGTCTTGATCATCAATTGATAGGTAAACGGCGTTTTGTGGGTCTAAGAAGAAGTGACTGTAATTTTCGATTGTGTCAGCGATAGTTGGATCATAAACAACTGGCATAAATTCATTAACATGTTCACTGAACAACTTATAGAACAAAGTAACGTTTTCGTTAAAAATGTCCATCAAGTACATTCTCTTATCAAGGAAGGTAGCCTTCTTTGAATAGTTTTCATAAGCTTGTTCTACTTGTTGGTCCAAAGTTTGAACGAATGGTGGAAGTAAGCCTTCAATATGATTTTCTTTTCTTTCTTCTTTAGTAAAGGCAGTACCTTTATTGAAGAAATGATTATTGAGTAAATCTAAACCTTCATATTTCATAAAAAAAATTCCTCCTAATTAACTTTTCTACAGTTAAAACATTAATATATTTAATACCCCGATACATACCATATTATATAAATTAATTTTATTAATATTGGAATAAGAGTTTATGCCTTCTTGGCATATTAAATAATTAGTGTTCTTAATTAACTTTCGAATGTATAATAATACATGATAAAAAATATAGTCAAATATGTGTACTTTGATAAATAAAATTTATAGGTGGAAAAATGAACTTAAAAGATTATCAATATTTTAAAAAATTATCTGAATTAAAGAACTTTTCTGATACGGCTAGTTTCTTTGGTGTCAGTCAGCCGACGATCACTTATTCTCTAAAAAGGTTGGAAGATACTTACGGACTTTCTTTAGTAAAACGAAAAAGTTTTGCTAATTCCTTATCATTAACATATGCGGGGAGGCAATTATTAATGCATATTGATCGAATTCTTTTGGAAAATGATTTGATCAGTGATGATATGGAACGAATAAAGCGTGAAAAAATCGTAATGGGATGGCCACCGATTATTACTAACTACGTTATTCCTAAGGTTTTTGATCGATTACGGGATGCTGACTTACTTAATTCAATTATTCCGATTGCCGATGGTTCAGGGGAATTATTGGATAAATTAAAAAATGGTGAAATTGATCTTTCCTTATTAGGAACGACAATTTTGCCACAGGAAAATCACTTGGATTATCAATTGATCAAGGAACATCATTTTAAATTTATTGCTGCAGCTGATCGGGATGTTTCCAAGGTTAAAACGATTGAAGATTTATTTGCAGAAGATTTTATTTCTTTAAATGAAGGTTCAGTCCACAATTTAGTTTTGCAAAGAATGATTGAAAGATATAATGTTACTCCACATACCTTATTTCAAACTTCTGACTATCGATTGATGCTCAGCTTGGTTAAAGAAAATAAGGGAATCAGCTTTGTTACGGAGACGGCTATTCAAGGGGTCTCAGGCATTCAAGAAATCAAACTTTCTGATATTCAATTACCGCCATTTTATATCCTGTTCGTTTATCGTCATAATATGGTCGGAAATGAAACACTGGCACAGTTGATGCACATCTTTAAAAATATCTAGATAATGTAATATAAATAATTTAGGGTGTACAGGTATAGTCCAATAAGGGTACAATGTATTTACCAATTGGTATTGGTGGATTAATCCTTAGATAGTTTTTATAACTATTTAATTGTCGACTTTGTGATAGTAATGCAATATAATAAAAAAGTTATATCTCATCAATATAGCTGCTTTATTATGCTTTCATTACATTTTTATCACTTTTTTTAAATAAAATGGATTAAAAGTTGTGGGATAGTACATGTTTAAATAAATCCATTTTGCTGTCAGAAAGCCATTCTAGTGGGCTTTCTGTCTTTTTTTAAGCTGTTATTTATAAAAATATGGCGACTTTTTGTAATAGCCTGTATTTAAAAATGAGTGTGTTATTATATTAATTGAAGAGGAGATAAATCCTACATTTCCTCTTTCTTGATAATTTCATGATAATAATTGGTTAAAAACTATTGTCGATTTAATGGTGGTTCCTCCCTGAGCTACCATTTTTTTTATGCCCTTTTTAAGGAATTTGACTGTTAAAACTTTGTTACATCAATAATAGAGTTATTTTGTATGGTATAATTTTTTGTAATAAGCCGTTTAGGAGTTTTTAGTATGAATTACAATGAGAGTCAACAAAAAGAAATTGCGCAATATGCTATTGAACATGATAACAATTACAAAGCTACAGGTGAAAAGTATCAAATTTCTTATCAACAAGTTGCCGCTTGGGTAAGAAAATATAATAAAAAGCCCACTACTAAGAAATCTGTAAAAAAAGAAACAAAAACTTCAGCTCCACAAGCTAGTGCATTAGATGTTTTAAGCCGTAAAGATCCTGTTTTGGAAGCTCAATTAGAAGACGTTAAGAAAAGATTGGGATTGATTTAGATGAAAAAAGTCATTTTTGTTTGTTTAGGTAACATTTGTCGTTCACCAATGGCAGAGATGATGATGAGAAATTTTATCGAGCAGAAGAATTTGTTAGACCAAATATCAGTTTCTTCTCGGGCAACATCCACTTATGAAATCGGTAATCCACCACACCCTGGGGCAATTGCCGAACTAAAAGATAAAAAAATTCCAATTATTAACCATCGTGCTCAACAAATCTCCCGACAAGATTTTGATGAGGCCGATATAATAATTGGAATGGATCAGCAAAATATTGTTGATCTAAAAAATATGGCTCCAGTTGCTGATAAAGATAAAATTCATTTAGCTTATGAAGTCTTGGGACAAACCAAAATAATTGAAGACCCCTGGTATGATCATAAGTTTGATCGGACTTATCAACAATTAGCTGAAGTTTTGCCTGCTTGGTTAAAGGTATTAATGGACCAATAGAGAAATCTATTGGCTTTTTTGCGTTCTGATAACATAGGAATCTAGTAAAATGCGACTGATTACTTGAAGAGGCAGTCTCGATCTGACTTCGTAATCAGGAAAGTATGAAGTTTGAGACTTGAAACCTAATAGTACCATTTCAGAGTATTTGATTATGGAACCTTCTTCGTTGGTAGTGATGGTTAGAGTACTAACACCGTTATTAAAAGCATTCTTGGCACCTGTTACTAATTCTTTAGTTTCACCGTTTAAAGTAATGAAGATAACTAAGTCTTCACATCTGATTCTTTTGCTCATAGTGACAATGATATTAGGATCAGTACTCAAAACACAATTTTTACCCAATAACTGCAGTTTTACTAGTAATTCTTGAGCAATAAATTCTGAAAATCCTCTGGCAAAGATATAAATGTCGGAGGATTTTTTGATTTTTTGGATAGCATCTTCGATTGACCCAACATTTATCATTTTTAAAGTATTATCAACTTCGTATTTATTTTTCAAAATGGCTTGTTTGATGTCATGATCCACTTTTTCCAAGTTTTTGTACTGTTGTGTGTCTTTTTTCTTGAATGTTAATTGTTGACGAAAATCGGTGTAGCCAGAGTAACCCATTTTTTTCGTAGTCCGGACGATGGTCGCTGTTGAAACGTTAGCATCTTCACTTAATTTAACTATGGAAAGGTTGGGAATATCATCGAGATTGTTTTGGATATATTCCCAAAGATATTTTTCTGATGAACTTAATTTATTTTTCATAAAATCTCCCTAATTAGTAAAAGATTTTCTTAATATTTGTAAATATACCTGATTATGAAAACATTTACATAATATCATATTGTAAGATGTATTTAGAAAGTAAAGAGGGGGATTGCAAATGATTTATACTTGTACATTAAATCCGGCAATCGATTTATTTATTGAAACTGAGCATTTAAAACCGGAAATTGTTAATCGAACTAACAGTTATGATATTCAGCCAAATGGTAAAGGTGTAAATGTTTCCTTTATTTTAAAGCATCTAGGTATTGATAATACTGCTTTAGGAATCGGTGGCGGTTTTACCAGCAATTTCATTGAAGAATCATTGAGAAATAAAGGTATAAAAACAGATTTTACACATATAGATGGAATTTCTCGAATCAATGTTTTTACACGAGTTATTGATACTGATACTGAATACAAACAGGTTAATAATGGACCTGAAGTAAATAAAGAAAAAGTAAATAATTTTCTTGAAAAAGTTTCTAAATTAAAAAAAGATGATAAATTAGTTGTCTCTGGTAGTTTTTCTAAAGGAGTTCCACCCAATATTATCATTGAAATCGCTAAAATGGCTCAAAAGCAAAAATTTAATTTGGTGATAGATACAAGTTATCCAGATGTTATTCAAACAATTAGTTATCATCCATATCTATTGAAACCAAATGATGAAGAACTTTTATCGTGGTTTGATGATGAACAAAACAACAATATTTCAACATTAATTGCTCATTCGAAGAAATTAATTGAAAAGGGTGCCAAAAATATTTTGCTATCTTTAGGTAGCAAAGGAGCTTTGTTAATAAATAAAGATAAGGTTCTTTTTGGTAATGCTCCTAAAATAAAAGTTGTTAATACAGCTTGCTCTGGCGATACAATGCTAGGAACATTCTTAGCAGGAATTGAGCAGAACTTAAGTGCAGAAGATAACTTGAGGAGAAGTATTGCTGCAGCCAGCTCAACAGCCGCAAGTTCTGGGTTAACTGATTTTAGTGATGTAGATGAATTAATAGAACAAATTAATATTAAACAAATGGAGGGGTAGATATGGCAAAATATGAAGTTATTGCAGCTACGGGATGTCCTACTGGAATTGCCCATACATATATGGCTCAAGAAGCTTTAGAAGAAGCTGCTAAGAAACGTGGCATTTCGATAAAAGTTGAAACACATGGACAATCTGGGGTAGAACATGCTTTTAGTCAATCAGAAATTGATCAGGCTAAAGGAGTCATCATCGCAGCTGATAAAGATGTTGACATTGATAGATTTGATGGTAAACGTTTGATCAATGTTTCAGTCACTAAAGGTATGAAAGAACCGGACGAACTAATTGAAAAAATTTTAAACGATAACAATGTTCCTATTTATCATAGTACCGGCAGTTCTAAGGCAAGTAGTTCAGAAGAATCAGAATTAACAGGATCATTTTGGCATAAGTTGTACGTTTATTTAATGAATGGTGTTTCACATATGCTACCATTAGTTGTTGCCGGTGGTGTTTTGACAGCTGTATCATTTTTCTGGGGTATCAATTCAGCTGACCCTAAAAGTGCTCAGTACAATGCAATTGCTGCCTTATTAAATACAATCGGTGGTTTTGCTATGAATCTAATGGTACCAGTATTATGTGCTTATATTGCTGAAGCAATTGGTAAAAGAACGGGTTTAATTATCGGATTTGTTACTGGTATGATAGCTTATACTAATGGTACAGGTTTCTTAGGTGGTATCGTTGGTGGTTTCTTAGCCGGATATGTTGCCGTATTATTAACGAAATTATTCAAATCCTTACCAAAATCACTAGATGGATTAAAATCTATTTTCATTTTCCCTGTTTTAGGTGTTTTAATTTCTGGGACCATTATGTGGTATGGATCAGTTCCAATGAAAGATCTTAATACTGGTATGATGGCTTTTCTAAAGAGTATGGAAAATTCAAGTCCTATTCTTTTGGGATTAATTGTTGGAATTATGTGTGCTGCTGATATGGGTGGCCCAATTAATAAAGCTGCTTATTTAACAGGTACAGCTCTTCTTGCGCAAGGTAATTACTTCTTTATGGCTGGAGTTTCAGCTGCTTGTATTGCTCCACCACTAGCTACTGGTTTTGCTGTTCTATTCAATAAAAAGGCTTATACCGCAAAGGAACGTAGTGCTGGTTATGTTAACTTCTTGTTAGGTTCAACGCACATTACTGAAGGTGCGATTCCATTTGCAGCTAAGAATCCACTATTGAATATTCCGTCATTCATGGTTGGTTCAGCTATTGCTGCAATCTTATCTTATGTAACTAAAATCTCTGTTCCAGCTCCTCATGGTGGATTCATTGTTTTACCATTAGTTAATAAACCATTCTTGTGGGTTCTTTGGATTGTTATTGGAGCATTAGTGTCAGGATTCTTGTTATCTATTATTGCAGGACGTCAAAGCCAAAAGAATAACGTTGTAGCTACTCCTGTTGGTAATATTAATGTTGGTAGTGAAGAATCAGAACCAACAAAAGAAGAATCAAATAACGATTTAGGAGAAATTCTTAATAAAAATAATATTGCATTAAATGTTGACGTTTCATCAAGAGATGAACTCTTACAATATTTATCTGATTTTTCAGAGAAATTAGGATATTCAACAGATTCAAAAGCTGTTTATAAGAAATATTTAGCTCGTGAAGCAGAAAATTCTACCGGTATGGAAAAAGGAATTGCTATTCCACATGCTCAAGATAAATCGATTAAAGGATCAGCTATGTTAATTGCTAAGTTAAGGAAACCTGTTGAATGGAAGACATTTGACAATAAACCAGTTGACATCATAATTTCATTCCTAATACCTGATGAAGACAATGGTAGTAATCATTTGGAATACTTATCAAGCACTTCAAAATTACTCATGCATGATGAATTTATTGAGTCGTTGAGAAAGGCACAAACTAAAGAAGAAATTCTTAAATTATTTAAATAATTAAGGCCACTAATTCTATTCGGATTAGTGGTTTTTTAGTTAAATGAAAGCGACAACTTAAAAATAATTGTATGATAAATATAAAGCAATTATTCGATGGGGGATGAGTGAATGGCCTTTTGGAAAAAGATTGGTGATTTTTTTACTGGAAAATCAGCTAAAAAAGATAATAAACCTAAGAAAACTATTGTAGTAGTAGCACGTGATAGTAACGTTCCAAATCAAAAGCAAATTGACCAAATGATGGATCTTTCAAAAATTTTAAATGAGGATAACATTGTTTTAGATGTTGAAGCTGATACGAAAGAAAAGGTTTTGAAGTATTTGGCCAATTTTGCTAAAAAATCAAATGGTAAGGTCGATTCTGAAGCTGTTTACGGAAAATTATTAATGAGAGAAGCTGAAGCATCAACGGTTTTAGGCAATGGAATCGTTATGCCACATGTTCAAGATGAATCAATCACTGAGTTAAAAATGTTCATTCTAAAGTTGCATCAACCGATAATTTGGGATGATCAAAAATCAACTGATATCGTTTTAGCTCTGTTAGGACCTGACCCAGAAGCAAATTATGAACACGTTCCATATATGTCAACAATCGTTCGCCTATTGCTAAGAAAAGATTTCATTGTTACACTAAAAAGTGCATCCACAAAGGAAATAATATTTAAATTATTTGAAAATAGTTAATAGCTTTGAATCTGGAGAACATCGGAGGGGTTATTTGATTAGTCAATTAAGTGTTCTTACAGTTATCACAAGATTATTGGTTTCAGTTTTATTTGCTGGAATAATTGGTATTGATCGTGCTTATAAACATCGCCCGGCTGGGTTAAGGACTCATATTTTAGTCTGTCTAGGTGCTTGTATAATTGCGATGATTCAACAAAACATTGGTTTTAATGCTTTGGAAATGGCTCGGCAATATCCTGAAGTAAAGGGTGTCCTAAGAGCTGATGATGCCAGATTGATTGCTCAAGTAGTTAGTGGAATTGGTTTCTTAGGTGCTGGAACGATTATCGTTGAACATCATTCAATCAGAGGTTTGACAACTGCTGCTAGTTTATGGGTCGTAGCCTGTATTGGACTAGCCGTTGGTATGGGAGACTATATTATTGCTATCGCCGGATTTTTAGTCGTTTATGCAGTTTTAGGTTTCTTGAAAAAAATTATTCGGATCAGTCCAGTTCGAAAACTTAAAGTTGAGTATTTGCACAAAGTAGAAACCAAAAAATTTATCGATGATTATTTTAAAAAGAATGATATCACTGTCGAAGGAGTCCGTTTTAGTGTCTACAAACGGGATGATGATAAGGTTTATACGAATGTCTATTCAATCGATTTTGGAAAGAACCTTGACTATGTTGATATCGTCGAAGGCTTGTCGATGAATTCCAATATAATTAAAGTTGAAACTATTAATGTCTAAAAAAATATTCCTAAATACAGATTTAGGAGTATTTTTTATTGGTTCATTTATATGAAAATATTTAAATAATTAATTGGTCTAAATCAATTGTAATTTGTCTAGACCTTTGCTATCTTTGGATTATTGGGGGAATTAAATGATAAGAAATTTACCGACCAGGCTCTTGATCACAGTTTTATGCCTGTTTGCTTTGTTGGCAATTTTTTTGATTTCATCAAAAGATAAAATATCAGGAAGTATTATGGAAACAAAAATCAATCTAGTTGATAAATCAAAACAAATCACTGCTGATGAATTTGCAAACAAACGTAAAAATTACTCATATGTCTCTTTTGATAATCTTTATTCCAATACAAGTCTCTATTATGGAACTAAGATTCATCAAAAGGGTCATATCAAGGATCTTGACATGGAACATAAATACTTATTAATTGCTTTAGACGGGAATGATGAGTCGAAGACTATCAAATTGAAATACAATCTATCCAACTTTGAACGGGGCAACGTTAGTTTACAGGAAAATGATCCTATTAAATTTTACGGTCGCGTTTTGACAACTGATAATTATATCAATGACAAAGGGCGAACTGTTCAACGACCAGTTATTTCCGCTGATTTTATTCAATCAAGAATATAAAGGGGATAAATTATGGCGTTATTCAATGGCGTATCAGACGCTTATTTTGAATATTTGATGTATCAGGAACTAATTGATTTAAGACAAGAAGCAACTGATGTAGATATTCGTTTTGATAACAAAAAATTTGAGTAAATAAAAAGGCCTAGAACTTAATGTTCTAGGTCATTTTTTTATCAAAAGGATTCTCGTTAAAGAAATAGTAAAATAAATGGCAGTCGCTTACGAAAAGCAACATTAAACAAGAGAAACTTATTTTTTATCTTTTAGATTCTTTTCTTTTGAAGATTTTTTATCTGCAGAATCTACGCGTTTTACGTTTTCTTTTACATCATCGGGAAGAGAGGCAAACTTATCAAATAAACTGCCAAAATCACTTTCACGTTTCACTGTTAGGCCCATCGGTATCAGCCCCTTTCAGGTTTCTTTATAATTATATATATTATAAAACCTTTTTGAGTAAATAACAAATATCTACCTAAGCTTTTTCAATCTTTCCAGTAGCGATTGGCAAAGTAACATGAGCATCATAATCGCCAACTTCTCCGGCTACTGAGACAGGCAACTTAAGATCTTGAGGAACACCATGAACATAAATGACACGCTTATCTAGTTCCAAATCGTCTGTTCCAAATACTTCTTTAAATTGTTTCTTCAATGCATCTAAAGGAACATCCTTTTCATAAGCAAAATGACCACTAGCATCTGAAGTTGGATAATTGTCATTAGGGATGTTCATATCTTCTGGTGCATTATCAAAAGGAACCATTGTCGTACCAGAGACTACTTCAGTTTCAGGCAAATCAACTAAGTTATCATGGTTAACGTCTTGTTCCATTGTAGCGATTTGAGCATCTTTACCATCTGGGAAACCATGGAAATGTTCCCAATGTTGGGTGTTGGCAGGAGTATCAAACATTTCAATCTTAATGTGCAAGTTGTTTTCGTCCTCAGTAAATTCAGCTTGACCATGAGCTTTAGTACCAATAAAGTCAGCGTTTAAAGGAACAATCTTAGCAATATATTTTTGTGTCATCTTGAATACCTTCTTAATTAATTTTATACAAATCTATTTTACGCAATTCATTATATACCTAAAATATATATTTTCAAATTATTTGCTTGTATTATGAATGCGGCAGTAAATTTGACAATTATTTAGATTAAATTAAGATTAAATAAGTCTAGTATTAAAAGGGAGGGATATTTTCATTGGCAACTGAATATCTTGAACATAAATTAAGTCTTTTGCCACCACGTCCGGGTTGTTATTTAATGAAAGATATCAATTCCAAGATTATTTACGTTGGTAAGGCTAAGAATTTAAGAAATCGTGTTCGTTCATATTTTAAGAGTTCGCATGAAGGTAAAACGGCACGATTAGTCTCAGAAATTAGAGATTTTGAAACTATTATTACTTCTAATGATAAAGAAGCCTTTTTACTAGAAATAACGTTGATCCAAAAACATCAACCTTATTACAATATTAAATTGAAGCGTGGTACTGGCTATCCATACATTAAAATCACTAATGAACGTGATCCTAAAATGGAAATTACCGGTTTAATAAAAAAAGATGGCGCTTATTATTTTGGGCCATATCCTAACGTTTGGGCAGCTTCCAATACATTGAATTTCTTGCAAAAAGTTTATCCACTAAGAAGATGTCAGGGAAATCTTGGACGTCCGTGTTTGTACTATCATATGGGACAATGTTTAGGTGCCTGCTTCAAAACTGTTCCTAAGTCTGAATATGCTGCACAGATCGAAAAAATCAAAAAGTTTTTAGGCGGCAACGTTGGTGAAGTTAAACATCAATTGGAAGAAAGAATGTCACAGGCTGCCGAAAAGATGGAATTTGAACGTGCAGCAGAGTTGCGTGATCAAATCAAGTACATCGAAACGACGGTTGAAAAACAAAAGATTATTTCAAACGATAGTACGCCGAGAGATATTTTTAACTACTACGTTGAAAAGGGTTGGATTTCAATCCAAATCTTCTTTATTCGTCAAGCTCGACTGATGAAACGTGAGAAAAAAATTTTTGCTTGCATCAATACACCGGAAGAAGAATTATCGACGTTTATTTTGCAATTTTATAACCGTCGTAATCAAGTTTTACCGAAAGAAATTTTAGTACCTGATAATTTGGATAAAGATACCTTGTCACAAGTTTTAAATATTCCTTTTAGAACGCCACAACGTGGTCAAAAGAAAGATTTAATGGATATGGCGGCTGAAAATTCTAAATTAGTCTTACAAGAAAAATTTCGTTTGATGGAACTTGATAATCGTCAAACTTATGGTGCCCAAAAACAAATTTTTGAAGCCTTGGATCTGCCGTACGGTCATATTATAGAATCATTTGACCACTCTCATATTCAAGGAACTAGTCCAGTTTCAGCAATGGTCATGTTTAAAGATGGTCGTCCAGAAAAGAGCGGCTATCGTAAATATAAAATAAAGGGCGAGGTTGAACAACAATCTGGCGCTGATGAAGCAGCTAATACTCGTGAAGTTATTTATCGACGTTATTCACGCTTGATAAAAGAAAATCACCCATTACCGGATTTAATTTTAATGGATGGTGGTATCATTGAATTGCGTGCTGTTATGGATGTTTTGGTCAATGAATTAGGAATCGATATTCCAGTAGCCGGAATGGTCAAAGATGATCACCACAATACGTCACATCTGATCGTCGGTGAAAATGGTGTTGAGGTACCACTGGATCGAAAGAGTCAGGGCTTTTATTTGTTGCAGAGGATTCAAGATGAGGTCCACCGCTTTGCAATTACTTTTCATCGCAAAACACGTAGTAAAAATGCTTTATCATCACAGCTTGATAAGATTCAAGGTGTTGGGCCAAAGACGAGAACAAAGTTATTGAAAAAATTTGGTTCAGTCAAGAAGATGAAGGAAGCTACAGTTGAGCAGTTGACTGATTTGGGAATTCCTAAAACTACTGCTCAGACAATTAAAATTACGTTAGCTAGTACCGATTTTCATAAGAAATATCATAAAGGTTAAAAATTGGGGGATATTAGATGATTACATTAAAATCACAACGAGAAATAGAAGGAATGCGTGAATCTGGTAAGATTTTGGCAGGAGTACATTTGGGACTTCGTGACATTATCAAACCAGGTATCTCAGCTTATTCTATTGAAGAATTTGCTAATGACTATATCGTTAGCCATGGTGCTACACCTTCAGAAAAAGGTTTTGAAGGCTATAAATACGCTACTTGTGTTGATGTCAATGATGAAGTTGCTCATGGTACACCACGTAAGGATTTGATTTTACAAGAAGGCGACATCGTAAAAGTCGATATGACAGTTAACTATAAGGGTTACGAAAGTGATTCATGTTGGAGTTACGCTGTCGGATCAGTCACTCAAGAAACATCTGACTTGATGGAAGTTACTAAGAAGTCATTGTATTTAGGAATTGCTCAAAGTATTGCTGGCAATCGTCTGGGTGATATTGGCTATGCTATTCAACATTACACAGAAGATGAGCATGGTTATGGGGATGTACGTGAATTATGTGGACATGGAATTGGACCTACAATGCATGAAGAACCTGATGTTTTGCACTATGGTGAACCTGGTCGTGGATTGCGTTTGAAGAATGGAATGACTATTACGATTGAACCTATGATTAATGAAGGTACTTTGGAAATCGTCGATCGTTCTTTGAAAGATCCTAACGATGATTGGATCTACTATGCTAGTGCTGATGGTTCATGGTCAGCTCAATACGAACATACTTTAGCAATTACAGAAAATGGTCCCGAAATTTTGACATCACAAGATGCTGCTGAAGATGAAAAATACTTAGCATGGGCTCGTGATTATCTAAAGGAACACAATCAAAATAAATAAGTTCAAAACAAAAAGCCGTCCAAAACATGGGCGACTTTTTTGCTGCAAGAAATATTTAGTTATTTATCACGTCAGAGGCTTTAACGAATTCGTTAGTTGCTACACGATAATATTTTGTCTCGTTAGCACCCAAGTATGCAATACGGTCGTATTTCCAAGCAGTATTAGCAGCAAGTCCTCTGTTGTTAACGATTTTGTCCTCTACATTTGAGAGGTAAGTCACTTCAACGTCTTTCGTGTTAACTATGCCTTTTTGAGCTACATAACGATAGACATCGCTGTCCTTAACCCATTCATTAGTGGCCACACGATAGTATTTTACGCCATTTAAAGTAATGATTTGGTCAACTTTCCAATCGGAGTTGGCGGCTAATTGACGTTGTTTATTTTTAGTCATTTGACCAATGTTGAAGTCGTATAAATCAACTGGCTTTTTCATTGTTCCAACTAAACCGTTGTAATGACTGGGTAGGTTAGAATCAGTGTTATTGCCATTTGGATTATTAGTTTGATTATTGTTGTTGTTAGGTTTTTCCTCATTAGTATTTTTCTTAGTGTAAGTAACTTTTTCTTCAGTTGTAATTTTTCCATCTTTATCGACGTGAGCAATTACGGTTGTTTTATCAGCAACATAGCCATCTTTTTTAGGAACAGTAACTGTAATGTCTTCACCAACTTTACCAGTAACGTTTTTTACTACTTGTTTGCCTAAGTTAGATTCAATTGTAACGTCGGCAGTGACTGAAGTATCAGGAGTTTCATCAGCTTGGTTAGATTCGTAGTATAGTTCTAAAGTCGTTGTTCGACCAGCGTTATCATCGTTAACGAAAACTTGATTATCTTCAAGAGATTCACCACTGATACCATAAATACCAGTATTTAAAAAGTTAGGTTGACCATTGATCGTACTTGCAGCACCGATTTTACCAAAGTTTTGATCAAAAATTTTACTGTGCAAAACAGAGCCAGTTTGAATAGTAGTGCCAAGTTGAGGAACATATTCATTGATAGTACTCATAGCAGTTTTGCTTTTGTTTAAGGTAGCTACTGTACTATCGGGCATTTTAGGTTCATCTTGAAGTGGAATCGACCCATGTAATTCACCAGTAACTTTTTTAGAGAAGTAAGGCTTGTTATCTAAGTAAACTTTGAAATTGATCGTATAAGGCTTAGCTTTTTCTAAGTAAACTGTAAATTCCGTTCCGTGATCTTTATCGATTTCTTTGCGATTGTATTTTTCAATGATTGGGCTATCAAAATCAACATCATCGTCATCATCTTCGGATTCAAAAGGATTCCAGTTTGCTAAAGCTTCAAAGTCCATGTTATAAGCATCAAAGTAACCTACTGGTTCAGGAGCATCATAAATTTTTCTTAGAGGTTCAATCATAAATGTTTCCTCAGAAGGAAAATCACGATACTGTAGAACTTCTTTTTGCTCATAAGTGTAAAGTTCCTTTTTTGTATCTTTTAAAACGTAGTGGATTCTGGCGGAACCTTCGTATAACTCATAGACAATATCTTCTGTTATAGGATTTCCATTATCGAATAAGGTAAAAGTTTTGGTATTGTCATCATAAGTCATTTTTAAATTGATGTTTAAAGCTTCATATTCTAAGTGTCCACCCCAATTGGACTTCGTATAAATACTAGGTGTTGCGACAGTGGTTTCTTTCTTTTCTTGAAGATCCCAAATATTTCGTTGATTCAACTTAACATATCCATTTTCTAGGAATTGTCCAGTTTGAGCATAAGCTTTGACCGGGATTGAGGCTTCTTCCTTTAAATCAGACAGTTCAAATTTTTCACCGAAATGGAGAACTTTTCCTGAGGGGACCATATCGTCGACATTTCTAACAATTGCAGCTTTAGTATCAGCAGTTTGAATTATTGGGCTACAAAAGCCAGTTAAAATTAAAGCAGATAGTAAGATAGTTGTTTGTTTCTTCATAATAAAACTCCTTGCGTTTTGTGGTAGGGGGTTTCTTCAAGTTTTCCTTGAAAGCAGTTACAAGTATAGCAAGGAAAATGGTATTGTGAAGCAAAAATATCATGATATATCAACAAACAATTAATCACAAAAAGTAAAATTATATTAAATATTTGGCAGATTGTAAAATATAACCGAACACTAGTGGACACAAAAACCCATAAAGG
>OMJG01000602.1_pt1 | contig 25655 bp, 25 predicted proteins | sample 1646431 | NCBI WGS metagenome assembly OMJG01 (sample SAMN03771674, study PRJEB25209) | food metagenome | isolation source: Cotija cheese | place: Mexico:Jalisco,Michoacan | collected 2011-12-12
TTATAATGTTGCAAATGCTCCATTTATTGGGGCTATTTGCTTATTTATTTTGTAGAATCGCTTTCTACATTTATTATTGTAGCATTCAATTCTACAAAAGTCAAGAAATAAATCAAAAAAATTATTTTTATTTTAAAGGAGATAGTATGCTATACGAACGGCTCACAAAATTGATTGAAGAAACAGGAAAATCAATGAATCAAATTGAAACTGAATTAAACTATCCTCGAAATACCCTTCAAAGCTATAAACGTTCAAATCCTTCTGCAAAAAGACTAGCAGAAATTGCTAAATACTTTAATGTAAGTACCGACTATCTCCTTGGACGTGAAGAAAATAAAACCGAGAATGATTTAACTGAGGAAGAAAGTGAACTTCTTGCTGCTTTTCGTATGGAAAGCGAAGACATGACAAAAGAAGAACAAGCTAAATTTAATGAATCTGTCAAAAATATGATGAAAATTGCAAGAGAATTATTTGATGATGATTCCAACTGGAAAAAATAGAAAGCATTCTTCATATGGCAGGTATTGAGTATAGACATGTAAATACTACATCATACAAAATGTATATGGATATGGCTTCTATGTTATTAGATAATATTTCGAAGTATACAAATAAAAAGAAAAAACATATTATTTATTCTGATATCATTTCTTATTTTGAAGATAAATATAACATTCTTTTTACTTTCTTCGAAAGTTCAACCAATCATCCACTTCTTCCTTCAGGTGATTTAATCAAACATACAGACATTGTTAAAAATGCAAAATTTAGATTTCTTGATGACGATCTAGCTAGTAAAACTTATGGTGTAACAATACCAGAAAAAGTTAACAATAAATCAATTATTATGATTAACCAAAAGATGCCTAAACAACGGATAATTTTTACAATTCTTCATGAACTAGTTCACTTACATTTTCATAACACAAGTAAAACCAAGCACTTGATTTTCGCTTCAAAATTTTCAGAAAAATACTCTTCTGAAATGATACCTTTTGAAGATGAAGCTAATGTTATTGCTTCACTACTCTTTTGCTCAACAGAGCAATTAGAAACATTCCTCCTTCAAAAATCATCATTTAACTATGCTTGCTCTCAAATATGTATGAGTAAGGCAGCCATGCACAATCGGCTACTCAATTATTTTCAGCATATACTGAACATGAATTATCAGCAAGCTCTAGACTATGTATTAAGACTTAGAGAAGGTGAAAAAAAAGCTTCTTATGAGCTTAAAACAATTATTTCTCAAAAAAAGCAAGCTATAATTTCTAAAAATATATTAATAAAAATGAGTAGTGGTATATCTGTCAACCAAAATGAGTGCCATAAATATCTACAATGTAAAAGTTCCAAAGAGCTAATTTTAGAGTTAGAATATGCACACGCCACACATAATCATTTACTCGAACAACTTGTTATGGAAGAATACTATAAAAACAAACAAAATAAAAAACGCTAAAACTAGCGTTTTTTTAATAAAATTTTGAAAAAAGCAACTATACATCAACCTATTCATTTCAGAAAATTAGAATCAGAAACCTATTTTTCATCTCCATTCTTTGCTGCTTTAAAAGTTTTAGAACCTTCTTTCACATAATCTTGGTCATAAAAACTAAACACATCCCCTTTAACAGTAAAAGGTGTACTAGCTTCACCAGCATATGACATAGTTTTATTTTTTATATCTAAATCCCAAGAAGAATCTCCTTGTCCTTCTGTATCAGAAGTAAATGTTAATTTATCTCCTTTGATAACAATTTTAGGTTTATTAAAATAATCGCCTCCGTTATCATCAGCAATATAATTATAATATGTTCCATCTAAACTTCTTGAATTAATTTGTTTTATCCCCAAAAATATACCGACAACTACTACAATACCAATCCCAAAAACTAAATACCATTTTTTATTTTTCAAAACTTTTTCTCCTGAATACTCTTTTATAGCACTATTCTATCATAATCATACTTACAAAGTAAAAAGTCATTAGAATTATTCTAATGGCTCTTTATTTTATAAATTTTATAGTTAATTATTAAATCTTTTGTTCATCCAATTCTGTATCTAAATGACTAAAATAATTCATACTTTCTTTATTTTTGAGCTTTTCAAAAAAAATATCGTAATCTTTTGGAGTTATAAAGTTAAATTTATATCTAGTCTCTTCTCCTCTTTCTTCGTAATACTTATTAATCTGTTCAAAATGTTTAAGAGCAGCTTTATTTTTCCCTATATTTTCTGGATCAGGGTCAGATATTTGAGCATCATCCTTAGTTTCTACTACTATAATCATATCCCCTTGCTTAATAAACCAATCGGGATTAAACTGTCCTGTCTTATGATGTGTCCCCTTCTGCCAAACATATGAGATTTTATAAAAATTCATATCATCGGATTTAACAAAAGAATCTATGTTCTGTACAACATCATCTTTAATCAACCTGTCTAAAAATAACTTTTCTGGAGTCCCTGTCGTAACAATACCATATTGTGGGGTTTTAAACATATACTTATTTTCAACAGGATAATGCTTATATCCATTTGAGGGATTAGAAATTTCAGAAAAGCTCATTCTACTTGAATCATCTAATAGACTGTTATTGAATTCTGAACTATAATAAAGTGTTTTATTTCCTTGAAAACCTGACAAATCATTTGTATTATTAGGTAAATTTTTAGTAGAAACTTCCTTATATTCTGTTGGTATCGTTGTATAAGTTACTACACTAGAACCATCTCTAAAAATAACATTCATTGAATTTAAAAATTTATTTTTTAAACTTTTTGTAATAACCTTATTCCCACTCTTACTTAAAGATTCTTCTATCATTTTAGAAATTTTTTCAACTGTCCAAAGAGATTGATATTCAGCAATATAAGTTTTATCAGGGATATCTTCAAATCTATGAAAGAGTATTTCAGCAACCTGTTCTACTGTAAAAAGTTCATGATTAAATTTAGATGTAATACTTTTTGTTGAAGAATTTCTCACATCGGAAAAAGTAATATTGCTTTTTCCCATCGCTTCATCAGTAGGGAGTTTAACACCATTTTCCCAAAGATTATAAGAACCAATTTTCATATGATAATCTTTAGTAGTTGCTTCCGAAGCATATTCAACATTCATTAAATTAAAGTTTAAGCGAGAATCGGGATTTACCTTTGTGGTAATTGTTTTTCTGATTTGTAATATTTCATCAACTAATGCCTTAACATTGGATGACCACTTTTCATGATTAAACACTCTAACTGTTGGTGTCCCCCATTGGTTTTGCCAATCATCAGGAATACGTAACCCCCGACCTAATACTTGCGCAATGAGAAGTTTAGAATTAAACGCTCTTTCTTCATCTGGTACTATTTGAAAAACCCTTTTTACATCCCACCCCTCTGTCAACATAGAAACACTAAAAATAAATTCAACAGTGTTTCTTTTTTGGTTAACATTTTTTAATTTTAATCTATCAATGGCTGCTTTTGCTCCACTATGTACACAAAGCACAATGTCATCTACTTCTTCATCTGATAATGAACGCTGTTTCTTCAAAAAGTCTTTAAATTGTTTTGCTTTACTTTCCGCAGTATTTTGACGAGCAGTAACAATAATAGTAATTGGCTTGATCTCTAATTCTTTAGGTAAGTTGTCTGAAATCTCGTTATGTGAGTTAAGTATAACTTGCCAACGCTCCATTTTATCGCTCGGAATATCTTCTTTTGATATATATTCAATATCCTTTACAAAACCTTTCTCAATAGCTTCTCGTAAAGAAAAGCGATAAATAACATTTGAAAAGTATTCATTTGCGCTACCTGTACTTGTTTTTCTTTTGTAAGGCGTCCCCGTCACTCCAATAATATATTTAAAGTTGATATCGTTCTTCCGCTCATTACTCATAAAATTTTTCCACTGATTTTTATCTGAATAATAAACATGGTGAACCTCATCATTTAATACAAGAGTTCTTTCTCCGTTACCTTTTAAACTGTCAACTATAGAATTTCTATCAGCTTGTGCTTGGTAAATTGCATCTCGATTTTCTATAGCAATCGAATTTTCAACAATAGTACTATCCCCATTCAAAATCTGAGGAGGAATAAACTCTTTCCCCAAACTTCTCATGTACTGATCATTCCTAAGCAAATCTTTAAATTTCTGAGTTAATTCACTTTCAATTGTTAAGCTAGGCACTAAAACAAGAACTCTGCTAACTCTTTTCGTAGCTAGCATTATTAAAGCAATCGCAAACATAACATAGGATTTTCCAGTTCCAGTTGCCAAATCTAAAGTAGCGGATAGTTTATCTGATAAATCTAAATCGTTCTCCAACGCATCAAAGTTGTTGTTCCAATGTTCACGAATAACTGAATTTTTATCAAAATTTTCTTTTGCTAATTCTGTAATATTAGAATATTCTCCTGAATTTAAAAACCTTAACGCAACTTCAGTAGCCTCTTTTTGATACGGACGATTTTTAAAAATTAAGTCTAGAAATCTTTGAAAAAAACCTTCATCCCATATTTCTGGGTTGACACTTTTACTTACTTCTAAAACTAAATCACTTTCTTTATAAGACATCAACTCAACTCTCCTCTAATTGTTTTAAATTCATTCCCGAATTTATCAATGAAAATAAACATTGTTTGACCACCCAAGTCTTTTCTTCCAAAATTAGAAAGCTGATTCTCCTTATCAAAATCATCACGGTAAAAGACTTTGTCAATCTCAAAAAACTCTCCATTATAGTCTTGGTCAATCAATAGCATTGCAAATGAGTCAATTCCAGAAACTTTATTTTCTCCTTTAACTCGTGAATATGATTCAAAATTATTGATTATTAATTTCGAATCATCCAGTTCAAACTCTACCTTAGGTGGACGGATGAAATCAAAACCAAAGGCATCTATAGCTTTATTAACCGAATCGCTATCATTGGCTTGGACAGCTGCTGTAAAACCTTCTGTAAATTTCTGAGACATTGAAAAAGGTACTCTAAGAATATTAAAAAGAGTGTTCCAATCTTCATTATCACCATTATACTCATCAACTGCAAATCCAAATTTTCCTTGTGGTGCAATGATAAAAATTTCACTATCAGCACTTGTTCCTAATCTGGTGTATATGTCTTCTAAAGTACTCTCCAATATCTGAGAACTCATAAGTTCATCTGGAGAATAAACTTTAACTGGAAAACCATCTTTTATACCGTCAAATTTAAAACCCTTAACTACAGTTGAAAGTGGTTCTACATCATATAAGGCCATTGCAAAAAGCTTCCATTGCTCACTATCAAAATTATTAAGTTTTTCTTCATCATAAAGCCCTGCATTATAAATAGAGAATGATTTATGATTTTCTATATTTAAAATTCTTTTTTGAATGGTATAAATGGAAAGTTTTCCAATATCCCCTGTAATCCAACGTCGATTTAATTTTTCAGAAACACTAGCAGTTGTACCCGAACCTCCAAAACAATCTAATACAATATCTCCTTCTTTAGTCACAGTTTTTATTATTCTTTCCAATAGCTGCTCAGGTTTTTGGGTAGGATAGGAAAATTTCTCATTTTTATTTTTGCTCTTACCTCTTTTGCGAATCGGATTTATATCACTCCATACGTCTTCCAACTGTCTTCCATTCGCCTTGTCTAGAAAGATAGAATCTAAATCTTCAGGAACTCTCCCTTGACTAACTCTTGTATTAAACTCCGTTGGCCTTTTTTCTTGAAAACTTCGATAAGTAATTATCCCGTTTTCATCGAACAGAGAGGCAAACCTATCCAAAGTTGACTTTGATAAAACATCTCGTGCAATTTCATTGGTTTGATAATTTGAAGTTTTTGAATACCAAAAAATCGTATCATGTTTTCTTTTATAAAAATTATTATTTCTTCCTCCACCCACATCTTTATAAGCCCAGACTATTTCGTTGACAAAATTTCCTTCTCCAAAAATCTCATCAAGCAGTACTTTTACATAATGGGCTTTGTGCCAATCTAAATGGACAAAAATTGACCCATCATCAGACATCACTTCCTTAAGCATAATAATACGTTTACGAAGCCATTCCATAAACTCTGCACCTTTTAATTTATCAGTGTATGCTTTTGTATCTTTCTTAGAAAAATCTTGTTTAGTTGCAAATGGCGGATCAATATATACTAAACGAACTCCGTCAGTTCCATCCTCATTTTTTAATTCCCCTCTCTTTTTCATTTCTGTTAAAGATTTAAGAACTTGTAAATTATCACCAAAAATAATTTTATTTAACCAGCCACTTTCATCTGGATTCCCAAACTGCCTATCTGGTTGTATTGGCGCCGCAAATGTTTGACTAATAATTTGTTGCTCTGAATCCTTACCTGCGTATGTCAATTCATACTCTTTACGAGATGGTGGAAAAAGTATTCTAGCATACTCAGTTGAAATTTCTTCTCCATTTGTAACTTTTTCATGGGATTCTGCTAAAATTTGAAGTAGTTGTTTTTTTCGTTGATTATCCATTTTTCTCCAATTTCAATTTATACAAGGATTCTTGAAAATAAAGCTCCTTTTATGATTCCATAATATTCAAAACTGCTAACTAAACAGTACTATGTCTATTATATCACGAAAAACTTATAGTCTCTAAAATCAATTATTGTAATATATCTTTATCCTCGAACTACAGTCTTCTAATAAAAATAATATTACAAACTTTTAACACTGCAAAGTAAAAAATTACTGAAAAATCAATGTTTAACAACTCCTTATTTTATAAATTTACTAATTTTTATTCTGCCCACTTTTTGCCAATAAAATAATTTTTTGTTATTGCACCATACTAGTAAAGGGGTCATGATACATCACTACATATCTAAAGTAAAACCATGATTAAAATTAACAAAACTCCCCAAGCATATATTGTAATAACTATTGTGAGTGCTTGAAAAACCAAAATAAAAATTGTTATATTAGTAAAAATCATATAATATATTTTTATAACCAAAAAGAGAATAGATTTCTCTACCCTCTTTAAAAGTTGATATATTTATTTTTTTCTCAATACGGAAACTCTATACACTTACACATACAATATTCTCCCATAAAAAGCGCCTATAAAAAGTAGACGCTGTAATAAATACTCATGGTATAAGTATTATACAACAGCCCTTTACTTTATAAATTTTAAAATACACATATTTTCATTGCTTGGTTAGTTTTTTGGTTAGTTTTATACTAATTTTTTTATAATACTATATTTACTGGTCTAAAAACAAATCTTAAAGTAAAGCTTTATTTTACCATATTCAGATTTTTTATTCTTCATAATGAGATTCACGCTCCCTATTGTATCAAAGCACGTAACAAAAAAACACCCGAAGGTGCCTAGTTATTTCTTAGTTTTCGTCTGAAGCTACGAATGGCAAGAGAGCCATAACACGTGCGCGTTTGATAGCTGTAACCACTTTACGTTGGTTTTTAGCTGAAGTACCAGTTACGCGACGTGGCAAGATTTTACCACGTTCTGAGATAAAACGTTTCAAGAGTTCAGTGTCTTTGTAATCAACAACTTCGATTTTGTTAGCTGCGATAAAGTCAACTTTTTTACGGCGTTTGAAGCCACCACGTTTTTGAAAAGCCATAGTGTGTTTCTCCTTATATTATTGTATGATGTTGTTGAGTAGAAAAGTCAATACGGATACGCTTTTATACTCAACGAATAGGGCTCAGATAGACTGCCTTGTACAGCTGCCTTACTTATTAGAATGGAAGATCATCATCTGAGATTTCCATTGGTGAGCCACCAAATGGATCTGCATCACGACCAAAATCAGGTGTTGAATTTCCTGCTGAGCTGTTAGAGCCAGCAAAAGGACGATTTTGTGATTGTTGTTGCTGTGGTGCAGAATATGAACCAGAGCCACCTTCACGTGCGGCACGACTTTCAAGCATTTGGAAGTTATCAGCCAATACTTCAGTCACGTAAACACGTTGACCTTCTTTGTTCTCATAATTTCGCACTTGAATACTACCTGTTACACCAATCAAGGCACCTTTTTTAGCCCAATTTGCCAAGTTTTCAGCAGATTGGCGCCAGATGACACAGTTAATGAAATCAGCTTCACGTTCGCCTTGCGCGTTTTTAAAACGACGGTTAACAGCAATCGTAAATGTAGCAACCGCAGTATTTTGCGGTGTGTATCGCAGTTCAGGGTCACGCACAACGCGTCCGACCAAAACAACATTATTAATCATGATGCTTCTCCTTTAAATTTGTCCAGCTAAACTAGAATTAAGCTTCTACTTTAGTGATCATGTGACGAAGAATGTCGCCGTTAATCTTAGCAAGACGGTCAAATTCGCTCAAAGCTTCTGAATCAGTAGCAGCTTCAAGAGTTACGATGTGGTAGATACCTTCGCGGAAGTCTTGAATTTCGTAAGCGAGTTTGCGTGTTTCCCAGTCTTTAGACTCAAGATTAGCAGCACCGTTGTCAGTCAAGATACTATCGAAACGTTCAACGAGGGCTTTCTTTGCTTCTTCTTCAATGTTTGGACGAATAATATAAAGAATTTCGTATTTTGTCATTGATTTTTCCTCCTTTTGGACTAATGACACAGGTTGGAGCCTGTGTAAGTTATGAGTTTTTACTCACAAGTATATATTCTATCAAATTTAGCTACATTTTGCAAGTTGATTTATCTTATTTATTCTATTATAAAATAAAAAATAACCCTCTGCCTCTGCAGAAGATTTCTCATCATTTTTTATTATTAAGCGACTACATCAAGCACATTAGCTGGAATGTAGCGATACTCACCTTCTTTCGATTGATAATAGCCAAGCTTTTTCACGATAAAATGCAACTTGCAACGGCTATCAAAGCGCCGGTATAAGTGGGAGATTTCCCCTTCCTGGCTACGGGTTACGCATACTATTTTTTCTCCCGCGTAAGTTGGAGATACATATTTTGGGGTAAACGTCATTGAAAACCACCTCCAGATATAATTGAGATGAAAACGCAATCATCTCTTCTTATATTATAACTCTTTTTAATCTCTAAAACAAATGTCTAGATTTTTAATGACTAAACATTAAAAAATCTGTAATTTTAAACAACAACGTGTATAATTATTCAAATCTAACAGGCTCGTCCTTGACATCCCTCTCAAATTAATCTAAAATATTCATAAATACTTAATAAACGATAGAGGTCGCAACCAATAATAAGCTAAGCAGAGCTAGAGCATGCTGAGAAGTTTAGCCCAGGAGCGGTTGCCGAAAGAAAAGTTATGCTCACCGACTTTTCTTGGTTTAGCGGGAAATACCTGTTAAACTGTCGTGGTCTAACTATGACCATGATGCGCTATTCGGATGAAAGATCTTTCTGACGTTTAGCAATCTCTAGGGATTGCTTTTTGTATTAATATTTATAAATTTAGGAGAGAAGTAATGGATAATACTTCAAATAATGAGGCCACGCCATCCACGCAAGTTAAACGTGGCCTTAAACATCGTCACTTAACAATGATTGCCTTAGGAGGAACTATTGGCACCGGGCTATTTGTTGCATCAGGCGCAACGATTTCTCAAGCTGGACCTTTAGGCGCGTTAGTTGCCTATGTCGCCATTGGGCTCATGGTTTTCTTCCTTATGACGTCTTTAGGTGAAATGGCTTCCTATCTTCCAGTATCAGGCTCTTTTGCTTCTTTCGCTGACCGTTATGTAGATAAAGCTTTCGGCTTCGCTATGGGATGGAACTATTGGTTTAACTCAGCAATTACTGTAGCGGTTGAGGCAGCTACAGTTGGTGTTATTATGCAGTTCTGGTTGCCCCATGTGCCCACATGGATATGGTCGACTATTGTGATTGCGCTCATCCTCTTGGTTAACCTCATTTCAGCTAAAGCTTATGGTGAAGCAGAATTTTGGATGGCAACAATTAAAGTCATCGCTGTTATCGCCTTTATCGTGATTGGTCTCGCAACAATTTTTGGAGTTATGAGTTATAAGCCAGATGTGGCACGCAATCTTTCTGCTGGAGGAAATCATGGTTTTGTCGGTGGTATTGGAGGTATGATTGCTGTCTTCATGATTGCAGGCTTCTCTTTCCAAGGTACAGAAATCGTTGGTATCGCAGCCGGCGAGTCAGAAAACCCTGAGAAAAATGTACCCTCAGCGATTAAACAAGTCTTTTGGCGGATTATTATTTTCTATTTCCTCTCAATATTCGTAATTGGTGCCTTGGTTTACTATAAAGACCCTAGTCTTCTCCGTGCAGCAACCCAAAGCGACATTACCGTTTCTCCATTTACCTTGGTATTTGAACGTGCTGGCTTAGCTGCTGCTGCATCCGTTATGAATGCTGTCATCTTAACCTCGGTTATTTCATCTGCAAACTCTTGGTTATATGCTGCTTCTCGCATGCTTTTTGGTATGGCAAAAGAGGGGCATGCACCGAAAATCTTCGCTAAAACAAATACAAGTAACGGCGTACCAATTTATGCAATTTTAGCGACTGTTGCCATCGGTCTTTTGGCCTTCTTAACAAGTATCTTCGGAACTGAAATTTATTTCTATTTGGTCGCTGCTTCCGGTTTGTCTGGTTTCTTGGCTTGGATTGGAATTGCTATCTGCCATTTCCGCTTCCGCCGTGCTTTTATTAAACAAGGTCATAAACTTTCTGAGTTAGGCTACCATGCTAAATGGTTCCCTATTGGACCAATCATCGCTCTTATTCTTTCAATCATTATCGTTATCGGGCAAATTACTACCGTAACGATGAATGCGCAAAGCATCATTACGACCTACCTTGCTTTACCTCTCTTCTTGATTTTATATTTCTCTTACAAAATCGTGAAGAAAACAAAACTTATTCCGCTTGAAGAAGTTGATTTAAGCCGTGATATTGATTAAAACGACTAAAAAAAACGCCATAAGGCGTTTTTTTAGTCGTTGATTATCTTCACTTTTTCGCCAAAAAATTCTTTGGCCTTACTTACAAGAACTTCTTCTGTTTCTGGCTCAGATTCCGTATCTTTTGTAACATGCTGCTCCCCTTTTTTAAGGCTTAAGACATACTCTTGACGTACAGACTGCCAATCTTGCTCTGCTAAAGCAATAATCTCAGGCGAAAATCCCAATATTGATGACATTAAATTGCCAAAAGTTAATTGTAGGTTTTCATTTTCCGTAACACGCTTTGCTAAATTACCATGAGGAAAAGTAACTACCACAAAATTGCTTGAGGCTGCCACGGGGGCAGTATTATTGATTAAGGCACGGTCTGAAGGTTTGGTAAAGCTGGAAACAATCTCAGGCCATGCACCAAAAACTGCTTGACGAGCTTCGTTGGTCGCTTCCTTTAAAGCTTTAAAAACCAAATCTTGATTTACAGTGTACTTTTCGGTGACTGTTTTCGTTTTCACTTGTTGCTTAATTTGAACTTCTTGACTGACAGTGGATACCACCGTTTGGTTGCCCGTTTCTGCCAATTTAGCTTTTAGCTCTGCAACTTCTGCTTTTAAAGCCTGAAGCTCATGGCTCAAACTTTCCGGAACTTCCTTATCTTCCGCAGAAGAATAAGCACCTGCATCTACAAGACGCATCGTCATCACATCAGCAGCAATTTTGCTCTGTGTTGTTTCTTTAATAATTTTCAGAGACTCAATCGCAATGTTGATCCATTGGTAAAGACGAGGTCGTGGGATTTCATTATTTTCCCGCAAAAGCAAATCACGGAAATAAGTTAAGAGATCTTCCGTAAAACGCAACATATTTTTACCTTCAAGAAAGATTTTCTCCAAAGCATCAAGTGCAGTTGGTCCATCTGAAGCGGTCAATGCTGCAACATAAGAGACAAGTGCTTCATTGGCAATGGAGCCTGTCACTAAAAGAGCATCCTTCTCTGCAAGCTTGCCATCAGAAAAACTTAAGGCCTGATCCAATAAACTCAAGGCATCACGCATTCCTCCCTCGGCATATTTTGCAATGACATCAAGTGCCGCATCTTCAAACTCAATCTTCTCATCAGCTAAAACTTCTGCTAAGTGCTGACGAATATCATTTGTCGTGATAGCTTTAAAAGCAAATCTCTGCACACGACTAATAATTGTTGCCGGAATTTTTTGAAGCTCAGTTGTTGCTAAAACAAAGACAACATTATCTGTAGGTTCTTCCAAGGTTTTCAGTAAAGCGTTGAATGCTCCCGTTGAAAGCATATGAACCTCATCGATAATATAAACCTTATAAGTTGCGCGACTGGCTGCATAGGTTGATTTATCTCGAATCTCACGAATTTCGTCAACTCCATTATTCGAAGCAGCATCAAGTTCAATCACATCTTCAAGACTGCCTTGGGTAATAGCTTGACAAATATCACAAGTGTTACAAGGCTCTCCCTCTTTCTGATTAGGACAGTTAATTGCTTTGGCAAAAATTTTTGCCGCGGAAGTTTTTCCTGTCCCACGTGGACCACTAAAAAGATAAGCGTGGGAAATCTGCCCATTAACGATAGCATTCTTTAAGGTTGTGGCCACCACTTCTTGGCCAACCATCTCATCAAATCTTTGACTACGGTATTTTCTATATAAAGCTTGGTAAGCCATTTTTCATTCCTTCTAATAAAGGTCTGGCTCTGCGCCAAGACCGAGCTCTTCATTGATTCGGAAAAGAACATCACGCGCCAGTATGGACTGATCAATATCGGCAGCGTTATAATTTTTCATTGCCTTGTAAATAGCCCAAACGCGAGCGCGGATGACTGTTGCCTTATCGGCTTCAGCAGCGGAGAAAAATATCTTTCTTTGTTTCTCATCAAATATTTCCCATGCAATAGTCAAATCACAGGCTGGATCGCCAACTATGGAAGCTGTTGTTTCAGCCACTCCCGAAAATTTGTCGGCCATCTTCCACACGGTATCTAAGTTCAAATCCCCATGTAACACAACCGCGGGCTTAGTCCATGGATTTTTAGAAGCTTTATCCCAATACAAGCGCAGTCCTTCTACAGGTGCAATTCTTTTCATTTGATCCAACAGTGTCAAAAATTCAGCTTCGATGACCGGCAACATTAAGGCTGGGCTTTCGGCTCCCGTTGCTTCTAATTGGTGCAACTGATACACAAAGTTACCCAAATCTTGAGCAAATGCTTTAGGTTGAGCCAAAGCATTAAAACCTACAGGCTTCACCTCACTGGTACCAAATTTATCTGCTATAAAGTTATTTACTGTTTCCTTCATTGTTTACCTCGCTCAAAAAAATTTCCAATCAGTCATATCTGACAAAATGTGGCAAAATTCTTCAAGATATTTTTGATCGACATCATCATAAAAGGAAGTTTCTGAAGCATCCAAATCTAAAACTCCTTTTAATTCGCCGTCTTTAATAATTGGTACTACAATTTCTGACAGTGCTCGGCTGTCACAAGAAATATAGTTTTTATGTTCTTTAACATTGTCAACAATCAATGTTTGGCGTTTTTCTGCGGCTTCACCACATACTCCAGCGCCTAACTTTATTTCGACACAAGAAACCCCACCTTGAAAAGGACCTAAAATAAGTTGTTCGCCGTTGTACAAATAAAACCCTGCAAAGACTTGATTAGGCAAGAAGTCATTAAGAAGAGCTGATGCGTTGGAGAGATTTGACAAAGTATAGTTTTGTGTTGAAAGTAAACCTTTCAATTGTAGGTTAAGGAGTTCATATCCTTCAATTTTTTCGCTTTTATTCATCTTATAATTATAAACTTAACCCACAATAGAGTCAATACTTGCGGATAAATTATCTCTTATTTTCTTTTTGAAATATCTTTGGCTTTCATTTTCTCTAACTCTTTATTTATCTTGCTTTTTCTTGACTCTTTTCCTCCTTGATACAGCATGATTAAGACAAAGAGTCCAACAAAGGGCATCACAATATCTTTAAAATTAAACCCGAGAGCACCTCTGTATAAGAAAACACCTACAGCGGCCAAGAAAGCAAGCGGAAGTATGGCACCCAAGTACTTATTTTCCCTATAACCCGCAAATGTCTGAAATGCGATAATGACTCCAATTATTGCTATATCCTTTAAATGATTCATCTCAAATCTCCCTATGTTTTCTTATAATCTCTTTTGCACTGCTCAGACTCACTTTTTCATCAATAACCATTTGCATAATACTCACTTCAAAGGAATCCTTTTTAGTGTCATTCAGAGCAATTTTCTCAATTAAACGGTCTATACGCAACCGCACAGTAGGATAGCTCACCCCATAATACCTGGCCAACTCTTTCAAAGAACCCGATGCAAAAATAAATTGTTTGATAAATTCTTGTTCTTCATCTTCCAGATTAAAAAACCAATCCATAATTTCTCCAACCTCAATATTATTTATTAAAGCTTAACATTATTGAAGTAAAAAAGCAAAATTTTTCATTTTAATAAATGTAGATTGCTTTTTTTATTTAAAAATTGTCCTCCAGAAGCTTTTGTGTCATAATAAAAATATGACTTTAGAAAAAACCCGTAAAGAAATTGATGCACTAGACGACCAAATTATTGCGCTTTTAGAAAGACGCATGTCCTTGGTTGACGAGGTAATCACAGCTAAGGCAGAAGAAAATAAAAATGTCTACGATGCGGATCGAGAATATTTTATTCTCGAAAAGATAAAAAAAAGGACAGAGAAACTACAATACGAGCCAGCTATCCACTCTATCTATAAAGAAATTATGAAACGTTCCCGAGAATATCAAGAAAAAAATCGCTTTAAATAGCGATTTTTCCTTTCATACTTGAACGTAATGCCATATATTCTAATTGTGGCAAGTCCAAGAGAACTACTTTGCTACTTTCGATTAAACCAGCCGAGAGTAGAGTATTCAAAAAGCCCTTAATTTCAGTTGTACCTAATTCAAGACATTCTACGAAAATGATATGTTGAGGAGCTTTCAGTTGATCAAGCAATACCTCAAAATCTTCTGGTTGAAGTGCAACTTCTGGGTCTTTGCGATTAACAACCGTCAAATCTTCATTCTCCGACAAGTATTTGGATGCAAAGTCCTCAAACAGGTCACCATCAACAGCTGCTTCCTGCGGTCCAGATACTGCATAAGCTCCTCTCTCCAACATTGCAAGTTTTGCAACCTGTCCATAGTCTAATTTATCTATAATATTTTTTAAATTTTCTTTTATATCCATATGTATAGTTTAGTCTTTTTAGTATAAAAATTCAAAAAAAGCATCTTAAAGATGCTTATCTCTTTTAGTAAAGTTCCAAATAGTTATCGATTTCCCATTGACTTACAAATTGTGCATAGCTCGCCCATTCGATTTTTTTAGCTTCCACAAAGTTAACCAAAACATGCTCACCTAAGGCAGCTGTTACTACTTCATCTTCACGTAGTGCCTTCACAGCATTGTGTAAAGTCGACGGCAAGTCTGTAATACCATGTGCTTTACGTTCACTTTCGGTCATTACATAAATATTCGCTTCAACAGCTTCTGGTGCGGCGATTTTATTTTCAATCCCATCAAGACCAGAGGCAAGGAGAACAGCCATTGTCAAGTAAGGATTGGCTGATGGATCTACTGAACGAAGCTCGACACGTGTAGACATACCACGGGATGCTGGTACGCGAATTAGCGGTGAGCGGTTACGACCAGCCCAGGCAATGTAAACTGGTGCTTCATATCCGGGCACTAAACGTTTGTAGCTGTTAACTGTTGGGTTAGTGATGGCTGTATAGTTATAAGCGTGCTTGAGCAAACCGCCAATAAAGTAGTTTGCAGCTTCCGAAAGTCCCATATCACCTGCTTCATCATAGAAAGCATTTTGCCCATCTTCTGTGAAGAGCGACATGTTGCAGTGCATACCAGATCCATTAATACCAAACTTAGGTTTGGCCATAAAGGTTGCGTGTAAACCATGTTTACGTGCGATTGTTTTTACCACAAGTTTAAAGATTTGAATATTGTCACAAGCTTTCAATGCATCGGCATACTTGAAGTCAATCTCGTGTTGCCCAACAGCTACTTCATGGTGGCTTGCTTCTACTTCAAAACCAAGGTCAGTAAGGACATTTACGATTTCGCGACGTGTATTTCCTGCCAAGTCGGTCGGTGCGAGATCAAAATATCCACCTTTATCGTTTACTTCCAGTGTTGGTTCTTGATTTTCATCAAGCTTGAAGAGGAAAAATTCAGGTTCTGGACCAAGATTGAATTTTTTAAAGCCTAATTTTTCCATATTTTTAAGATTACGTTTCAATACGCCACGTGGATCTCCTGGGAAAGGTTGTCCTTCTGCTGTATAAACATCACAGATAACGCCAGCTACTTTTCCGTACTCATCTCCCCAAGGGAAGATAATCCATGTGTCCCAATCTGGATAGAGGTACATATCTGATTCATTGATGCGGACAAAGCCTTCAATTGAACTGCCATCAAACATCATCTTGTTGTCAAAAAGTTTGTCTAACTGTTCATCAGTTGCTGGAACTTCTACGTTTTTAAGTGTTCCTAAAATATCGGTAAACATTAGACGTAGAAACTTAATATTTTTTTCTTTGACATCACGACGGATGTTTGCTGCTGTGATTCCCATAATACGGCTCCTTTTAAGAATAAACGATGCTTCAATTTCTTTGATGTAAGTTTTTCTTACATACGCGGCTGGTTAAAATGAGTTGATGTTGGATGTCCGAAGCGTCCTTGCTGTGCAAATTCACGTTCTAAAGCAAGATGTACTTCACTGATAGAGAGATTTTTCATAGCTTTTTTCTGTCTTTGAGCATAGATACGCCTAATATCAGCGATATTATTGCCTTCCGACAGTAAATCAGCAATATCAAAAACAATCTCAATATCATTAAGAGAGTACATCCGACGGTTACCTTCGTTACGCTCTGGAAAAAGTAAACCTTGTTCCTCATAATAGCGAATTTGTCTTGCACTCAATCCTGTTAGTTTCATAACAGTACCAATAGGTAGCACTGCTAGGGAGTGTCTCAATTCACGTTCTTTCACCCGTCATCTCCTCAACTTCAACTCTATGGCCATATTATAAACCTAGTTTTATCTCTTGTCAAAGGTTTATGTCACATCATATAACATCAATTGCCATTATTTTCTAAAATATTTAAACAACCCTCTTTTACCAAGCGATAAGTTTCCTCAAAATCTCCCGTATACCAAGGATCTGGGACTGATTTATTCAAAAGCATTTTTATTTTATGTTTTTGATCTGCAGGAGCCATTTTCTCTAAATTTTCTTTATTAGATTTATCCATTGCAATAATTTGATCAAAATATTGGAAATCTTCCTGTGAGATCTGTTGGCTCCCTTTGGCAGCATCAAATGGGATGCCATACGTAGTTAAAAGAGAACGTGTCCCTGGATGGATGGGATTCCCGTGTTCCCAGCTCGATGTGGCTCTACTTTCCACCTCGAAATTTTTCCCCTCTTTTTCAACTAAGTCCTTCATGACAAACTCAGCCATGGGACTTCGACAAATATTACCTAAGCAGACAAATACTATTTTTTCCATATCTTCATTATAGCACAGCTATGAGCATAAAAAATATCATATAATGGAAATTTACTTAAGTAAGACATATAAAAAATACTCCATACGGAGTATTTTTTATTTCTCTTGATAAGGGTAGCCCAAATGTTCATAAGCTTTGGGTGTCGCTTTACGTCCTTGCTTAGTTCTCATGATAAACCCTTTTTGAATCAGATAAGGCTCATACATATCTTCAACAGTCTCTTGGTCTTCTGCTATATTAACCGCTAGCGTTCCTAAACCTACAGGACCTCCATTATACATTTCGATCATTGTGCGTAAGATTTTTTGGTCAATATAATCAAGTCCCGCATTATCCACATCTAAAATCTGAAGTGCTTTATCTGTGATTTCTTTATCTACGCGACCGTCACCCATAATTTGTGCAAAATCTCGAACGCGCTTCAGCAGGCGGTTTGCGATACGTGGTGTCCCTCGGCTTCGCAATGCAATCTCAAGCGCACCTTGGTCCACAATCTCCACTTCAAATATATCCGCTGTCCGTTTGACAATTTCCTCCAAGTCACGTTCAGTGTAATATTCCATATGAGCTGAAATTCCAAAACGCGCACGCAGAGGATTGGAAAGCATCCCAGCTCGCGTTGTTGCCCCCACTAATGTAAAAGGCGGCAAATCCAAGTGAACTGAGCGACTGCCATCGCCAGATCCGAGCATGATATCAATATAGAAGTCTTCCATGGCAGAGTAAAGAACCTCTTCTACTTGCATAGGCATACGGTGGATTTCATCAATAAAAAGGACATCTCCTGGCTCAAGTTCGTTTAAGATAGCGACCAAGTCACCTGGTTTTTCAATTGCTGGTCCCGATGTTTGTTTGATATTCACCCCCAGCTCATTCGAAATAACAAAGGCCATGGTTGTTTTACCTAATCCAGGGGGGCCAAAAAGAAGCACGTGATCCAGTACTTCTTCACGTAGTCTTGCTGCTTTGATAAATATTTCAAGTTGTTCTTTAACCTTGTCTTGACCGATGTATTGATTGAAAAATTGAGGCCTTAAAGACTTCTCAACCATCATTTCATCTTCAAGTGGTGTTGGTGATAAGTTTTCGTTCATTGTTTTTATTATAACAAAAATCCGTATTGTACGGATTTTATTTCATCATTAATTTAAGAGCGGCTTTGATATACTCTTCACTGGTCAATCCAGATTCAACTTCAAGTTTCTTTTGAATTTTCTTAAGCTCGGTTGCTTTATAGCCTAGAGCTTGCAAAGCTTCAATCGCTTCAATAAGAGCTAGATTTTCATTTTTAGCCGTAGTTTTGACCATTTCAGCTGAAGTCGTAGCATCAAACTTTCCAGCTAAATCCAGAACCATCTGCATCGCTGTCTTTTTCCCGACACCTGGAAATTTCGTCAAATACTTGATATCGCTGTTGTCAATCGCATGAACAAGACCCACATTATCATCTGCAGCGATGATTGCTAAGGCAGATTTTGGTCCAATGCCCGATACACTAATCAAACGTAAAAACAAAGCTTTCTCTGCATCATCCATAAAGCCATATAAGCTATGTGCATCTTCCCGAATCACTTGGTGTACATATATTTTAATCTCTTGGTTCATCATATGGGACCAAGCATAAGGATTTGCTACATTGATGAGATAGCCAACACTTGCGACATCAACAACGATATATGTTGGTGTAATTTTAACTAACTTGCCTTGGAAGTATTCGTACATTAGTCCTCATCACCTTCTGTGTTAATAAAGTCTTGGATAATAAAACGTGGGCGTGCTTTAACTTCGAGGAAGATCTTACCAATATACTCACCAATAATCCCAAGAGCCAAGAGTTGTATTCCACCTAGCCCAATAATAGCAACCATGATTGAGGCCCAACCAGTCGTCGGAAAGCCTCCGATGAAATGACGCGCTACAACATAAATTCCAGCTACAAAAGCAAGAAGGAACATAGTCAATCCAGTCCAGAAAATAAAGCGCATCGGTGTTGCTGAAGTTGAAGTAATACCATCAATCGCAAAACTCACCATCTTTTTGAGAGGGTACTTACTTTCCCCTGCAAAACGTTCCCCACGTTTATAGTAAACATTTGTTGATTTATATCCCACAAGAGGGACCATTCCACGTAAAAAGAGGTTTACTTCCTCATACTCAGCTAAACCATTTAAGGCGCGACTGCTCATCAGGCGAAAGTCTGCCGAATTGGGCACAGATTCACTGCCTAGTTTCTTCATCAAGCCATAAAAAGCCATAGCTGTACGACGTTTAAATGCCGTATCTGTGTCACGATTATCACGTACGCCATAAACTACTTCGTAACCTTTTTCGTACTCTTCAAGCATCGCATCAATCGCATTGATATCGTCCTGTAAGTCTGCATCCATTGAAATAACGGCATCTGCTAAGTCTTTAACTTGCATCAAACCTGCCAAGAGCGCATTTTGATGCCCTCTGTTGCGTGAGAGATTGATACCACTAAACATCGGATTGGCCGCATGTTTTTCTTGAATTTTTTCCCAGGTACTGTCTCGCGAACCATCATTAACATAAACAACACGGCTTTTTTCATCAATCTTGCCAGCTTGCTTCAAAGCTGCATATTTCTCTTCAAGGCGGCGTGATGTTTCATCAAGTACCAATTCTTCGTTGTAACAAGGGACTACCATGTATAAAGTTGTCATTTTTCTTCTTTTCCTATTTTTAATTTATATTCTTCCAACTTGCGGCTTTGGAAAGATGTGTTTCTTGACGGCGTCGGAACATTTTTTCTAAATCTCCGCCATTAAAATGGACAATTGTTGGACGTCCATGCGCACAAGAGTAAGGATTCTCACAAGTAGCAAGTTCTTTGACTAATGCCCGCGCTGATTCTACATCAAGCGGATGATTTGCCTTAATCGAACTCTTACATGCCACCATTGTTGCTAAATCGTGTCGATATTTTTTGACTGAGAATTCTTTTGTCAAAAGGATTTCATCAATCATCTCATAAACTGTTTCTTCTAAGTCATTTTCTTGAAGCCAAGTGGGATGCTCACGGAGAATTAATTGATTTTCTCCATATTCTTCAAGGAACAATCCTGCTTCTTCCAAAATAGATTTTCGATCTAAAAACATCAAAAAATCATTCTTAGGTAGACTAAAAATGTAAGGGGCCAGTAAAATTTGTTGGTCCATGCTTACTTCACCAATTTTATCGCGCCAATATTCATATTTTATACGCTCTTGAGCGGCATGTTGATCAATAATATAAAGTCCATCTTGCGCTTGGCAAAGCAGGTAAGTAGCATGCAGTTGTGCCAGGTATTCCAAATCAGGAAAGGCCGTTTTTTCTTCTATTTTCTCTGAGCTTTCAGCCTGTTGTTTTTCTTCAACCACAGTTTCTTCGAAAATAGAGGGTGTACGGACTTCATCTGGAGGAACAACCTTCTCCTGAGGTATGCTGTACTCCTCATGCACCTGAGTTTTATTCACAAAGAAATCCTGACTTACCTTATCGTAATAAAGGTTTGTTGATTTGCTCTCACTTGTAACTTCTGATTGTTCCTCTACTTTCGCCCGCCGTGAATTAAGGTTTTCCAATGCATCAGGAATTAAAGTTTGCTCTACAAAAACACTTTGAATAGCTTCTGTAATCAAACGCATTAGTTCACGCTCTTTTGATAAGCGTACTTCTTGTTTTGTCGGGTGCACATTGACATCAGCTAATTGCGGATCAATCTCAATAGAAAGCACAACGATAGGAAAACGCCCCACCATCAAACGATTACCGTATCCTTCAAGGATTGCACGGTTTAGCAAGAAATTTTTGATGAAGCGGCCATTTATCATCAAGGTAATGTAATTACGGTTAGCACGTGTTAGCTCAGGCAAACTCACGTATCCCGAAATCGTAAAATCTAAATCTTCCGCTTCTACTTTTAACATTTTTTTGGCAGTTGAAAGGCCGTAAACACTGGCGATAACCTGACGTAGATCACCATTTCCCGCCGTTTTCATCAATTCTCTGCCTTCATTGATCAGTGTGAAAGAAATCTCGGGATGAGCCATACTTTGACGATTAATGACATCCGTAATGTGGCTAAGTTCTGCTTGCAAGGAACGAATATATTTTAAGCGTGCCGGCGTATTGTAGAAAAGATTTTGTACAGTAACCTTGGTCCCTTCTCTTTGGGCAATTGCTTCTAATGTGTCCACTTTTCCACCATGACTAATCAAGCGTGTGCCTGACTCTTCATCTGTCACACTTGTCTCAATAGAAAATTCACTGACTGAAGCAATTGAAGGCATCGCTTCACCCCGAAATCCAAGAGTACGGATTTTAAACAAATCCGCTTTATTTTTGATTTTACTGGTTGCGTGCCGCTTCAAAGACTTAGCAACATCTTCTTTTTCAATCCCCGTTCCATTGTCAATCACTTCAATGAGTCGTAAGCCACTCTCTTGAATTTTCACAATGATACGCGTTGCACCGGCATCAATTGAGTTTTCTACTAATTCTTTTACAACGCTAGCAGGCCGTTCTACCACTTCACCAGCTGCTATCTGATTAGCAAGTGCTTCATCAAGTTCGATTATTTTTCCCACTTATTCAGACCTCCGCATCAAGCGACTGTTTCTCTTTTTCATAGTCAGTACTTATTATAGCATATTTTAAAGAGAGAAATTTGAAAGCTGAAGAGCTTCATGACAACAAAGAGAACCTCTCCTGAAATACACCGGAGAGGTCTCTCATATTATTACTTCATTAATCTATTTTAATACTGAAGCTGATCCATGTTACTGAATATAGCTGCGCCAAGAATCATAAAGAAAAGCAAGAGAAGTACGATAACTACTGCACCAATGATAAAGGCAACTAATCCGGCACGATTCCAACCGTCCATAACCTTACGAAACTCTTCTTCATCACGGTAGCGATTGTCTGGATTTTGTAGAGCCCAACGTTCTCCATTAATACCGAAAACAATAGCCCAAACAATACCAAAAATCCAGCCAAGCCAAGGAATACATACAAGTAAACTGAGCAAACCGAGATAAGAGCGATTAGCTACACCAAAGAAGACGGGCATAGCCATTGCACCCCAGTTCCATTTTGGAGTTATTCCTGATTTGACACGGTTGTCTGCCAAAAATGGCTCATCTGCATAATCAAATGGAGAAACTTGAGGTGCTTCAGTTTCTTCTTTTTCAGAAAGAATCTCGTCTTTGGATGCTACATCGGGAGCTGCAACCTCTTCTTCAGTTGTAGTTTCCACGATTTCCACAGGCTCCGAAACAGGCGAGACAGAGCCCTCTGTTTCTGATACTATAAGTGTTTCTTCCTGTTTACCTGCAGGAGTTACGCCAACACCATCTTCTTCCATAGTTTCAACTTCGGGGACTTCAGGTGTTTCTACGATTTTATCTTTATCTTCCGCCATACACTCTCCTTTTAACACTTCTATATTTATTCACTTTATTCTAACAATTTTACTATTAAAAACCAAATCTTACAGCCTGTCTTTGAGATCCCACAAAAAGTTCAAAGCTTCGCGTGCTGTCATATTATCGACATTCGTTTCTTTTAGCATCTCAATCAACTCTTGATGGTTATCTTCAAAAGTGAAAAGGCTCAATTGCTCTTTTTCAACTTCATGTGCCTTGCTCATCACAGGCTTATTCTCCAACTTTTGTAAAATAATATCGGCACGTTCAAGTAATTTTGTTGGCAATCCTGCAATTTTAGCCACATGAATACCATAGGATTTGTCTGCTGGACCTTCCGTAATCTTATGCAGGAAAGTCACATCACCGCCTTTTTCTAAGGTGGCAACGTGAACATTTTCTAACTCCTTAAGATTATCTGCCAACTCCGTCAACTCATGATAATGCGTCGCAAAGAGCGTTTTAGCATGAATATTATCATGAATATACTCAATAATCGACTGCGCCAAAGCCATTCCGTCATAGGTTGCAGTGCCTCGTCCAAGTTCATCAAAAATAATTAAAGAATGCGGCGTAGCATGTTGGATAGCATGATTGGCTTCCATCATTTCTACCATAAAGGTAGACTCTCCTGAGATTAGATTATCACTTGCACCAATACGTGTAAAAATCGCATCAAATATGGGAAGTTCAGCAACCTCAGCTGGTACGAAAGAACCTAGCTGTGCCATAATAACAATCATCGCAAATTGACGCATGTAAGTTGATTTACCAGACATATTTGGCCCAGTGATGAGTTGAATTGCGGTTTGGTCCGGTAGCTTAATGTCATTGGGTACATATTCTTGTGCCCCAAGAACGCTCTCAACCACAGGATGACGCCCTTTTATAATGTTAACCTTACGTTCTGGAGTAAAAATGGGACGGATATACTGATATTTTTCGGCAACAGTCGCTAAGCTTTGCAAACAGTCGATACTGGCAATTGCTTTTGCTAATTTCTGCAGGCGCGAGATATATTGTTCAGTTTCTGTACGTACTTGCGCAAAAAGATCATATTCTAAAATACTTGATTTTTCACGTGCCTCAAGCATAATTTCTTCGATTTCAGCCAACTCTTTTGAGCCAAAACGCTCTGAATTTTTCAACGTTGCCTTACGATAAAAGTGGTCAGGAACACTACCAAGCTGACTCTGCGTAATATGGAAATAATAACCATCTTTGCGGTTAAAATCAATTCTTAATGTCGAGATTCCGGTGTTGGCTTTTTCTTTCGCTTCCAACTCTGCTATCCACGAGGTACCATTTGTTAAAGCTTCGCGATACTTGTCCAGTTGCTCATTATAACCTGACTTAATGACACCCCCTTCAGTGATGACACGTTGCGCCGATTCGTCAATTGCCTGACGTATCAAGGAGATAAGCTCTGGAATTTCATCCAGTTGAGAGATCAAGGGTTCCAGGGCTGGATTGTTCATGGTCAGTAAAACATTTTTAATGCCTGGGACATTAGATAAAGAATTTTCTAACTGTAAATAATCCACGGGAAGAACTTTACCGAAGGACACACGGGAAGCCAAGCGCTCAAGGTCGTAAACTCCCTTTAGAGCCTCAATCAAATCTGCCCGTTCAAAGAAATTGTCCACGAAAAGTTGTACAATATCCGCACGTTTATTGATTGCGCTGGCAGAAATCAACGGACGATCTACCCAGTTACGGAGTAAACGTGTGCCCATAGCTGTTTTGGTTTCATCAAGCAACCAATAGAGTGTCCCATGTTTTTTTCCTTCGCGTTTATTTGCGGTTAACTCTAGAGAAGATTTCGTTGCAAAGTCCATTTGCAGAAAGTCTTTTATTTCATAGTGTTCCACTTCCTGTAAGTGACTCAAATCCCGCAATTGAGTGCGATTAACATAGGCCAAGAGCTTTGAAGCCACTTGATTTTCCAAAGGAGTAAGTGTGGAAGCAACGTCTTCATACTCGTATTGCTCTGAAACCATCACGTTCAACTGTTTTTCAAAGACTTGCCTGTCATCATCTGATAGCTCATAACCGACGACAATCTCACGTGCTTTTAGAGATGATATCTCACTGAGGGCTGCTGAAAAATCGGAGAACTGTGTTGCTTTAAATTCGCCTGTTGATAGATCCATATAAGCCAAGGAAAATGTTTCAGAAGCTTTATCCAAGGCCACCAAAAAGTTATTTTCCGTTGTTAAACCCACATCAACAGCTGTTCCTGGTGTGATAACTTGAGTGACGGCACGTTTGACAATACCGACAGCTGTTTTAGGGTCTTCCATTTGCTCTGCCACGGCAACTTTATGGCCCAGATTCACAAGCTGCTCGATATATTGATCTGCTGAATGGTGAGGAACACCTGCCATTGGAATCGGATTTTCTGCATTCTTATTGCGCGAAGTCAGAGACAATTCTAAAATTTGGGCTGCATTCACCGCATCTTCATAAAAAAGCTCGTAAAAATCTCCCATACGAAAGAGCAAGAAAGCATCCGGATAATCAGCTTTGATATCAAGATATTGCTGCATTCCTGGTGAAATTTTTTCAGACATATAATTCTTCTTTCTTTTGAAAATTGTTTGCTTCTATTATAACATACAAAAAGCCAGCTTAAGCTTGTAGGTAAAAACAAAGGCTCTATAATTTCTGTAGTGGGTAAATCCACCATGGAGATTATGGAGCCTT
>OMJG01000604.1_pt1 | contig 25649 bp, 21 predicted proteins | sample 1646431 | NCBI WGS metagenome assembly OMJG01 (sample SAMN03771674, study PRJEB25209) | food metagenome | isolation source: Cotija cheese | place: Mexico:Jalisco,Michoacan | collected 2011-12-12
ATCGACGGCTTCCAAAGTCTCCTCGGATACTGGGTTTTCCAGCTTCTTCCAAGGGGTGCCAATAACAGGATTCGTCATATGTACTCCTGTACTCCTGCACTGTGTTGTGCGATTGATTATTTTCGTTCGGTTGTGAGTGTTCCGCCTAACGTTTCCGATTCTTGGAACCCTCATCACCAGTCGTTAAACATGCTACTTTGACTAGCAGACTTATGGAGTCTTTTTTGCGTGTCTGTTCGATGTTGTTAAGGAAACTGTAGATTCTGTTACCTTTTGCATCGGCTTGATTTGGCCCGAGATGCCCGATATTCCAGCTGCGACAGTGAATTTGCGAAATTCTGAGGATTTGACTCTGAATGAAATTGTCTAGGGGAATGACACTATAAAGTTCGAATGAACATTTTCGTTGTTCTGATGCGGTGTCAAAAGAAGGGCATCGAGCGTGTCGGATGAGGGAATACCGCACTGCACGGGTTGCTTGAGCTCCTCAGTGCAGCGGCAGGGGGAAAGATGCGCAAGAGTCCCGGCATGGACCGATTCGGGGGAGCCGCTGACTCGCGGCATAGCGGAATGTCTAAAACAGCAGACATAATCGACGTATTCAGAAAAGCCTCGATCCGACCTTTCATTGCCGGCGGCCTTGCTGCCGGTTGCCGGGCCTCGCAGTGCGGTATCCGACGCATATGCGGCCGCTGTGGACGATTCGTCGTGACTCATAGGAAAGCGAGAGAATATATGGCACAAGGTCCCGTACTTGTGGTCGATTTCGGTGCGCAGTATGCGCAGTTGATTGCACGCCGGGTGCGTGAAGCTCATGTGTATTCGGAGTTGGTTCCGCACTCGATGCCTGTCGACGAGATACTCGCCAAGGACCCCAAGGCGATTATCCTGTCGGGAGGACCGGCTTCGGTGTTCGAGCCGGGAGCTCCCGGCATAGATGCCAAGATATTCGATGCAGGGATTCCCGTGCTGGGCATCTGCTACGGATTCCAGGTAATGGCGCATGAACTGGGCGGCACCGTGGACCGCGCCGCTCTGGGAGAATACGGCAAGACGCCCGCGGCCGTAGACCATGCCGAAGGCATTCTCGAAGGATCACCCGAGGAACAGAGCACCTGGATGAGCCATGGCGTCGCCGTTGAAAGCGCGCCTGAAGGCTTTGAGGTGCTCGCCCATACGCAGGGTGCGCCGGTAGCCGCCATGCAGGATACCGAGCGAGGTCTCTACGGAGTGCAGTGGCACCCGGAGGTCCGTCATACTCCGCTTGGCCAGAACCTCATCGAGACCTTCCTGCATGACTGTGCGGGTATTGAGGCCCATTGGGATGCTTCCAGCATCATCGAAGAGCAGGTTACGAAGATTCGCGCTCAGATAGGCAATCACCAGGTCATCTGCGGGTTGTCGGGGGGAGTCGACTCGGCTGTTGCTGCGGCGTTGGTGCACAAGGCGGTCGGAGACCAGCTGACATGTGTGTTCGTCGACCATGGTCTGTTGCGTAAGGGCGAGGTGGAACAGGTTCGCAAGGACTTCGTCGAAGCCACGGGGATTCGTCTTGTGGCGGTCGACGCCTCTGCGGATTTTCTTCAGGCTCTGGACGGCGTGAGCGAACCCGAGCGCAAACGGAAAATCATCGGCGAACGCTTTATTCGCACCTTTGAGAAGGCGGCGCGCGACATCGTCAGCAAGGCTGGTGAACAGGGCGAAGAGGTCAAATTCCTCGTGCAAGGTACCTTGTACCCGGATGTCGTGGAATCCGGTGGCGGTGATGGTGCGGCGAATATCAAATCGCACCACAATGTCGGAGGACTGCCCGATGATCTGAAATTCTCGCTGGTCGAGCCCTTGCGCACACTGTTCAAGGATGAGGTCCGCGCCATAGGCACAGAATTGGGTCTGCCTGACGACATCGTCTGGCGGCAGCCGTTCCCCGGTCCGGGACTGGGTATTCGCATCATCGGTGCGATCACTCAGGAGCGGCTCGATCTGCTGCGCGAAGCGGATGCCATCGCCCGCGAGGAGCTCAGCAAGGCCGGTCTTGATCGTGACATCTGGCAGTGCCCGGTGGTGCTGCTCGCCGACGTTCATTCAGTGGGCGTTCAAGGCGACGAGCGGACTTATGGCTCGCCTATCGTTCTGCGTCCTGTGAGTTCGGAGGACGCGATGACCGCCGACTGGTCCAGAGTCCCTTACGATGTGCTCTCGGTGATTTCGACCCGCATCACCAACGAGTGCCGCGGCATCAACCGCGTTGCCCTTGACGTGACATCCAAGCCGCCGGCAACAATCGAGTGGGAGTAAGTGGAGCACTGCCAAGTGGTATCGCCAAATGGGCGTCGCATGGGCAACAACAGCCAAATCGAGGAGAACAACATACTGTGACGGTCGATCCAGATCTCATACAACGTAGCGCAGAGGATTTGATTGGCGATCTCAATCACCAGCAGGCGCAGGCAGTTCAGCACCGGGGACCGGCCCTGCTGATAGGGGCAGGGGCGGGATCGGGCAAAACCCGTGTGCTTACCCGGAGAATAGCGTGGATACTGAGCCAGTTCGGGGCCTGGCCAAGTCAGATACTGGCCATCACCTTCACCAACAAGGCCGCGGCGGAAATGCGGGAGCGGCTGTCCACGCTTATAGGGCCCGTCGCGCAACGCATGTGGGTGTCCACATTCCATTCGGCCTGCGTGCGCATTCTCAGGCGCGACGGCAAATCCATCGGCTTGCGTTCCGGTTTCTCCATCTACGACTCGGCGGACTCGGAACGTCTGGTGAAGATCATCGGCAGCGATCTGAATATTGACCTCAAGCGCTACACGCCTCGGGCGATACTGTCGCGCATTTCCGATTACAAGAACAATCTCCAGGATTGGCAGGGGCAGCTGAAGCAGTATGCCCCCGATTACAAACCAGGGCAGCGGGGTCAGCAGGTCGGACGCTTCGGGAACGTAGAGGAGCTCTACGCGGTGATCTACGCCGAGTACCAGCACCGGCTCGCCCAGGCCAATGCCGTCGACTTCGACGATCTCATCGGACGAACCGTCGAGTTGCTGCGTTCGGACCCTTTGGTTGCCGAGTATTACCGCCACAAGTTCCGCTACATTCTTGTCGATGAGTATCAGGACACGAATCACGCTCAATACGAACTGATTCGCGAGCTCGCAGGAATCGACGCGGATTCTCGACGGTCGGCCACTGCGGTTGCTTCCGGCATGAACGGCCCGGCCTGGATAACCGTCGTCGGCGATTCCGACCAGTCCATCTACGCCTTCCGTGGTGCGGATATCAGCAATATCCAGGATTTTGAAAAAGATTTCCCCAGTGCTACCACGATCATGCTGGAGCAGAACTACCGCTCCACGCAGACCATTCTCGATGCCGCCAATGCAGTGATCGCCAAGAACGAGGGACGTAAACCGAAGAAGCTGTGGACGGCGTTGGGCAAGGGCAGCCCGATCACTGCATTCGCTGCGGACAATGCCCAGCAGGAAGCCTCGTGGATTACGAACGAAATCGCCAGGCTTGCCGCCGAAGACGAGATTCACTACTCGGATATGGCAATCATGTACAGGGCGAATGCGCAGTCTCGTTCCCTCGAAGAGGCGCTGATCAACGCGGGCATCCCGTACCAGCTCATCGGTGGAACGAAATTCTACGAGCGTCGGGAAATCAAGGACGCCCTGGCCTATATGCAGGCCTTGGCCAATCCCGATGACGACGTCAACATGCGCAGGATACTCAATGTGCCGAAGCGAGGTCTGGGCGCCAGGGCTGAAGCGCTGGTGACGCAGTACGCGCAGGTGCAGGGTGTGAGTTTCTGGAGCGGCGTCAGCCATCTGGAATCCATAGAAGGCATGCCCACCCGCACCACGACGATGCTCAAGGCCTTCCGGGACCTGATGAACAGCCTCGCATCGTTTGCACAGGAGCATGATGCCAAGCCCTCCCTGATCGTTGCGCAGGTTCTCGAACAGACCGGTCTGTTGGAAGAGCTGCGCAAGTCCGACGACCCGCAGGATGCCTCCAGAGTCGAGAATCTCTCGCAGCTGCAGTCGGTCGCGGCCGAATTCGAGCAGAACACGCCGGATGCGTCGCTGTCGGCGTTCATGGAGACCACGGCCTTGGTCGCGGATTCCGACCAGCTGCCTGACTCGGGCGCGGACTTCGGCAAGGTAACGTTGATGACGCTGCATACCGCCAAAGGCCTGGAATACCCCGTGGTGTTCCTTACCGGCATGGAGCAGGGAACCTTCCCGCACTCCCGCAGTCTCGAGGACACCTCCGAGCTTGCCGAAGAGCGCAGACTCGCCTATGTGGGCATCACGCGTGCCAAGCAGCGGCTGTATCTGACGCGAGCCGCCGTGCGTGCGCAATGGGGGCAGGCGAGTGAGATGCTGCCGAGTCAGTTCCTGGATGATATCCCTGACGGTCTTATCGACTGGAAACGCCGCGAATCCAGTGTGGAGCGCATGCGCAGCAACTGGACCGATGATGCCAATGAATTCGGCGGCTTCGAAGACGACGGCTTCGGCACCTCATTCGGATCGTCGGCGAGTCTGGGCGGCAATGCGGCAGGCTCAACGTCACGTTGGGGTTCTTCGCGTTCCTCGCATGAGGGAGGCTCGTACCGTCGCTCATCGTCATCCTCGTATTCTTCGGGTCACGGTGGAACGTATTCGGGGAAGTATTCGGGTTATGGTTCCGGGTCGGGGTATCGCAGTTCCGGTGGCGCCGGTGGCAGGGCTTCCAAGCATGCCGCGGTGACTACGCGTAGGGTGCCAGCCAAGAAGGCGTCCGCTCAGGTCCCACCACCGCAAGAGCATCAGATTGCGGATTTCTCAGTCGGGGACAAGGTGTCCCATGACCGTTATGGCTTGGGCACTGTGGTGGAACTGCAGGACAAGGGGCGAAACTCGGTCATCACTGTGGACTTTGGTTCGGATGGTGTCAAACGACTGATGTTGCGGGTGGCTCCAATCGAAAAACTCTGAGCAGGAGTCCTTTCTGTAGGGATTTTTTGGCATACTCGGCATATCTGTAAAGGAACTGCGGGGGGTTGTGCTCACCTAATGGCCGAAATCCCTACACAAACGGCAGAAGCTGGAAAAATGTGCTCCGTGTCGGAAAGATACGGACCTTAGTGTAAGATTGAACGCTGGTGCCTGCACAAGCGGGCATCTTTCTGGAGTCTTAGCCCGTCAATGGGTCGGCGGTGGCAACATCGCTCGTGCATCGCACGGTGAAGCATTGGAGAGGCTGACTCGGTGGGTTGTACCACCTGCGTTCAGATAACGACAGCAATAAAGGAATGAATTTATGACTAAGGTTCAGCGTTCGCGCCGTCAGGTGCGCCTGTCCCGAGCACTGGGAATCGCTCTGACTCCCAAGGCTCAGCGCATCTTCGAGAAGCGCCCCTATGCTCCTGGTGAGCATGGCCGCACTCGTCGTCGCACCGAATCCGATTACGCCGTACGTCTGCGTGAAAAGCAGCGTTTGAGGGCTCAGTTCGGTCTTTCCGAGAAGCAGCTTCGCGCCGCTTACGAGAAGGGCACCCACGAGGCAGGCCAGACCGGCAACGCCATGTTGAGGGATCTCGAGGTTCGTCTCGACAACCTCGTGCTGCGTGCAGGCATCGCCCGTACCACGGCTCAGGCTCGTCAGTACGTCGTGCACCGTCACATCCTGGTCGACGGCAACATCGTCGATCGCCCGAGCTACCGCGTGCGCCCCGGACAGACCATCCAGGTCAAGCCGAAGAGCCAGACCACGGTACCTTTCCAGATCGCAGCCGAAGGCGTCCACCGCGACGTGCTCCCCGCGGTTCCCGGATACCTTGATGTGGATCTCGCTTCCTTGAAGGCCACTCTGACACGTAAGCCGGAACCGGAAGAGATTCCGGTGCAGGTCAACATCCAGTACGTGGTCGAGTACTACGCCCGCTGATTCGGATACTTCCGAAAGCTTTTCGAGGCGCCGCACGGATTCCCGTGCGGCGCCTCGCTGTTATCGAGCTGGAACGACATAACTGCACTAAAAGGACAGCAATGTGGTGATAATTCCTCCGAAAAGCTATCCTTTTAGTGCAGTTATCTCTCGGACAGTCGTGAACAATCAGTCGTGGATGATGGAGCCCACGATGCCGTCGACGACCATCATGATGAAGCTGCCGATCACCGCCCACCAGAACCCGGCGATGTAGATGCCTTCGTTGAACACGGTGATGGAAAGCCATGAGGCCAGTTGCATGAACATCACATTCAAAATCAGCGCGGCCAGGCCGAAGGTGATGACGGTCAACGGCAAGGCCAGAAGCTGTACCACCGGCTTGACCGAAGCATTGATCAGGGCCATGAAGAGTGCGAAACTCGCTATGGAGAAAAAGGTGTTCGAGCCTTGGACGATCATGCCGGGCAGCAGCCAGGTCATCACGCCTACCGCGATTGTCAATGTGAACCATCGTCCGAAGAATCTACCCATGGCACCATTATGGGGCATCCAGACGACGATGGTGCCATAATCGACGGTATGCTACTTCATCTTCACTTGGTACGTCATGGGCAAACGATGTTCAACAGATACAACCGACTCCAAGGATGGTCGAATTCTCCGCTCACCTCTCAGGGAATGCAGGATGCCCGGAGAGCAGGCGAAAAACTTGCCGACGTATCCTTTGCCGCGGCGTACTGTTCCGATACCACACGTGCGGAAATAACCGCGCGAACGATTCTCTCAGTCAACCTTGCGGGTGCAGGTGCAGCCAATGGTCAGCCCGAGGTCCATGCGGATATGCATTTTCGTGAACAGTGCTACGGCTACTTCGAAGGACAGGACATGGCTGCGTCCTGGTGGGCGGCTGGTGCGCCTCATGGTGTGGGGACGTACAACGCCATCGTCGAGCGCTACGGTCTGTCGGCGAGCAGGGACTTCCTGCATGAGGCCGATCCTTTTCACGATGCGGAGTCCGATGCCGAGTATTGGCATCGCATAGAAGGTGGTTTCGCCGTCATCGCAGCCAACGGACGATTGACGGACGGTGACGATGTGCTGGTGATTTCGCACGGCAATACCTTGTTGAGCCTGATGCACCGCTATGCACCCGATGGTTACGACCTCAGCGAACGGCCGCGCAACGGCAGCGTGACCACCTTGGAATTCGACACCGCACAGCAGATAGGCCAAGCGCTGACAGTCGTGGGATACAACGAGTAGTCATCGGCATAAGAACGGGGGATTTCGCCAGAGCCGTGACCCGGGCTCAGCGTGGTAGCCTTGAGCGGGTAACATGACTAGGGTTAGAAAGAGGTGTTGAAGATGGATATAGGCCAGATCGCGGGTCTTATCGCAGCTATCGCCTTCGCGGTGCTCGCCGGGTTCCTGATTTATCCGTTGATTCGTCTTGGACGGTTGTTCGATCAGTTGGCAGATACCGTCAAGGAGACCGGAGAGCATGCGATGCCTGCTCTTGATGAATCGACCACCACGGTTCAGCAGGTGAACAAGACCTTGGAGGATGTGAACCGCATATCCGCCGCCGCATCCACGACCGCAGGGAATGTGGGTGCACTCACAGACCTGTACGGTTCCATGCTCGGCAAGCCGATAATCAAACTTGCGTCGGCGTTCTTCGCCATCCGTTCAACGGCCACCTCCTTTTTCAAAGGGCGTAAATCCTCCACGGCGAATGCGGGGGTGCCGGACCCGGCCAATTTCACCACTCCGGATTCACATAAGGGCAAGGGGGAGTGATGTTCAAACGTCTGTTTTGGATAGGGGTAGGATTTTCCATCGGTGTGGTCGCGGCCAGCAAGGCACGTTCGTATGCCAAGGCTCACACCCCGGCCGGTGCCAGGGAATTCGTGTTCGGCCGTGAGACCAATAACGTCGCGGTATCGACGGTGCTCGGACTGTATGACGAGTTTCAGACCACACGCAAGGCACGCGAAGCTGAATTGAACCAGCAGTACGTTGCGGCCTCGCGCTAATCGCAGGCCTGCGGCCCAGCGCCAGATGAGGTAATTGTCAGCATGTGAGCGTCGTCGTTGCAATCGGCGCTTCACAGCAAGAATCGAATGCACGCCATAAGGAGTTACTAGAGGAATGCGCACTTCAGAGATCGCCAAGCGCTATCTTGATTTTTTTGCCAAACAGGGCCATATGGTCGTGCCTTCGGCATCGTTGATTTCGCCGAACCCGACAACGCTGTTCACTATCGCCGGTATGGTTCCGTTCATCCCGTATCTTCTGGGGGAACAGACACCGCCCAGCAAGCGCATGGCCAGCAATCAGAAATGCGTTCGTACCCTCGACATCGACGAGGTTGGGAAAACAACGCGTCACGGCACCTTCTTCCAGATGCTCGGCAACTTCTCTTTCGGTGACTATTTCAAAAAGGAAGCCATTCATTTCGCGTGGACGCTGCTGACCACCCCTCAGGATGAGGGAGGCTATGGATTTGACCCGGAAAGCCTCTGGGTGACTACCTACACCGATGATGAGGAAGCGCGTGCGCTGTGGCGTAACGAGGGCATGGACCCGGCGCATATGCAGATCATGGGCATGGAAGATAATTTCTGGACCACCGGAGGCCCCGGACCCGGAGGGCCTTGCTCTGAAATCTACGTGGACAGAGGACCTGAGTATGGTCTGGAAGGTGGCCCCGCTGCCGACGAAAGTCGATACATCGAGATCTGGGATCTGGTCTTCGAGAATTACGAGGTCGACAACGTCAAATCCAAAACCGACCTGCATATCGTCGGTGAACTGGAGCACAAGAACATCGACACCGGTGCCGGTCTTGAGCGTCTGGCCTATCTGCTTCAGCACAAGAACAACATCTACGAGACCGATGAGGTCTACCCGGTTATCGAGGCCGCAGAAGAGCTTTCAGGCCGTCGTTACGGGGAGAACGAGGACGACGACGTCCGCTTCCGCGTTGTGGCGGACCACATTCGCAGCGCGCTGATGATTATGAGCGACGGTGTGCGCCCCAGCAACGAAGGACGAGGCTACGTGCTCAGGAGGCTGTTGCGTCGGTCCGTTCGTTCGATGCGCATGCTCGGTGTGCAGGAGGATGTGCTGCCGCATCTGTTCCCTGTCTCCAAAGAGGCGATGTGCCCGAGCTACCCTGAACTGAATGAGCTGTTCCCGGATATCTCTGCCGCCGCCTATGGCGAGGAGGCATCATTCCGCAGGACCCTCGACAAGGGCACGAGCATCCTGGATGTTGCGGTGAAGAAAGCCCAGAAATCCGGCGTTGATGGTGGCGAGGGGATTGTCAGCGGTGACGAGGCCTTCACCTTGCACGACACCTACGGTTTCCCCATAGAGCTGACTCTGGAAATGGCCGAGGAGCAAGGCGTCGAGGTCGATGAGGCGAAATTCCGCGAACTGATGGCGGAGCAGAAGTCGCGGGCAAGAGCGGATGCGCTCAGCAAGCGGCATAACGTGGATCTCAGTGTCTACGACGATTTCAAGAAGACGCTCGACAAGCCCCTGGAATTCCTCGGATACACCGATTTTTCAAGTCGTTCCCGGGTTCTGGGCATCATCGAATCAGGCAAGGGAGCGGTTCCTGCGGTCTCGGCACCGGCTTTTGTCGAGGTAATTCTTGACCGTTCCCCCTTCTACGCTCAGGCTGGCGGTCAGCTGGCCGATCAGGGTGAGATTCTGTCGGACGAAGGCGCCGTATTGGATGTGGACGATGTCCAGCATCCCATCAAGGGCCTTACCGTGCATCAGTGCCGGATAACCGAAGGCACTTTGGTCGTCGGCTCAGAAGTCACCGCGACCATAGATGCGCAACGTCGAGGTGCCATCGCACGGTCGCACACCGCCACACATATGGTCCACAAAGCCCTTCGTGAGGAGCTTGGGCCTCAGGCGACCCAGCGTGGTTCCGAAGACGCCCCGAACCGTCTGCGCTTCGATTTCCAATGGTCCGGAGCTCCGAGTGCTGATGCGATGAACACGGTCGAAGCCCGTGTGAACGATCGACTTCGCGACAATCTGTCGGTCACCACCAAGGAAATGAAGTTTGACGATGCTATCGCACTTGGCGCCATGCATCTCTTCGGCGAAAAGTACGGAGACATCGTCAGAGTCGTCACCATCGGTCAGGATGGCTGGAGCCGTGAACTCTGCGGTGGCACTCATGTCGACCACGTCGGCAAAATCGGTCAGGTGTCGATTCTTTCGGAGGCATCCGTCGGAACCGGAGTGCGTCGTGTGGATGCCGTGGTGGGCCAGGGGGCATACGAATTCAATGCCCGTGAACATGCCCTGGTCTCACAGCTTTCGGATAAGCTCAATGCGCGTCCCGACGAACTCGAATCACGAATCTCCGCGCTGCTCGGCCGTCTCAAAGAGTCGGACAGGCGTATCGCGGCGATGTACGAACAGCAGTTGTCTCAGTCGATTCCTGCAATCATCGAGCAGGCACAGTCAGGCAATGGCCATGTGACCGTTGCAGTGAAGAATGTCGGGCACTTCGGTTCCGTCGAAGCCCTGCGCAAAACGGTGAGTGAGCTACGAGCTCGCCTCGGTGATGAACAGCCGGTCGTCGTGGCTTTGGCAGGTGTCAGCGAGGAAGGACGTCCCGTCGTGCTCGCTGCCACGAACGAATCCGCACGCAAACTCGGCATCAAGGCAGGTGACCTCGTCCGAGGCGCATCCAAGATGCTCGGCGGCGGTGGCGGCGGCAAGGCCGATTTCGCCCAAGGTGGCGGTCGTGACGCGGACAGCATCGATTCGGCTCTCGCATCCTTGCGTGCCGAGGCGCAGAAGGGCTGAATGCTCGTATGCCAGCTCCCTGGTTAGGCGTTGATCTTGGCGATGCCCGGGTCGGACTCGCGTTGTCCGACCCGGAGTTGACTTTCGCACATCCTGCAGGCAATGTGGTTGTTGAAGGAGACAGCTTCCTCGCGCTTGATTCCGTGATTGACGTCATAGAACAGGAATCGGTGGCAGTGGTCGTGGTAGGGCTGCCTCTGCTTTTGGACGGTACTCGCGGACGCAGCGGAAAAAAGGCGGTTCGCTGGGTCAATGCGCTGAGCAATCGAATCAGAGCGTTGATGGCCGATGGCTCTCTTGAACTGAACGATATCCCCCAGCTTCGGTTGCTAGATGAACGGCTCACCACCGTGAGCGCCCACAGACAGTTGCGTGACGCCAAGGTCGCAGGTCGGGACCATCGGCCTTTTGTCGATCAGCAGTCCGCTGTGGTGCTGTTGCAGTCCGCCCTGGACAGTCGCCAGACATTGAAGGAGTAAGTGGTGGAGCAGGATCTTGATGACTTTTTCACCGATGCCTCCCATTTGGAGGATGAGCAGGGACGGCCTATAGCCTCCTCGGCGCCTCCATTGCCACCCAAATCCAGGCGTGACATGCGCCGCAAGCGCGTTTCGGTCCACAGAAAAAGACTTATCGCGGGATTGATAATTCTGCTCGTGGTCGCCTTGATCGGCGGAGGCGGATGGTTCGTAGCGAACAAACTTTCCGGCATGGCCTCTATCGTCACCGCCACCAAATCCGTGGCCGAGGACTACACCGGTTCGGGGGAGGGTGAGGTGGACTTCACCGTCGAAACCGGTCAGAGCGCCGATAAGATAGCCGATAACCTGGTGAAGGCGGATATCGTCAAATCCGCCGCCGCATTCACACAGGCCGTTGCGGCATCGGGTGTGCAGGACCAGCTGTTCCCGGGAGTGTTCGAACTCAAGCTGCATATGAAGGCGGCTGACGTGGTGAAGATTCTCACCGATTCCAGCAAGGCGGGAGGCTTCCTCGAGGTGAGGTCGGGTGACAAACTCGAGGATGTCATCACCAAGGCGGCTACATTGTCGGGCATCAAGAAATCGGCATTCGACGATATCGTCAACGCCAAAGGCACCGGGATTCTGCCCAGCGAGGCCAACGGAAGCTTCGAGGGCTGGCTGGAGCCGGGATCGTACAACGTGAAGAAGCAGGGCTCAGCCAGCGACATCCTCAAGGATCTGGTCAACAAACGCATCGCAAAGCTCGACTCGATGAACGTGCCGACGGGTGCGGAGCGGGAACGCATCCTCAACGTGGCTTCCATCGCGGAAGCGGAAGTGAACCAGCAGCAGTATTACAGCAAGGTGACGAGAGTCATCGACAATCGCATCGCCAAAGGCATGACACTGGGTATGGACACCACGGTGGCATACGGTGCCAAGGTGTCGGCGTCAGACCTGACGAATGCCCAGCTCAGCGATACCTCGAACCCATACAACACCCGTGTGCATACCGGACTGCCGCCCACGCCGATCAGCAATCCGGGAGACAACGCCATCAAGGCGGCGCTCAACCCGGAAGACGGTGATTGGCTGTACTTCGTGACCGTGAATCTGGAGACGGGCGAGACCAAGTTCACTGCGGATGCCTCCGAATTCAACACCTTCGTTAAGGAATACAAGCAGTGGGAATCGTCACACGGCCAGGAGTGACATCGCGTCGATGACGCAGGAGAGCACGGCGGCCGAAGCGATTACGGGCGCGAAGGGAATCTGCGTCTCGCGAGTGGTCCCAGGCGTGTTGTACCTCATACGCAGCACCGCCACACCAATTGCCGTCAAGCCTAGTATTCCCATGAAGCACCACCACATCAACACCGGTAGGAGTCCCAGCCACCCGACAGCCAGTCCGGTGGCGGCAGTGCACGTCACATCCCCGAATCCCAGCATTCCAGGTCTGATGACCGCCATGAGGAATTGAACGGCGGCGCTGAGCAAGGCCAGGACCAGACATAACGCCAGACGCCGGCCATCGGCGTTGATAAGAGACCAGCAGACGAATACAATCAGTTGCACCATCGCTCCGCTGAACACCCACAACCTCGGGATGCGTCTGCTGCGTATGTCTTCGATGGACAACGCCAGCATGCATATGAGACTCGGCAACAGCAAGAGGTATGGCATTACGTAAGATATACCGAAGTTGCACTTTGACATCAAATCGGATTTGAAGGAGAACGTATGTTGCGCTGGCAGACGGCAGGGGAATCCCATGGTGAGGCTCTTGTGGCAATGATCGAAGGTCTGCCTTCGGGCATCGAAATCACCACCGACGATATCGCCGACGCACTGGCACGTCGACGCCTGGGGCACGGCAGGGGTGCCAGGATGAAGTTCGAAAAGGACAAGGTTCGCCTGCTGACCGGGGTCCGTCATGGCCGCACCTTGGGTTCGCCAGTATCCGTCGAGATTGGCAATACCGAATGGCCCAAATGGGTGGAAGTGATGAGCGCGGATCCTTTGCCTGAGGGAGTGGAACTTCCGCAAACGGGCCGCAACGCCCCTCTCAGCAGGCCGCGCCCAGGTCACGCCGACCTGACAGGGATGCGCAAATACGGTTTTCTTGATTCAAGGCCGGTACTCGAGCGCTCCAGCGCCCGCGAAACGGCTTCGAGGGTCGCTCTGGGAGAGGTTGCGGCACGCTTTCTTGAACAGACCGTGGGCATACGAGTGGTCTCGCATGTGCTCTCCATAGGCGGTGTCGGATGCGGTGAGGATTATGTCCTTCCCACCCCGGAAGATGCCCGACGACTCGACGAATCGCCGGTACGGTCCTTGGACCCCGAAGCCGAACGCCGGATGATAGAACGCATCGATACAGCGCAGAAAGCGGGCGATACCCTCGGGGGAGTGATCGAGGTCATCGCCTACGGCGTCCCGGCAGGCTTGGGTACCTATGTCGAATCCGACCGTCGCCTGGATGCGGCGTTGGCGTCGGCATTCATGGGGATTCAGGCCATCAAGGGCGTTGAGATCGGTGATGGTTTCCTTGAGGCCCAAAGGCCCGGCTCACAGGCCCATGATGAGATCGTTACCGATGCCGAGGGGCATATCGCCCGACAGAGCAACAGGGCAGGGGGCATCGAGGGCGGAATGTCCAATGGCGAGGCGATTCGTGTGCGTGCCGCCATGAAGCCGATCTCCTCGGTGCCACGCGCCTTGAAAACAGTCGATGTCCTGACAGGCGAAGCTGCGACGGCCATTCACCAACGCTCCGACATCACTGCGGTCCCGGCGGCTGGGGTTGTCGCCGAGGCGATGATGCGTCTGACCTTAGCGTCATTCGTGCTGGAGAAGTTCGGCGGGGACAGCGTCGATGAGACTTCACGCAACGCGCAGGCATACCTTGCGTCGTGGCCGGAGCACCTGCGGTAGGAGCATGATGACACAAGGCCATAACAACAATCAGCATGATGAGACGCAGCAGCGTCATGGGAGCAGGCGGTCTGACATGGGTGAGACATCCTCCGAGTCCGAACGCACTGGAGCGCCGAGCAGGAGACGGTCCGAAGGCACAGGTCCTCAGGCCGTTCTCATCGGCATGCCCGGAGCAGGGAAAACCCGAGTCGGCAAAGAGGCGTCTTCGATGCTGTCCATATCGTTCAGGGATTCGGATGTGGTACTTGAGCGGCGTGAAGGCAGACGAATTTCGGAGATTTTCGAAGAAGACGGCGAGGATGAGTTCCGTCGGCTCGAATGCGAGCTGATTCTCGACGAACTCGAGAACTTCACCGGTGTACTGGCATTGGGCGGCGGAGCGCCGATGACCCCACGCACACGTCAGGCCCTCGAACGGTATGTCGATGAAGGCGGCATGGTGGTCTACCTCGATGCGGACCCCGAGGAGATGATGGAACGTGCCGGCAGAAGCGGCAACAGGCCACTGCTCGCAGGAGACGCCCATGCTCGATGGATGAGTTTGTACGAGGAGCGCAAGCCTGTTTTTGAAGCTCTCTCCACCAGAGTCATCCGAACGCATGGAGCACCACCGTCGGTCGCTGCGCAGAAGCTGGTCAGTGCCTTGCGGGAGCGAAGGGTGTCCGTGGGAGGGGTTGACCCATACACGGTATTCATCGGCGAGGGATGCATGGAGGGGCTGCGCGAAGTGCTGGGAAACGACACCGTGCGTGTCGCCCTGATTCATACCAGCACAGTGCAACGCCATAGCGACCATGCCAGGGCTCTGATGCGCTCCGCAGGATATCAGGTGCTGGATCTGGTGATTCCGGACGCGGAGGCGGGTAAAACCATCACCGTGGCGAACGGACTTTGGGAACGACTCGCCAAGGAAGGGTTCACACGCTCGGATGCGGTCGTCGGTCTGGGCGGCGGTGCAGCCACGGATCTGGCCGGTTTCGTGGCGGCCACATGGATGCGCGGTATCGCGTACGTCAACTGCCCGACGTCCCTGCTTGCCATGGTCGATGCCTCGACAGGCGGCAAAACGGGAATCAACACTCCTCAGGGAAAGAACCTCGTCGGCAGTTTCCACACCCCCAGAGGAGTGCTCGCCGATCTGCACACCCTGTCGACCCTGCCCAATGACATTTTCGTCGAGGGCCTTGGCGAAGTGGCGAAATCAGGCTTCATCATGGATGACGGCATCCTCGATATCCTTGATGACCACGCCGACGAGCTCCGACACTTCAGCGGGGACGCAATCGACGCGGATTTGCATGAAATCATCGCAGAACTGATCGAGCGCACGGTCACGGTCAAGGCGCGGCACGTCTCCGTGGACCTCAAGGAATCAGGCATGCGAGAGTTCCTGAATTACGGTCACACACTTGGTCATGCCATCGAGCAGCTCGAACACTTCACGTGGAGACATGGCCAGGCGGTCGCCGTGGGCATGGTGTATGCCGCCGAACTGTCCCACCTGCTCGGATACATCGATGAGGATCTGGTCGCGTATCATCGCGAACTGCTCAGTGCCCTGGGGTTGAGGACATCATGGAACGGCGGAAGCTTCGAGCAGGTGCTGGCTCTGATGCATCGTGACAAGAAGGCCAGAGGCAACACCCTGCGCTTCATCATTCTCGATCGCATAGGCCACCCCATACATCTGGACAACCCGCCGGATGATGCGGTTCGTGAGGCATTCAACCGCATTCGCAAGCCTTAGTCGGGGCCGGCCGGCGGTCGGGTGACGAAAATCAGACAGCAGAAGAGCAGTAGGAGGAGTGCCGATGGGTGCTGAGCGCGTGGTGGTGGTAAACGGACCGAATCTGGGAAGACTCGGTGTTCGTGACCCCGAAGTCTATGGACACGACGATTTGGAGAAGCTTCGCAGCTTATGCGATCAATGGGGAAACGAGCTCGGGCTTGATGTGGAGGTTCGGCAGAGCGACGATGAGGCCGAGGTCATTCACTGGATGCATCGGGCCGTGGATGAATCGACGCCTGTGGTGTTGAATCCTGCGGCCTTCACTCATTACAGCTATGGCCTGGCCGATGCGGCGTCACAGGTGACCGACGCAGGATTGATGCTGGTGGAGGTGCACATCTCCAACCCTGCTGCCCGAGAGGCATTCAGGAGACGTTCGGTGATTTCTCCGATTGCCACCGGCACCATCGCCGGTTTCGGCTTCACAGGCTATCGTCTGGCACTTGAGGCCATAGCCGCCAAGCGTTAGTGGCACCGGTGGCAGGCGCTGATGAGGCTATGATGGCGTGAAAGTACCCATCGAATAGATAACTGCATCACAAGGCCAGTTTTTTCGAGAAATTGTTGACTAAAGCTGTCCTTTCAATGCAGTTATCTCACGTAATGTCTGCAGCGAAGCGTCAATCACGACGCAACTGTGCATTGAAGCACGCAAGGCACGCTGATGTGCCGTGTTCTCGTGCCCCGTCCACGCTTTTGGGCAGTCGTCCGATATTCATCCATGAAACACGCTGAGTCATCCTCGGGTGATAGGCTGAAGTCCCATGGCTAGACAACATGGAAACTCTCAGGAACATATCACTAAACACATTTTTGTGACCGGCGGCGTTGTCTCTTCTCTCGGTAAAGGACTCACTGCTTCATCACTAGGAAGATTGCTGCGAAGCCGCGGCATTCACGTACTTCAGCAGAAACTCGATCCTTATATCAACGTCGATCCCGGCACGATGAACCCATTCCAGCATGGCGAGGTCTACGTGACCGAGGATGGTGCTGAAACCGATCTGGATATCGGGCATTACGAGCGTTTTCTCGATGTATTTCTCTCGCAGAAAGCGAATGTGACGACCGGGCAGATCTACCAGAGCGTATTGCGCAAGGAACGCGCCGGGGAATACCTCGGCGAGTGCGTGCAGGTCATCCCGCACATCACCAACGAAATCAAAAGCCGCATGCGTGCCCAGGCATCGGATGACGTCGACGTCATCATCACCGAAATCGGCGGCACCGTGGGAGACATCGAGTCCCAGCCATTCCTCGAGGCCGCTCGCGAGGTCCGCCGGGATATCGGCCCGGAAAACTGCATGTTCGTGCATGTCTCGTTGGTGCCCTATATCGCCGCGGCTCATGAGCTGAAAACGAAACCCACCCAGCACTCGGTGATGATGCTTCGTCAGTTGGGCATCGCGCCCGACGCCTTGGTGCTCCGCTCCGACCGTGAGCTCAGCCAGAGCATCAAGGACAAGATCTCCCTGATGTGCGATGTGGATGAGGAAGGCGTGGTCAACTGCGTCGACGCACCGAGTATCTACGATGTCCCGAAGATTCTCTTCGCCGAAGGGCTCGACGCCTATGTCGTGCGTGAACTCGGACTGCCGTTCCATGATGTGGACTGGAACGAGTGGGAGGATTTGCTCGAACGCGTGCATCATCCCAAGCATGAGGTGAATATCGCCATCGTCGGCAAATACATCGATTTGCCGGATGCATACCTCTCGGTGACAGAGGCCATCAAGGCAGGCGGTTTCGCAAACTACGCCAAGGCCAACGTGAAGTGGGTCGCCGCCGACGTGTGCGAGACGATGGAGGGAGCAGAGGCCGCCCTGTCCCGGATGGACGGCATCGTCATTCCCGGAGGCTTCGGCATCCGTGGCATCGAAGGCAAGATCGGCGCTCTGCGCTGGGCCCGTGAACGCAAGATTCCCGCTCTGGGACTTTGCCTGGGTCTGCAATCAATGGTGATCGAGTATTCCAGGCACGTGCTCGGACTCGAAGATGCGAATTCCTCGGAATTCGAACCTGGTTGCGAGAATCCCGTCATCGCGACGATGGAAGAGCAGAAAGACATCGTCGAAGGCAAGGGCGATATGGGGCACACCATGCGTCTGGGCGCCTATCCAGCGGTTCTTGACCCGGACTCCGTGGTGTCAGGGCTGTACGGCCTTACAGAGGTCAGTGAGCGCCATCGCCACCGCTACGAAGTCAATGTCGCTTACAAGGACCAACTCAATGAAGGCGGATTGCATATTTCCGGCACCAGCCCGGACGGCGAGCTGACCGAATTCGTGGAGCTCCCGCAGGATGTGCATCCCTTCTACGTCGGCACGCAGGCACACCCGGAGTTCAAGTCGCGCCCGACCCGCCCGCATCCTCTCTTCGCCGGTTTGGTCAAGGCTGCGATAGCGCATAACGAAGGGGAGTGACCACCCGGCCTCAGGACGAGTCCGAAACGGTGCATGGCATGCGTTCCGGACTCGTCCTGCATTGATGGCAGGAACGCCATCGGGTATGAATCCCCGAGGACAGGGCCTTTCGCTGTTCATGAAGCGTACTGTTCAGGGGTTCCTTTTTATGACATGCTTCACTAGACTGGCAAAGCTGTCTTGACACGGTGCAGATGACTCCGGTCGAGCAGCAGATGAATGGGAGGACGCGAATTGACCGATCCTGAACGGAACGTGGATGCGTCACAGGATGTGGAGATGAGTCAGTACGTCGCTGACCGCGCACACGTGAATGAAGACAAGATTAAGCAGGATGACCAGCTGATCGCTGAATTCGGTGACTACGGCTATGGCTGGCATGATACCGACAGCGCCGGAGAGGCCGCCAAAAAAGGCATCAGCGAGGATGTGGTTCGCGCCATATCCGCCGACAAGGGCGAGCCGGACTGGATGCTGGACATCAGACTTCAGGGGTACAAGTCCTTCCTTGAGAAGCCCATGCCCGACTGGGGCGTAGATCTCACCGGTTTCAACGCCAACGACTTCAAGTACTATGTGAAGCCTCTGGAGAAGCAGGCGCAATCCTGGGAGGAACTGCCGGACGACATCCGGAATACCTATGACCGCCTGGGGATTCCTGAGGCGGAGAAGAAACGTCTGGTCTCCGGCGTGGCCGCCCAGTATGAGTCCGAGGTCATCTACAACTCCATTCGCGAGGATCTCAAGGAACAGGGCGTAATCTTCCTCGACACGGACACCGCGGTCAAAGAGCATCCCGAACTCGTGAAGAAATACTTCGGCAAGGTCATTCCGCCCGACGACAACAAATTCGGTGCGTTGAACACCGCAGCCTGGTCCGGCGGTTCCTTCGTGTATGTGCCCAAGGGCGTTCACGTCGATATACCTTTGCAGGCGTACTTCCGTATCAACACCCCGAATATGGGGCAGTTCGAACGGACGCTGATCATCGCCGACGAAGGGTCCTACGTGCATTACGTGGAGGGGTGCACCGCTCCGATCTATTCAACGGATTCCCTGCATGCCGCAATCGTGGAGATCTTCGTCGAACCACATGCCCGCGTGCGATACACCACCGTGCAGAACTGGTCGAATAACGTCTACAATCTGGTGACGCAACGCGCATACGTGCGTGAGGGCGGCACGATGGAATGGGTGGACGGCAACATCGGGTCCAAGGCCACGATGAAGTATCCGGCGTGCATCCTTGCCGAGCCGTATGCCAAGGGCGAGACGATGTCTCTCGGCTTCGCAGGCCAGGGTCAATATCAGGATACCGGTGCCAAGATGATTCACCTGGCTCCTCATACCAGCTCCACCATCGTCGCCAAATCGATTTCTCGCGGCGGCGGCAGATCCGCCTACAGGGGTCTGGTGAAGATTCTCAAGGGTGCGGAGGGTTCAAGCTCCTCCGTGGTGTGCGATGCCCTGCTGGTCGATGATTATTCACGCTCCGACACCTATCCCCATGTGGATGTGCGTGAAGACGACGTTTCGATGGCCCATGAAGCCACGGTCTCCAAAGTCTCCGAAGACCAGCTCTTCTATCTGATGAGCAGGGGACTGGAAGAAAAAGAGGCCATGGGCATGATCGTGCGCGGTTTCGTCGAGCCCATTTCGCGTCAGCTGCCCATGGAATACGCGCTTGAGCTGAACCGCTTGGTGGAATTGCAGATGGAGGGGTCGGTAGGCTGATGAGTGAATCAGAACGTATGACGGAACACGAAGTAAGGATGCCACAGGCTGATCCACACGATCCCTATGCGGTTCCTGCCCTGATGCCATCGAGTGCGGATCGTTCGCCTCGCTCCTTCTCGCCGGATACCTATGAGATTCCGACTCGAAGGGATAACGACTGGCGTTTCACCCCTGTCGATCGCATCCAGGAATTCTTCCAGGTGTTCGACGCTTCGGGCAAAACCGAGGTCACGGTGAAATCCATTGACGGCACCCCTCTGGATGAGGCCGCAGTGCAGATACGCAGGGTCCCGAAGGACACCGCTCCGAGCGGTACGGTCTCCATGCCCAACGACCGCGTCTCTTCGGTGGAATGGGCCAGCGCCAAGGACGCCGTCCTGGTGCAGATTCATCAGGACACCGAATCACCCGTGCTGATCAATGTGACCGGAGGCGGGCTCGAATTGGATGCCCTGCACCTGGTCATCGCGGTCGACGATGGGATTCATGCCGACGTGGTGGTGGAGCATCAGGGGCAGGCGAAGCTCGCCGAAGGAGTGGAGATCACCACGGGCGAACAATCGCATGTCAGCACCACATTCGTCCAGGAATGGACCCATGACTCGAAGCATGTGGGCAACCACCGCATCCATGTCGGCAAGGAGGCTTCCCTGCGGCATTCCGTGGTCACGCTCAGCGGTGATGTGATTCGGCTTCGTATGGATCAGGATTTCGGTGGACCTCAGTCCGATCTCAACATGCTCGGCATCTACTTTGTCGATCCGGGCGAGCATATGGAGCATCGCACGATGGTGGTGCACAACCATCCTGAGTGCAAGTCTCGCGTGGTGTACAAGGGTGCACTCGAAGGCCAGGGAGCGCATTCGACCTGGGTGGGCAATGCGCTGATTCTGCCGACCGCTCCGGGAACCGATTCCTATGAGTTGAACAGGAATCTGGTACTGACGCCCGGTGCCGTCGCTGATTCCGAGCCAAACCTCGAAATCGAGAACGGCAACATCATCGGTGCAGGGCATGCCAGCTCGGTGGGCCGTTTCGACGACGAGGAGTTGTTCTACCTGCAGTCACGCGGCATCCCCGAAGCGGAGGCGCGCAAACTGGTGGTCAGAGGCTTCTTCGGAGAGCTGATCGACGAGATCGGCATCCCATCGATTTCGGGGCATCTCATGGGCACCATCGATCGCAGGCTCGCCAAAGGGGAGTCAGAGGATATGCAACACGTTTTGGAGGAGAACTGATATGGCAACGCTGGAAATCAAGGATCTGTACGCTTCCGTAGAGACCAAGGAAGGCAAGAAGCAGATTCTCAAAGGGGTGAACCTTACGGTGAACTCCAATGAGACGCATGCCATCATGGGACCCAACGGCTCGGGAAAGTCTACGCTGGCCTACACCCTTGCAGGTCACCCGAAGTATGAGGTCGATTCCGGTGTGGCGCTGCTCGATGGTGTGGATATTCTTACCATGACTCCCGACGAGCGGGCCAAGGCAGGCCTGTTCCTGGCCATGCAGTACCCGGTCGAGGTCCCCGGTGTGTCGATGACCAACTTCCTCAGGACCGCGAAGACGGAGATCGACGGCAAGGCTCCCGCCATCAGGCAGTGGACCAAAGATCTGTCGGGTGCCATGCAGAAGTTGAGAATGGATCCGAAGTTCGCCCAGCGTTCGGTGAATGAAGGCTTCTCCGGCGGTGAGAAGAAACGTGCCGAGGTTCTGCAGCTGGAACTGCTCAAGCCCAAGTTCGCCGTGCTCGACGAAACGGATTCAGGTCTTGACGTCGATGCCTTGCGCATCGTTTCCGAAGGCGTGAATCGCGCCAAGGAGAATTCCGGACTCGGGATTCTCATGGTCACCCATTACACCCGCATCCTCAAGTACATCAAGCCAGACATCGTGCATGTATTCGCGGACGGTCACTTCGTGAAGACGGGCGGCCCTGAACTGGCTGACGAGCTTGAGGAATCAGGCTACGATCGCTATCTTCCCGAAGGCTCGAACTCGGAATCGGCGTTGGCCTGATGAGCGAGCTGGACGATTTCGAGGCGATACGACAGCAGTTCCCGATACTGCAGCAGGAGATTCACGGGCATCCTTTGGTGTATCTGGATTCTGCTGCAACGTCGCAAAAACCCGAAGCTGTGATTGACGCCGAGTCGACGTTCTACCGCACAATCAATGCCGGTGTGCATCGCGGAGCCCATGAGCTCGCCGCACGCAGCACGATGGCATTCGAGGAGGCTCGCGGCAAAATCGCGCGCCTGGTCAATGCCGATGCCGATGAAGGCGAGGAGGAAATCGTCTTCACGGCCGGGGCCACCGCTTCGCTCAATCTCCTGGCCACCGCTTTCGGCAATGCCTCTCTGGGGCAGGGTGGTGAAGCCGCAAAGCGCTTCGCTCTGCATCCGGGGGATGAGATCGTGGTGAGCAAGGCCGAACACCATTCCGTGCTGTTGCCTTTCCAGGAACTGGCTCAGCGCACGGGCGCGACGCTGAAGTACTTCGACCTGGATGATGAAGGTCGGGTGCTTGCCGATTCCGCCTCCGAAGTCATCACCGAACGGTGCAGGATCGTGGCCATCACTCATGTGGGCAACACCACCGGTGCCATCACGGACATTGCGCCGATCGTCCGTCGTGCCCACGAGGTCGGGGCGATTGTTGTGCTGGACGCCTGCCAGTCGGTTCCGCATCTTGCCGTGGACTTTCATGCTCTGGATGTTGATTTCGCGGCTTGGAGCGCACACAAAATGTATGGCCCAACGGGTGTGGGATTCCTGTATGGCAAGCGTGAGCTGCTCGAAGCGTTGCCACCTGCGAGCTTCGGAGGCTCGATGGTCGAACTGGCCTTCATGGACAAGCCAGCCCAATACATGGCTCCGCCGGCACGTTTTGAAGCGGGAACCCAGCCGGTCGCCCAGATCGTGGCAGCCGGGGTGGCTGCAGATTGGCTGATGGGCATCGGCATGAAGCGCATCGAAGCCCACGAGGCGACGATAACGCGTGAGCTGCTCAAGCTCGGTGACGTCGAGGGTGTGCGTATTCTGGGGCCGCGCAGCGAGGAAGGCCGTATCGGCACGGTGGCATTCGAGGTCGAGGGTGTGCACCCGCATGATGTCGGGCAGTTCATCGACGCTCAGGGAATCGCCATACGTGTCGGTCATCATTGCGCCCAGCCCGTACATCGTCATTTCGGTGTATTTGCTTCGAACCGCGCGTCGAGCGCCGTATACAACAGCCCTCAGGAGGCGCAGGCTCTGGTTGAAGTCGTCGGCGGAGTCCGTGACTTCTTCCGCGTCAAGTGAAAGCATCTTCGCCAACAACACAGGAAACGAGTAATTTAGACCACATGGCGTTATATGGCATGACAGATGAGGATCTTGAACAGATGTACCAGGAGGTTATTCTGGATGCTGCAAGAGATCCCCATGGCAAACTGGATCTCGAAACAGACGGCATCGGATCGGAAGATTCGGTGACGCTTGCTCAGTCGCACGAATACTGCATTCCCGCCCAGTCTCATCAGTTCAACCCGACCTGCGGCGACGAGGTGACCGTTCACGTTGAGGTTTCCGACGGTTCGGATGGCAGACCTGCGCGCATCGAACGTCTGGTGTGGGATGGTCAGGGCTGTTCGATTTCTCAGGCCAGCCTGTCGGTTATGGTCGATCTGATCGGGCACTCATCGGTCGCCGAAGCCATGCAGATGGCGGAGGATTTCCACAAGTTGATGGATTCCAGGGGCAAAGGCCTGCCGGAGGATGTCGACGACGAGCGATTGGGTGATGCCGTGGTGTTCCAGGGAGTGTCACGCTACCCGATGCGCATCAAATGCGCTTTGCTCGGATGGGAAGGCATGAAGGCTGCGGTCGCTCAGGCCCTCTCCAAGGTTGAAGGCACGACGTCGGCGGCAGTACAGACAAAGGAGCGGTGACATGACACAGTCAAGTTTGGTGCCGGAACCAACGGGTTCGATACTGGATTCCATAGAATCCGTCGTAGGCAGTGAAGATGCCGCACGTAAGGTGATGGCCAATCCGGAACGTGCCGCGCTGTACAACCGTTCCAACGAATCGCATGCCCACGGAGAGCATGACGGCTGCGCCTGCGGGGGTAGTTGCGGCTGCGGGGGAGACGAGGACGAGGCGCAGATTCCTATCAAGGCGCTCGACGACATCGGCAGGGCCACGGCACAGGACGTGATGGAAGCCCTGCATCAGGTCATTGACCCCGAACTCGGTATCGACGTGATTGATCTGGGCCTGGTCTACGGTATTGAAATCGACGAACTCGGCAGGGCGATTATCACGATGACGCTCACCACGCCTGCCTGCCCGCTGACGGATATGCTGGAGGACCAGTGCGCCAGCGTCCTTGCCGGGCTGGTGGAAGAGTTCCGTATTGATTGGACGTGGACGCCTCGGTGGACGATGGATATGATATCGCCGGAAGGTCGTGAGCAGCTGGCGGCTTTGGGCTTCAATTTCAGCGCCATGCCGCATACCTGAGTTTCGGCAAGATAACTGCGCTAAAAGGACAGCTATTCGAGGAACTTTTCTCCGAATAGCTGTCCTTTTAGCGCAGTTATCTCATATGGTATGAGTTCGTCCGTTTCAATCCTTGACCACTGTGCCCTTGGGTACCACGGTGATGCCCTCGGCGGTGACGGTGAAGCCGCGTTCGATATCGTGCTGCGTATCGATGCCGACCGTGGCATTCTCTTCAAGCACCACGTTCTTGTCGATGATGGCCTTGTAGATGCGTGCACGACGGTTGACGATGACGTTGTTGAAGAGAATCGAATCGACCACCTGAGCCCAGGAATGGATATGGACGTTCGGTGACAGCACCGAATGATGAACCTCACCACCAGAGACGATGACGCCGGGGGAGACGATGGAATCCGTGGCGTGGCCGACCCTGTCCTGACCGGAGTGCACGAACTTCGCAGGCGGCAAGGAACCGATATTGGTGTAGATGGGCCATTGCGAGTTGTACAGATTGAACTCCGGCACATAGGCGATGAGATCCATATGAGCGTCGTAGAACTGTTTGATGGTTCCCACATCACGCCAGTAGGCGTGGTCCTTGGTGTTCGAACCAGGTACCTCGTTCTTGTTGAAATCATAGACGCCTGCCTCGCCGCGGCTGGCGAAGTACGGAGCGATGTCACCGCCCATATCGTGCTTGGTGTCCGAAGCCTTCTCATCCAGAGCCAGCGCTTCGAACAGGGATTTGGTGTTCGCGACGTAGTTGCCCATGGAGGCGAGTATCTGGGTCGGGTCGTCAGGCAGGACGGAAGGCTCGTCCGGCTTCTCCTGGAAGCTGCGAATCATGTTCGGATGATCTGGATCGACGTCGATGACGCCGAACTGCTTGGCGTCTGCCGCCGGCTGTCGGATGCCCGCTACCGTGAACTCGGCTCCGGAGTCGATATGCTGTTGCACCATCTGCTCGAAATCCATGCGATAGACGTGATCGGCCCCGAGAATCAGTACGATGTCGGGTTGCACATCC
>OMJG01000605.1_pt1 | contig 25647 bp, 20 predicted proteins | sample 1646431 | NCBI WGS metagenome assembly OMJG01 (sample SAMN03771674, study PRJEB25209) | food metagenome | isolation source: Cotija cheese | place: Mexico:Jalisco,Michoacan | collected 2011-12-12
GAAAGGCCCCCGCCCACACCCCGGGCGCGCTGCCCGGGATGGTGCCGGTGGTCGTGGCGGCCGGGGTGTGGGCGGGGGCCTTCGGGCCGGCGGCGTCGATGTTCCAGAACGCCGCGGTGCGCGCCGGTGCGCTGACCCCGGAGATCGCCGGGGCCTGGATCAACTCCACGGCGAATATCGGCATCGGAGGTGGGGCGCTGGTGGGCGGCCTGGTGATGGACGCCGCCGGAACCCACGGCCTGACATGGGCCGGCTGCGCCATCCTGGTGGCCGCTCTGGTGGTGATCGGCGCCTCCAGGAGGGCCTTCCCCCGACGGCCGTGACCCGGTAGCGCTCGATCGATGCGCATAACACTCGCTGGAGGCCCCGTTCCGAGACGAACTGTCTCGGAACGGGGCCTCCAGCTAGCAATTCGCTCACCCGGCACGGCCGGGTGGATCAGTGTTCAGGCGGTCACTGGCCGTCGTCGGTGTCCCCGCCGGGGATGTTGGCGCCGGGCACCTGGTCCGGGGCGTAGATCTTCGGGTCGCCCGGGTAGGGGGTGGTGAAGTTGTGGGCCTGGTACCAGGTGAACCTGTTCATCTGCTCGGGCGGGGCCGAGTCGGGGATGGGGTTCTTGCCGACGAACTTCTGCTTCTTGCGCCAGGCCTCCCACAGGGCGGCGTTGTGACGCTGGGCGGCGGGCACCGGGGACAGGGTCAGCGGTGCGCTCGCGGAGCTGCTCGCCGAGGCCGAGGCCCCCGCCGAGCTGGAAGCGGACGTCGACGGACTGGCCGAAGCGGAACTGGACGCCGACGAACTGGGCGCCGTGGAGGCGCTCGGCGACGCGGCCTTCTTCACCGCCGAGGCTCCGGGGATGGACCCGGGTGTGTCGGCACCGCAGGTCGGCGCCGGGCTGGCGTTCTCGGTGAGCGGGATCTTGTTCGAGACGGCCGTGTAGGTCGTGAAGTCCGGCTTGTCCGTGAACGCGTCGTACATCGGTGTGGCGGCCGCCAACTTCTGGTTCAGCGGCTGGGCGCCCAGGATCTGCTGGACGGTGCGCACCATGTTGATCTGCGAGTAGTAGGTGCTGTTCACCACGCCGCGGCGGGCGTAGGGGCTGATGATCTGGATCGGGGCGCGGTGGCCGTCGACGTGATCGATGCCGTCCTGGGAGTCGTCCTCGACGACGAAGATCGCCGAGTCCTTCCAGTACTTGCTGTGCGAGATCGTGTCGATGATCTTGCCCTCGGCCAGGTCGCTGTCGGCCACCTGGGCGCGGGCGTCGGGGGCCCCGCCGGTGTGGTCGCTGGACAGCCACATCGTGTTGAGGGCCGCCGGGCCGTTCTTCTGGAAGTTCTGCTTCCAGATCTGGTAGCGGTACAGGTCGGGAATGTCCGTGTCGAACTTCGGGTAGGCGTGGTCGGTCACCTTGTTCAGCGACGGGATGGGCGACTGGGTGTCCGACTTGATCGACGGGTCGGTGAGCTGGCTCACCGCGCCGCCCTTCTCAACGCTGCTGGAGGCGCAGTAGTACTTCTGCCAGGTGGCGTCCGTGGGCTTGGAGAGGAACTGGGTGAACTCGCCGAAGTTCCGCACGCTCTTGTGGGCGGCCTGGGCCGACGTCCACAGGAAGCCGGAGCGCTGGTGGCCCAGGACGTCGTCCTCCGTGTCGTAGCTGCGGGTGTACTCGCCCGCGCTGGACTCGGTGTACTCGGGGTTGTCGCCCTGCATCAGCCAGTTGTGGCCCTCGGCGGAGTTGGTGCCGACGTCATAGGTGTTGTCGAAGAGGCCGTACTGGCGGGCCAGCGCGTGCTGGTTCGGCGTCACGTTCTGACCGAACTGGGCCAGCGACGCCTTGCCGTTGCCGCGGGAATCGTCGCCGAGGATCTGGTCGTAGCTGCGATTCTCCTTGACCAGCAGGAAGACGTGCTTGATCTTCGACGGCGCCCCGATCCTGGTGGGCACGGCGACCGGCTTGCTCTTCCTCGCGGCCGCCGCCGAGGCCGTCGCAGTGGTCTTCTTGTCCCATCCGTTCTGGTGGGCGACCTTGCGCGTGTAGGCGGGGATGTAGCGGTCCTGGGGCAGTGTGAAGGTGGTCAGCGACCCGGTCGTGCTGTGGGTTCCGTGGCCGGTCGCCGTCGTGGTGCCGTAGCCCTTGTCGACGGTGACGTCGTCCCCGCGGGCGTCGATCCCGCGGGTGTTGGTGACGGTCACCCGGCGGCCCTTGGCGGTGATGTCGGAGGGGTAGTAGTCGGTGGGCAGCAGGCCCACGTAGCTGGCCGGCTCCTGCGCGGAGGCGCCGATCTTGTAGACGGCGACGGCGTTCGCGCGGGCCAGGGTGACCAGCAGGCGGTTGCCGACCACTGTCATGGCGGTCGGCTGGTAGCCGGTGGTCGACCCGGAGTAGGGCTGGGTGTTGATGGTCTGGACGACGTGGTTGGTGCGGGTGTCGATCGCCGAGACGGTGTCGCCGGTGGTGTTGGCGACGTAGAGCGTCCTGCCGTGGCGGTACAGCGCGGTGGGGTGCAGGCCGACCCGGATGGAGCCGACCTTCGTCGACGTCGCCCCCGGGTTGATGACGCTCACGGTGCCGTTCGTCGAGGTGCCCTTGACCGGGTCGGCCGGGACGTCGGTGCCGTAGGAGTTGATCGTCGTGTCGCCCTGGCGGGCCTGGCGCCCGCCCTCATTGCTCACGTACAGCTTCTTGCCGACGAAGGCCAGCTCGCGAGGGGCGATGCCGACTTTCCAGCTGCGCTCCAGAGCGCCGGTGGTCGCGTTGAGGGCCGCCACCTTGTTCTGGCCGTTGAGGGCGACGTAGACGGTGGTGCGGTCGGGGGAGTAGGCGATCTTGCCGGGCAGGGCCGAGATGCTGCTCTGGCCCGACGACGCGGAGGCCTTGCCCTTCTCCTTGGCCAGTGCGATCTGCTTCGGGGTGCCGAGGGTGCCGTCCTTCTTGACCGGGAAGCGGGTCAGCTGGTCGCCCTGGGGCAGCCACAGGTACTTTCCGTCGGGGGAGTAGGTGGGGCCCTCCTGGCCGACGGTGCCGTCCTTGAGGGTCTGGTTGACCCCGTCCGCCGTCCCGACCCGCCAGATGAGCTTGTGGCTGCGCTGGTCGAAGATCTGCAGCACGACCTTCTTGTCGTTGCTGGTGGCCGCCAGGTAGCGCCCGTTCGGGCTGGTGGTCGACCCCATGAATTTGCCGTACCTGGTGAGGGTGCGGTGGCCGATGGGCCAGAGCTTCTGATTGCTGGAGATCTGCAGGCCGTCGGAGTATTTCTGGCCCACCTTGTCCTGGCTGGTGGACGCCGAACCGGTGCTGGTGTCGGCGTGGGCCAGTGCGGCGCCTCCCACCATCGCGAGGGTGACGCCGGTGGCCACCGCCAGCGTGAGGGGAGTGTTGCGCAGCAGGTTCGTGTTGAGCAACGGGCGGGTGCTGAGCTGGCTGCTGCCGGGGCTGTGATGACGCCCGCGGCGTCGGCGTTCGACCTGAACTGGATTCATGTCCTGCCTTCCAATCACTTGTGACTCGTCAGGTCGATCAGTGAATCGACCTGCCACAGCGGGTTCGGAGCGGTCCCGTAGGGCGCCTTGACGACGAAATAGCCGTTGACGTCGGTGGGTCCGTCGCCGTCGGCGACGATGCGTCCGTCGGCCATGACGTCGACCTGGTAGATGGCCCGCCCGACCGCCTTGGCGCCGGGCAGATGCCAGCTGACGACGCAGCGCCAGTCGGTGCCAGGGCTCTCATCGGTGACGAGGCTCCCGCCCTTGTCGCAGGCGGCGCTGGGGGCCATCTGCGCCTCGGTGACGTCGGGCCTGTTGAGCTGGGCGGTCTGCAGCCGGTACAGGTGGCCGAAGGTGGTTGAGACCGCGGTCTCCACCTTCGGCCGGGTGATCCCCGAACCGGTCTGCCCGGTGCCGGCCAGCACTCCGGCGGTGAGGCCGACCAGCAGCGCCAGCGGCAGGACGCCGGCCATCAGGCAGCGGCGGATCGATCCGTCGTAGACGAGGTCGGTGAAGTCGCGGCGGCGGAACAGCAGCCATGCCATCGCGGTGGCCAGCACCGCCCAGGTGAGGCTCACCACCAGCCCGGTGAGCAGCGGCCCGATCTGCGGGGTGGCGCTGAACAGCCCCCGCCAGGCCACGAAGGGCTGGCTCGGCAGGGCCATGCGCACCGGCACGGGCAGGGGCAGCATCTGGCACAGGTCGAGAAGGAAGGCCAGCAGGGCGGGGAGCAGCAGCCCCATCGGGTTGCGTCCCATGGCGATCGAGCCGAACAGCCCGACCCCGGCGAATCCGAGGGCGGCGACGGCCGCGTAGGCCCAGGCGATGCCCACCAGGGCTGCGGCGTGCCCGGCGCCGATGGTCTGGCCGTCCAGACCGACCATGGGCCGGTTGCCCACCGCCAGCAGGCCCCCCGCCAGGCTCGATGCGGCGATGCAGGCGACGAGCAGCACGATGACGACGACGCTGGCGATGACCTTCGTGGCGAAGATCCGGCGCGGGGACCGGACCGCCATCATGAGGTGGCGCCAGGTGCCCAGGCGGTCCTCCACCGAGAAGACGTCGCTGGCGATCACCGCCGTGAGCAGGGGAAGCACCCAGGTGCAGCTGAAGGCCAGCACGACCAGGCTGTCGGCCCAGCCGCTGGCGAGCATCCAGCGTCCGAAGACGGTGTCGGAGGGCAGCGTGGACTGGGTGCTCACCGCGGCGATGAACAGTCCGGGGACGGCCAGGCAGATCAGCAGGAGGCCGCGGGTGCGCCAGCTCGTCAGCAGTTTGAGCAGTTCGAATCGCAGCGTCGAGCCGAGTCCGGCGGTGCCCGGAGCCTCCGGCGTGACGGTGCGGGGGGCGGGGGTGTGGGTGGATGTGCCGGGTGTGGATGAGCTCTGTGTGGTGGTGGTCATCGGGTCCTCTCCAGTTCCACGTCCTCGACGTCGCGGCGTCCGGTCAGCTCCAGGAAGGCGGCCTCCAGCGGCGGGACCACCGGGGCGAACTCGCGCAGCCCGATGTCTTCGGCGACGACGCGGCTGATCAGCCGATTCATGTCGGCCTCGGTGGCGTGGAGGACGACGCCGCGCGTCGGGTCGGCGTCGGGTCCGGGGGTCATCTCGATGCCCGGGGTGCCGGCCGCGAGCCGTCCGGTGGCGTCCGGGTCCGTGGTGATCAGGCGGTAGTCCACTGCCCGGGTGCGCGGCGCCAGAGAGCTGATCGGCCCGTCGAAGGCGACCCGGCCGGAGGACAGCACGGTGACCGCCGAGCACAGCAGCGACAGGTCGTCCATCCGGTGGCTCGAGATGACGACGGCGGTTCCCTGGCCCGCAAGCCGGGTGAGGACCTCCTGGATGTCGCGTCGTCCGGCCGGGTCCAGGCCGTTGGAGGGTTCGTCGAGGATCAGCAGGCGGGGGCGCAGCATCATCGCGGCCGCCAGGCCGAGGCGCTGCCGCATGCCCAGGGAGAAGCCGCGGACCCGCTCGTCGGCGACCTCGGCCAGGCCGACCTCGGCCAGGCTGTCGTCGACGGGGCCGGTCTCCAGGTGCCGCAGCCGGCAGATCTGGGCGAGGTTCTGGCGGGCGGTCAGCGACGGGTAGAGGCCGGGTGCGTCGACGAAGCCGCTCACCCCTTCGGGGGCTCCGAGGACCGAGCGGACCCGTGTGCCGAGGACGGTGAGCTCGCCGTCGTCGGCGGCCGCCAAGCCCAGAAGCAGGCCCAGAAGGGTGGTCTTCCCCGCCCCGTTCGGGCCGGCTATTCCGCGGATCTCGCCTGATGCGATCTCCAGGTCGACCCCGTCCAGGGCCACCACATCGCCGAAGTATTTGTGAATGCTGTTCGCTGTGACTGCCGGTTGATTGTCGCTCACGCGCCTCGCCTCCTGCTCACGGAATGTGACGCTAAGGAGGCCAGATCAATGGGTCTGTCAGTTCAGGTGTGGCGTTGGTGAACTCTGTATGAAATCCGGCTGCCAATTGCTGCTCCCGGCGTAGTCACAGCCGGGTCGCCGGCCGGGTGGGTGCCCGGTGGCGGCCTGCCGGGAGTATTCGGAGCCGGGCGGAGCGCGATTGTTGGCGTGGCGGGCAGGTAGTTGAAGTCGTCCGGGGGGCGGAGATCATGGACAACCAGCATCGGTACAAGTCCTGGATCATCGGACTGATCCTGGGCGTGGCTCCTCGCCGTCGAGAGATCCGGGCCGGACTGGGTTCTGGTCATCCTGATCCTGATCTTCGCCCTTGCCGGAACGTACTGCTATTACCTGCTCAGGCAGGCCCGGACCGGTGTGAGGATCAGGCTCTGGGGCAGGAGCGACGACATACCCGACTGTGAGGCAGGAGCCTTGGCGGCGGTGATGATTGTCCTGATGACATCCGCCTTGGGTGAAGCTCAAATGCTCGGCGGCGTGATCGGCGTGGGCATCGCGATGGTGGTCATGGAAGTGGTGTCGCCGTCGAGGCCGCCGGTTCGGGCGCGCGTTTCATGTGATGCGCATTTCACTAGCTGGAGGCCCCGTTCCGAGACAATCTGCTCGGAACGGGGCCTCCAGCTAGTAATTCGCGCGCATGACCCCGAGTGCGTCCGGCGACGCAGACCTGAATTGGGCGAAAGCGGCCGCTACGAGGGGTGCAGGGGGGTCGTCCCCCGCCTGGTCAGTCAGCGAGAGTCCCCATCGGGTCCCAGGCCGGGAGGGCCAGGGGCTCCTCGGTGACGGCGGCCTTCAGATCGGCAGGCAGGGAGTCGATCTTGACGACCACCTCGAAGACGTAGTCGGTGAACCAGGCGTCGTCCATGGTGAAGAAGCCCTTGTCGCCGGGCTCTTCACCCCAGGAGTTCTCGACCCTCCAGCGCCGTGGGGCGCCGTCGGCGACGTCCACCCCGGTGAACAGCATGGCGTGGTTCATGGCCGAGGCCCCGGTGTTGACCCGCTGCTCCTTGGTGGTGGACAGGTCCACCCCGAAGAGGCCGGAGTAGTCGTAGAGGTCGCCGACCAGCAGGCCGTCGTCGCGCCCGGACTGCTGGGACACGTCGGCGCCGAACCACACGGGCTCGCCGGCCACGATGGTCTCGGCGGCCAGTTTCTTGATGGTGTCCATCGGGGCGTTGATGTAGCGGATCTGGCGTCCGCCCACCACATTGCCCAGGTGCTCGACGGTCAGCGCCCTGCCCTTGGGGTGCTCCTGGCGGGGGTCGTCGACCAGGCAGACGTATCCGGACAGGTCGATGCCGACGTGCCTCTCGTAGAACTGCTGTGGCGTCAGCACGCCGTCGCGGTGGAAGCCCTTGTCATCGTCGATCCACTCCCACTCGAAGCTGGACGGCGGGTTGCCGAGGCTGATCACCAGGATCCGCCACACATCGGAGAGGATGCCCTTGCGGGCGGCGTCCAGAACCTCCTGCGAGGCTCCGGCGGCGGCCTGCTCGCGCAGGTCGAGGGCGGCCTTGCGCAGCAGCGTCTGGAGCTGCTTGTTCATCTGCGCGGTGTGGGTGGAGGGCTCGGTCTCGGGCATCGCCTCCTTGGGGACGACGCCGTGCTTGGCGTAGATGGAGACGGCCATGTCCCACTGGCCGCCGTCGCCGAGCACCTCGGCCAGCATGAACTGGATGAGGCGGGAGTCCAGCGGCTCGGAGGCGGTGGCGATGACGTCGGCCAGGAAGTAGTTGGCCCGCTCGAACTTGTCCCAGAACACGGCGTAGTTGCCCGACAGCTCGAAATTCTTGACGCCGAGGTCCTTGCGGGCGGCCGAGCGCAGCAGGTTGAGGGAGGAGAACAGCCAGCAGCGGCCCGACTTCTGCTGGGAGGTGGCGGCCCAGTCGTCCAGCCGGTTCGACATCACCTTGGGGGTGCCGGTGACCTTCTCGCGGTCCAGGGCCGAATCGTTGACGCCGGAGTGCGTGACGGCGTTGAGGGCCAGTCGCAGGGTGGGGTCGTCGGTGGTCGGGAGGGTGGCGAGCAGGTCGTCGTCGACGGCCTGCGGGGTCACGGATCGGGTCTGTGTGGTCATGGCCTCAGTTCTACCTCAGGGGTCCGGGCGATTCACCGCCGGCTGTGGTTGGATCGGGAGGATGACTGACGACGCACAGACCACCAGGGCCCTGGCCGACAACAGGTCCGCCTGGGACGACCGGGCCGATATCCATGCCGCCTCGCAGTTCTACAGCATTGACGCCCTGCTCGCCGATCCGGACGCGATCACCGACGTCGTGCGCCGCGACCTGGCGGTGCTGGCCCCGCATCTGGGGGCCGGTCCGGGGCGTTCCGAGGGGACGGTGGCCGGGCGCTCCCTGCTGCATCTGCAGTCCCATATCGGCGACGACACCCTGTCCTGGTGGCGGCTGGGCGCCCGTGACGTCCACGGCCTGGATTTCTCCCCGAAGTCCCTGGAGAATGCGCGGCGCATCGCCGAGTGTGCCGGGGCTCCGATCACCTTCGTCGAGGGCGATGCCCGGCACGCGTCGGACGTCATCGGCCGGACCTTCGAGGTGATCGTCACCAGCGCCGGCACCATCGTCTGGCTGCCGGATCTGGAGTCCTGGGCGCAGTCGATCGCCAAACTTCTGGAGCCCGGCGGGGTGTTCATGATCCGCGACGACCATCCGATCCTCGACGCGCTCGAGTTCGAGCCCTGGCAGATCACCTCCGATTACCTGTCGGGTGGCGGGTCGAACGCCTACCAGGCGGACCAGAGCTACACCGGCGATGCGATGCCCAGCCACACCAATCACGAGTGGGTCCACGATCTGTCGGAGGTGGTGACGGTGCTGCTGGACGCCGGGCTGCGGATCGAGGCGCTCGGGGAGCATCCGGCGATGGACTGGAGCCCGGTGGAGGGCATGGTCCACACCGAGGCCGGGTGGCAGCTGCCCGAGGGAAGCCCCCGGATCCCGCTGACCTTCTCCGTCGTCGCCCGGAAACCTCGGGACTGAGGGGGTGGGAGCGTTCCCCTGGCCGGCTCCGCCCGGGCGAGCCCTTTCTCTGGCCGTCCCTGACCGGGGGAATTTTCTCCCAACACGCCGTCCCAGCGCTCGCTGGGGCTCGGGGACGGCGTGTTGGGAGGAAAATCTCCACAGCAAACTCACAGGCGCCAGTTCCGTTGCGGCCGGCGACGGGGTCCTGGGTTGGCGCCCACCACTCGCCGGGGGGTGCAGGGGGTTGTTCCCCCGCCCCGACCCGTCAGGAGTGGCCGGCGACGGGGTACTGGGTTAGTGCTGGCCTGCCGCTACGAGGGGGGCTGGGGAAGTCGCCTCCCCCGCCTATTAAGGTGAGGGCGTGACCAACGACGACCATATGGACGCTGCCCGACTACCCGGTGGATTCGTCCCCGGGCCCATAGACCCCGAGGAGCTGCCTGCCGACGTCGCGGTCCCCGAGACCCTGCCCCCGACCGGCCCTGCAGTCGTGGGCGCCGCCGTCGGGTCGATCGGCGGGACGCCGAATGTCGAGGGGATGGTGGACGCCGCCGGCGACAACCGCGTCGACGTCCTCACCTGTGCCGACGCACCGGCCCCCGGCTGGACGACCTGGTCGACCGTCACCCTGCACGCCCGGCCCAATGAACTGCCGATGGCCGACGGCACGAAGCTGGACGTCCGCGTCGAGCTGATGGCGGTCGGCATGCCCGGTTCCGACGTCATGGGCAAGATCCTGGGATCCTGCGCCTTCGCGGTGCTCCAGGACGGCTGGATGATGGCCCCCGGCGTCGTCTACGGCGACGTCGTCTCCCTCTACGACGACAAGGCCACCACCCCGCACATCATGTGGTCGCACCCCTTCACCGCCGGGGATCTCGGTGCCGTGGAGATCGATGACGACCTCAAGGTGCACTGGCTGATGGCGGTGCCGATCACCGAGGCCGAGCGCACCTTCCTCGAGCAGAACGACTACGAGGCGCTGGCCCAGCTGCTGGACTCCCATCAGGTGAACTACACCGACATGCACCGGGAGTCGGTGGTCTGATCCGCGACGCTGTGTCGAGTTGATGCGGAATGACCAGCATCAACTCGACACAGCTCACCGCCCACAGTGGGTGACCGGTTCCCCCACCGGCCCCTGACCGCTCAGCGCCGCACCGGGTCCGGCAGGTACACCTCTCCTCCGGCGGCCCTGAACTCCGCCGCCTTCGCGGCCATCCCGGCCTCGGCCACCCGTCGCTGCTCGGCGGCGTCACCGAAGTCGTCGCGGATGTCCTGGGAGATCCTCATCGAGCAGAACTTCGGCCCGCACATGGAGCAGAAGTGGGCCGTCTTCGCGGGCTCGGCGGGCAGCGTCTCGTCGTGCATCGACTCGGCGGTCTGCGGGTCCAGGGACAGCCCGAACTGGTCGCGCCAGCGGAACTCGAAGCGCGCCTTCGACAGGGCGTCGTCGCGCTCCCGGGCTCCGGGATGGCCTTTGGCGACGTCGGCCGCGTGAGCGGCGATCCGGTAGGTGATGACGCCGGTCTTGACGTCGTCGCGATCGGGCAGCCCGAGGTGCTCCTTGGGGGTGACGTAGCACAGCATCGCCGTGCCGTAGCGGGCGATCTCGGTGGCCCCGATGGCCGAGGTGATGTGGTCATAGCCGGGCGCGATGTCGGTGACCAGCGGCCCCAGGGTGTAGAAGGGGGCGCCGTCGCACAGCTCCTGCTGGCGCTCCACGTTCTCGCGGACCAGGTGGAAGGGGATGTGGCCCGGCCCCTCCACCATCACCTGGACGTCGTACTCCCAGGCCCGCTTCGTGAGCTCGGCCAAGGTGTCGAGTTCGGCGAACTGGGCGGCGTCGTCGGCATCCGCCAGGCATCCGGGCCGCAGCCCGTCACCCAGGGAGAAGGCGACGTCGTAGCGGGCGAAGATTTCGCACAGCTCGTCGAAGTGCTCGTAGAGGAAGTTCTCCCGGTGGTGGGCCAGGCACCAGCCGGCCAGGATCGATCCGCCGCGCGAGACGATCCCGGTGACCCGGTCGGCGGTCAGCGGCACGTAGCGCAGCAGCACGCCGGCGTGGATCGTCATGTAGTCGACGCCCTGCTCGCACTGCTCGATGACGGTGTCGCGGAAGATCTCCCAGGTGAGCGCCTGGTGATCCCCGTCCACCTTCTCCAGAGCCTGGTAGATCGGCACGGTGCCGATCGGCACCGGGGAGTTGCGCAGGATCCACTCGCGGGTGGTGTGGATGTCGTCGCCGGTGGACAGGTCCATCACGGTGTCGGCGCCCCAGCGGGTGGCCCAGCGCAGCTTGTCCACCTCGTCGGCGATCGACGAGGTGACGGCCGAGTTGCCGATATTGGCGTTGACCTTCACCCCGAAGGCCTTCCCGATGATCATGGGTTCGGCCTCGGGGTGGTTGACGTTGGCGGGGATGATCGCTCTCCCGGCGGCCAGCTCGTCGCGCACCAGGGAGACGTCGCAGCCCTCGCGCAGCGCCACGTAGCGCATCTCGGGGGTGATGACGCCGGCCCGCGCGTAGTGCATCTGGGTGACGGTGGCGCCGGCCCGGGCCCGCAGCGGGGGACGCCGTTCCCCCTTCCATTCCTGGCTGGCGGCTCCGCGTCGAACGGCCGAGCGGCCGTCGTCCGACAGGTCACGACCGCGCGGCTGGTAGCTCTCGACGTCGTCGCGCCCGGTGATCCATCCGGAGCGCAGCGGCGGCAGGCCGCGGGTGACGTCGCAGTCGGGGCCGATGGTGCGGTAGACCGCCAGCGGGGGATTGGCGCTGCCGTCGGGGGCGTCGTCCTGGTTGATCATGGTGACCGGGACGTCGATCCCGTGGGCGGCGTCGACCAGATGGCCGAGGTGGTGGGTGGGGTAGTTCTCCCCGTCCGGGCGCGCAGTCGTGGCGTCCTTCTCGGGGGTGGTGCGGGTGGACATGGGCATGCCAGTCAGCTCCTTCTTCCTACGTCGGCATGATCCGAACAGGTTCGAACGGTCCGGGCGGCGTGAGCCCGATCTCAGTCCTCTGCCGAGGACTCCCGTGGGATGTGGCCCACCCTAGACCCCGCTCCCGGCGCCGTTCGGGCGGGTCTCATCTCGACATGGAGGGGTCGATCACCGGCCCGAGCTGACGGCCAAGACCACCTCGGTGGGGAGCTTCACGGGCGCCGGGGCCCGGCGACCAATGACGCGGTGACCTTCGCGGCGCTGTGCCGGGCGTTGGGAGAGGGCGGCGTGACCGGCCTTCTGACGGCCCTGGGCGGCGGATCCTGGAAGGACTGGTTCGAGCCCCTGCTGCCCCGGATCGACGATCCGGGTCTGCCGGGCATCGTCGCCTCGTAGGATTCACTCCCAACACTCCGTCCCGCAGCTCTGGAGAGCGCGATGACGGCGTGTTGGGAGGAAAATCCTCGGTGGGGGAGCCACCTCCCCCTTCTGATCATTCTGATCACTCAGCCGCGGACGGGTGCGTCATGTCCGCGGGGACGACCCACTTGTCGAAGTCCTCGGCGGTCATCCCGCCGACGGTCAGGGCCGACTCGCGCAGCGAGATGCCCTGGTGGTGGGCGTTCTTGGCGATCTTCGAGGCCAGGTCGTAACCGATGTGGCGGTTGAGGGCGGTCACCTGCATGAGGTTCTTGTCCAGGTTCTCGTTGATCTTGTCCATGTTCGGCTCGATGCCGTAGGCGCAGTGGGTGTCGAAGGACACGCAGGCGTCCGAGAGCAGGCGGATCGACTCCAGGCAGGCGTGGGCCATGACGGGCTTGAACACGTTGAGCTGGAAGTTGCCCTGGGATCCGGCGAATCCGACGGTGGCGTCGTTCCCGAAGACCCGGGTGGCGACCATGGTCATGGCCTCGCACTGGGTCGGGTTCACCTTGCCGGGCATGATCGAGGAGCCGGGCTCGTTCTCGGGGATGAGCAGCTCGCCGATGCCGTTGCGGGGGCCCGATGCGTACCAGCGGACGTCGTTGGCGATCTTCATGAGCGCGTCGCCCAGCACCCGCAGGGAGCCGGACACCTGCACCAGGGCGTCGTGGGCGCTCAGCGAGGCGAAGAGGTTCTCGGCCTGCTTGAACTCCAGCCCGGTCTCCTCGGAGACGTGCTTGGCGACGGTCTCGCCGAACTTCGGGTGGGCGTTGAGACCGGTGCCGACGGCGGTGCCGCCGATGGCCAGCTCGCGGGCCCGGGAGTCGGCGTAGCGGATGCCGTCGAGGGCGAAGTCCAGCTGGGCGACCCAGCCGGAGATGACCTGTCCCAGGCGGATCGGGGTGGCGTCCTGCAGGTGGGTGCGGCCCACCATGACGACGTCGTCGTACTTCTTGGCCTTCTCGTCGAGGGTGTTGCGCAGCTGCGTGACAGCCGGGTACAGCTTCTCGTTGATCTCGGTGACCACCGCGATGTGCATGGCGGTGGGGAAGGTGTCGTTGGAGGACTGGCCGCGGTTGACGTGGTCGTTGGGGTGGACGGGGGTCTTGGAGCCCTTCTCGCCGCCCGCGATCTCGATGGCGCGGTTGGAGATCACCTCGTTGGTGTTCATATTCGACTGGGTGCCCGACCCGGTCTGGAAGACCACCAGCGGGAACTCGTCGTCGAGCTTGCCCGCGATGACCTCGTCGGCGGCCGCGACGATGAGGTCGGCGACGTCGCCCGGCAGTTCGCCCAGCTCCTTGTTGGCCAGTGCGGCCGACTTCTTCAGGGTGCCCAGTGCACGGACCATGTCGCGACCCCACACGAAGGTGTCGCGTCCGATGTCGAAGTTGTGGAGCGAACGCTCGGTCTGGGCCCCCCAGTAGTGGTCGGCCGGCACCTCGATCGTGCCCATGCTGTCTTTCTCTTCACGCATCTCTGCCATGGCTACAGCTTACGGGTGAGGGCCTTCAGGCGGGACGCCGGGATGAGGTTGCCCGGGCGAAGCCCGGATCGTGGTCGGCGGCGCGGGGCCAGGTTGCAGGAGAACGCCGGGACGGTTGTCCACACCCGACCGGGCAGGTCTCAGGCTGAGGCCAGATCGAGCACAGGTTGAGCACAGTGATCCGCGGTGGATTGTGGGCATGACCACAGCGACGACGACATCAGGACAGCTCCCGACCCGTCAGCCCACGAGCAGCCGGCCCACGGGCACCCGCTTCAGAATCGGGATGATCGACGCCCCCGCCGGACGGCGCTCGGTCTCCGAGATCCCGGTTCACAGCTCGGTGTTCGCCACCCCGCTCATGCAGCAGCGCCTCCCCGACCTTCCGCTGATCCAGCGGTGCGTCTTCGACGTCGGCGACACCGCCGTCTGCGTCACCACCTCCAGCCGCCTCGAGTCCACGATGCTCTCCCAGGTGTTGCACGCGGTGCGCGCCGAGTTCTTCCGCGCCGAGCCCGCGTCTCAGGACGCCGGGATCGAGGACGCCGGGATCGACATGTCGTCGACCCGGGCGATGGCGACCGACGCCGCCGGGAAGATCCTCGACGCGGCCGGCGTCGAGGACTGGTGCATCAGCGCCGGCGGGGACGTCCTGACGCGCGGTGTCTCGCCGATGCGCGAGGCGCCGTGGGCCGTCGGCATCACCGAGCCCGGGGGCGACGCTCTCATCAGCCAGGTGGTGTGCGGGGGAGATCTCCGCGCCGTCTCCACCGTCGTCACCTCCCCTGATCCTGTATCCCTTGATGCGGAGGGGGAGGGGCAGTTCCGCCAGGTGACTGTCGTCGCCCCCGACATCCTCACGGCCCAGCTGTGGGCCGGCGAGATCCGCGACGGAGGGCCGAGCGGCCTCATGCTCGCCATCGCCAGGGGCCTGGAGGTGCTGGCCTTCGGGCCCGAGGGCCGGGTCTGGGCCAGCAGCTCCTTCCGGTCCCAGGACCCTGAGCCGGAAGCCTGATCGCAGGCCCCGGATCCTCCCCGCAACCGGGGTTCTCGTCGCGCCAGGGCCGCAATGGCCTGTTGCGGGGTGGATCCGGGAGGGCCATGCCGGACCCGCAGACATGCCCGGTGCAGAATGGCGCCATGAACGCGATCATGACCGTCACCGGCAACGACCACCCGGGCATCATCGCCGGGATCGCCACGGCCCTGGCCGGGATGGGGGTCAACATCGTCAACGTCTCCCAGACCCTGATGGGCGACTACTTCACCATGATCCTGCAGTGCGTCCTCACCGAGGACGCCCCGGATCTGGCGGTCGTCCAACAGCGGATGAAGGCGGCCGGCGAACAGGTGGGGGTCGTGGTCCATCTGCAGTCCGAGGCCATCTTCGACGCCATGCACAGGTTGTGATCCCATGACCATCGACACCGCGAAGAACATCCTCGAGACCATCTCCATGATCGAGGATGAGCGCCTCGACATCCGCACCGTCACGATGGGTATCTCCCTGCTGGACTGCATCGACTCCGACGGCCCGACGGCCCGCCGCAAGATCTACGACCGGATCACCGGGAAGGCTCGCGATCTGGTCGCCACCTGCCAGGCCATCGAGACCGAGCTGGGGATCCCCATCATCAACAAGCGGATCACGGTGACCCCGATCTCCCTGGTCGCCGCCGCGGCGGACGAGGAGGACCACGTCGCCTTCGCGCGCACCCTCGATGCCGCCGCGAAGGAGGTCGGCGTCGATTTCCTCGGCGGTTTCACCGCATTGACCGAGAAGGGCCGCACCCACAGCGACAAGACCCTCATCCGCTCCATCCCGCAGGCCCTGAGCGAGACCGACTACGTCTGCTCCTCGGTGAACATCGGCTCCTCGCGCGCCGGGATCAACATGTCGGCAGTCGCCGAGATGGGTCGGGCCATCAAACGGACCGCAGACCTCACCGCCGACACCGGAGGGCTCGGCGCGGCGAAACTGGTGGTCTTCGCCAATGCCGTCGGCGACAACCCCTTCATGGCCGGTGGTTTCCACGGCGTGGGAGAGGCTGACTGCTGCGTCTCAGTGGGTGTCTCGGGGCCCGGAGTGGTCGCTCGCGCCCTGCAGAAGGTGCGCGGGCAGTCCCTGGGGACCGTCTCCGAGACCGTCAAGAAGGCCGCCTTCAAGGTGACCCGGATGGGTCAGCTGGTGGGCACGATGGCCGCCGAGCGCCTGGGCGTCCCCTTCGGGATCGTCGACCTGTCGCTGGCCCCCACTCCAGCGGTGGGTGACTCGGTGGCGCGCATCCTGGAGGAGATGGGCCTGGAACGGGTGGGTACTCACGGCACCACGGCCGCCCTGTTCCTGCTCAATGACGCCGTCAAGAAGGGCGGCATGATGGCCTGCTCTCATGTCGGGGGGCTGTCGGGATCCTTCATCCCGGTCAGTGAGGACATCGGCATGATCGAGGCGGCCAGGCTGGGGGCGATCAGCCTGGACAAGCTGGAGGCGATGACGGCGATCTGTTCGGTGGGCCTGGACATGATCGCCCTGCCCGGCGACACGAGCGCCGAGACCCTGGCGGCGATCATCGCCGACGAGGCCGCCATCGGCGTCATGAACCACAAGACGACGGCGGTGCGGCTCATCCCGGTGCCCGGCAGAGGGGTCGGGGAGGAGGTCGAGTTCGGCGGCCTGCTCGGGCGGGCGCCGATCATGGCGACCAACAGCTACGGCTCGGCGGACTTCATCGCCCGGGGAGGCCATATCCCGGCACCGGTGCACGCCTTCAGGAACTGAGGCCCTCAGCGGGAGACGTCGCCGGTGCTCCGGTCAGTCGGCGTCATGGAGGTGGGTGAGTGAGGTGAGGGTGAGTGAGGATCCCGTCCCGGAGGAGAACAGCGATGACGTCGACAGGGCCGAGCCGAGCAGGCTGGACGCCGCCGCATCGCTGATCGCGCTGGAACCGGTGAGGGAGCCGATCGCAGCGCTGGTGGGGCCGGGGCGGCGCGCCCGGGACCGGGCCGGCAGATTCAGATCGTCGTCGACCGGGGCGGCGTGGACGTCGTGGAGGTTGATGTCGGCCCCCGGGCGCAACCTGGGGGCGGCGTCGGCAAGATCGACGTCCTCCAGGTCGATCTCGCTGCCGGGGGCCCGCCGGGCGGTCTGACGGGGAGGCACCGGTGGGGCCTGAGGAGTCGACGTCGGCCGCGGCTGCGGCCTGGTGGGCTGCGCGGTACTGGACCGGGTGGACGGCCGTGGACCCTGCCGGGGAGTCTGAGCGTTGGGAGCCTTTCGCGTGATGACGCGCTGCCCCGCCCGTTCCTGGGCGGCGTCGAACTCGTTGAGAGCCTGCCGTCCGGCGTTGGTGGAGGCCAGCCGGTTGCGGATCTCGGACTTGAGGCGCTCCTGGGCGTTCTGGGACAGCGTGGTGGCGTACTCGGTCGAACCACCGGTCGACGTCGCGGGCCGTCCGGGGCTGAAGGGCTGGTCGGACGACGGGTGCGTCCCGGAGGACTGATACTGGCCGAACCCCTGAGCCTGGCCCAGCTGGCGCTGCGGCGTCTGCCCCGCGGGGGATCCGCCCTGTTGCGGGATCGGGCGGGCGCGCTTCTTCTTCCCGCCCACCGCGGCGCGGGCGAATCCCAGGATGACGACGAGCAGCACGACAATGACGACCGGCATGACGCCGAGGTCCGGCACCGCGGTGGCCGCGACCACCCCTGCCGCGATGAAAAAGGTGATCAGTCCGCCCCCGCTGGACTTCTTCTGCTGGGCTGCCATGGCCTGAATTCTAGGTGTCCGCCGGGGCCAGATGGCGGCCCCGGGCGGGATTCCCGGTGTTCGTCGCACCGGCGTCGCGCCGCAGAGCGCGGGTTCTAGGCCCGGCGCCTCCAGCGGGCCAGCGCCCGGGTGGCCACGAGATGGCCGGCCCAGGTGAGCCAGACGGCCGCGCAGGCCGCGGTGATGAGGTCGGCCGGGGCCTGGACGAGTTCCAGGGTGAAGGCGAGCGCGAAGAGCGGCGCGCCCTGGGTCACCGCCAGCAGGCATCCGGCCCCGGTCATCGCGAAGACCGCGACGTCGCCGGCGGTGACATTGCCCGTGGCCACCGCGACCATCGCCCCCAGACAGGCGCCGACCGCCAGGGACGGCGTCAGCAGGCCGCCGGTCGCTCCGGTGCGCAGGGCGATGGCGGTGCCCAGCAGCTTCGCCATGGCCATCAGGCCCAGGGGCGTCAGCAGCAGCGGAGTCTGGAGCACCGACTGCACCATGATCTGGCCGTTCCCGGGCACCTGCGGCACCACCAGGGCGATGACAGCCACCAACGCGGAGCCGAGCGGCACCGTCCACCAGATCGCGCGATCGGGGACCGGGCGACGCCTCGCGGCGGTGACGCACCACCCGAACAGGCCCCCGCCGGCCAGGCAGACGACGGCCACCAGGAGGAGGGTCAGCCCGTCGTGCCAGGTCGGATGGAGGGCGGAGCGATGGGGCAGCCAGTAGGTCGCCGCGTTGTCGTTGAACAGCCACGCGGTGACGGTCGCCAGGCCCGAGACGACGGCCGCCGCGAGCACCTCCAGCCAGCCCTTCACGGTGCGCAGGTCCGGTTTGAGGATGAGTTCCAGGGCGTACAGTGCGCCGGCCAGCGGGACGTTGTAGACGGCGGCCAGGCCCGCGGCCGAGGCCGTGGCGATGATGGTGCGGCGGCCCTCCGGGCCCAGCCGCAGCCGCTCGGAGATCGCCTGGCCGAGATAGCCGGTGATCTGCCGGGGGGCCGTCTCACGACCCAGGGAGGTGCCCGAACCGACGACGACGAGCTGGGCAACGGCGTCCACCACGGTGCCGGGGCTCAGACGCCGCGGGTTCTCGACGTCGACGCTCTGACGCACCGACACCATCTGTCCGCGGCGGCGCAGCCAGGCCCACACGAGCCCGGCGATCAGGCCGCCGACGACCGGTACGCAGAGCCGCCGCCAGGTGGGCACGGCCGCGACGCCGGCGGGGTCGCGGAAATAGGGGTGCCCCATCGCGAGCGTCTCGATGCCGTGGTTGAGCAGGCTCAGAAGGCCCCCGGCTACGCCTGCGACGATGCCGGCCAGGATGACCGCCAGGACGACGCGCAGGGAACGAGACACTGCTCAGACGTTACCGGCAGGCGGCCCCCTGTTGCGCATCGGCGGGGCTCCTCGTCACAGGCGGTGCACGGATGCCGCCCGGATCGCTGTGATGTCGAGCGCGGGGTTTGCCATGGAGTAGAGCGTTGGGGATCACGGCGGATCCTCCTCGGTGCGTCCGGAGATGGTGGCCAGTCGGGTCGCCGCCCTGGTGAGGTATTCGCGGAAGTCGTCGGGGCCCCGCACCGTGATCGCGGCGTCGACGGTGGCCAGGGCCGCGACGAGTTGTCGCCAGTCGCCCACCAGAGCGGTGAACCCGAAGGTGCGCCAGTCGATCGGATCGAGGATCCCGTCGACGTCGGGAAGCCGCGCCAGGGCGTCGTCGTCCTGACTCCGCAGGACCAGATCGGCGGCCATCCGGGATCCGGTGTTGAGGACCTGCGCGCGGAAGTCGTCGGAGGGCGTCCACCGGGGAACCGGACCCGGGTCCGCCAACCTGTCGCCGACATGCGGGGGAGCCATCCGATCGATCCGGAAGATCCGCATGGCCTCCTTGTCGAAGTCCCAGGCGTCGAGATACCAGTGGCGACGCACCCTGGTCAGTCTCAGCGGATCGACGTGACGGTGGGAGATCCCCTTCTCGGCCCCGTACCAGAAGGTGAGGCGGCTGCGGGGACGGATCGCGGCGGCCACCGACCGCAGCTTCATCCAGTAGGTGGGTCCCGTCGCCGGTGCCGGAGGTGGGGAGTGGCTCAGCAGGCGGTCGACCTCGTCCCGGGTCTGATGGCCGCGCTGGTATGAGGCGAACTCCTCGGGGCTCATGCTCGCTGCGAGCAGCCGGTCGCGGGCGTCGTCGTCTGTGGCGCTCGCCCACACCTCGGGTGTGATGACGACGCCATCCTGGCTCACCGTGTACCTGGGAGCCGTGCGGGGCGGTTCCTCCTCAGCCATGTACACAGTGTGACGCCCGACCCTGACACATTTTTCAGTGGAAGGGACGACCCCTCCACGTCGCTTCGCTCCTGCCTCCTCGGGCGGGTGGGGTCCGTGGCCGCGATCAGGACCCCTCCACGTCGCTTCGCTCCTGCCTCCTCGGGCGGGTCGGGTCCGTGGCCCCGATCAGGACCCCTCCACGTCGCTTCGCTCCTGCCTCCTCGGGCGACGGCTGTGTTGTCGGTGGGGTCGGTGCCGTGACCTGTGTGCTTGCTTTGCGACAGATACTCTGCGTTGGCCCTCTAGCAAGAGGGCCAACGCAGTATCAGCTGGCGCAAAGCAAACGCACAACCGGGTGGGGGCGCAGCCGGGTGAGGAAGCCCCGGCCAGGACGCCCCACGCGTCCGCACGGCGTCACATCCGTCGTGTGGACCTCGTCGGTCCAGATTCCGGACGATCTTCAGCTGTCGGGAATAGAGCGCGTCAATAACAGGTTTGTAAGGCATGACTACGATCGGACATACCGGATCGGGCCAGCTCGGCCACCATTCCGGCCGGGTGGCGGTCGAGCTGGGCCACAACGTCGTGAATGCCGGACGGGATCTTCCCGCTGTTCTCATGCCACACCCGGAGGGCGCCACGAGCGCGATCTTCCCGTTGCGGTCCACCGACCCCGACCCGGCCACTGTCGAGGACAAGGATGCGTGAGCACCATGCGTTACTGGGGGGAGAAGCGGAAGAAGGCGTCGGCCGCCCCTGAGGTCACCGCCGACGCTGTCGCCGACTACCTCATAGATCTGGACTCTCAACGTCCCCATCCAGGGGTGACGCCGATGAAGCTCCATCTGCTGATGTACCTGGCTCAGGGGCACCACCTCGCCTCGACCGGTCGCAGGCTCTTCGCCGAGGACATGTACGCGATGGACCACGGACCCGTCGTCCCGTCCCAGCTGGGCAGGTTCTCGGGGCGCAGGCCCATCGCCGGACGACGCCGCAGGGCCCTGCCGCGGATGCCCTGGGAGGTCACCGGGTTCCTCGACAGGCTGTGGCAGGCCTATCGCGACCTCCCGGCCGAGGAGCTGCGGACCCGGGTCCTCAGCCTGGCTCCGTGGACCTGTGACGGAACCGTCCGGATCCCCGACGCCGAGTTGGGCGAGGCCTTCAGGGCACTGCCGGCCGCCAGCCGGATCGCCGTGGGCGAGTCGGTAGCCCGGGCCTCCTGAGCCCAGCCTCTGTCCTGGTGCCGCGGCTCGGAGGGGGTCCCCGCGGGCAGGGCCCTGGAGCAGGATGGTGCCATGACGAGCCCCCTGACCGCTCCCGCTCCCGTCGATCCCCGATTCGACCGTTCCGCCTGGTGGCGGGCCGACCGCTTCGGGATGTTCATCCACTGGGGCGCCTACTCCGTACCGGCCCGCGGCGAATGGGTCCGCTCCTACGAGCGCATCGGGCTGGACGACTACCGCTCGGCCGTCGACGCCTTCCGCCCCGACCCCGACTTCGACGCCTGGGCGCGCACCGCGGCGGACGCCGGCATGAGGTACGCGGTGCTCACCGCCAAGCATCACGACGGCTACGCCCTCTTCGACTCCGCGCTCTCGGACTACACCACCGCCACCGTCCTGGGCCGTGACCTCGTCGCCGAGTTCCTGGCGGCCTTCCGGGCCCGCGGGATCAAGGTGGGGCTGTACTTCTCCCTGCTGGACTGGTCGCGCCCCGACTACCCGCACTTCGGGGACCTCCACCACCCGATGCGCGACGCCGAGGAGTTCCGCGACCATGCCCCCGACCTGGCGTCCTACCGGGAGTTCCTGCACGGCCAGGTGTGCGAGATCTGCTCGAACTACGGGAAGCTCGACGTGCTGTGGTTCGACTTCTCCTATTCCGGCATGGGCCCCGCCGAATGGGGGGCGTCCGAGCTCATGCGCATCGTCCGCGAACTGCAGCCCGATGCCGTCCTCGACAATCGCCTGGAGGGCTCCGGCTCCGACCACGGATCCCTGCTCACCGACTCCCCGACGCCCTGGTCGGGCGACTTCACCTCCCCCGAGCAGGTGATTCCCGCCGAGCCGATCGTCGACGTCCACGGCCGCCCGGTGCCCTGGGAGAGCTGCCTGACCCTCAACAACCACTGGGGGTACTGCCGGGCCGACCACGACTGGAAACCTGCCCCGGTGCTCATCCACCGGCTCGTCGAATGTGTGAGCAAGGGCGGCAACATGCTGCTCAACGTCGGCCCCGACGCCCGCGGGAGGATTCCCGTCGAGTCCCGGCGGATCCTGGCCCGCATCGGGGAGTGGATGGACGCCAACTCCGAGTCCGTGCGCGGCTGCGGCCCGGCTGGCCTGGGCAGGCCCGAATGGGGGCGGTGGACCGCCGGCCACGGAAAGCTCTACGCGCACGTGATGGAGCCGCCGGTCGGCCCCCTGGTCCTCACCGGACTGGACCGCGATCAGGTCCGGTCCGTGCATCTGCTGAGCGACGGATCCGAACTGCCGCTGGTCGACTCCTGGACCGTGGTGGGCGGGAGATCCCGGGCGATGGTGTCCTTCGGCCCGCAGCTCGAGTGGACCTATCCGCTGCCGGACCCCGTCGACACCGTCCTGGAGATCGAATTGCGCTGAGACCATCGGCGCGAGTCCCCGCCGGTCGGGCCCCTGGGACCGCCGTCATGCTGGGAAGATTCTCCTCCCAACACGCCGTCCCGGCGCTCGCCAGGGCTGGGGGACGGCGTGTTGGGAGGAGAATCTCCCGGGCCCGGGCCACCGACGGAGCGGCGCACAGACTGGACCCGCTCGGGGTTCCAAGGGGGCGTCCCTTTGGCTGGTCATTGCATGGTGTACTGGCGTCATGCCTCTCCAGAGCCCCGTCACCGCTGACAGCAGGATCACCAGCGTCGTCCCCCGCCCGATCCATCTGGAGACCGACGAGGGGCCGGGATGCATTCTCACCCCGGCGTCGCGGATCATGGGTGACGCCGATCTGGCGCAGGCCGTCCACCGGGTCCTCGCGGCCGCCACCGGATTGCCGCTCAGCGTGGCCGAGGAACCCTCGCAGGCCGCCGGCATCACCGTCGCCGCCGACCCGGACCTGCCCGAGGAGGGCTACACGATCCGGGTCGCCGTAGAGGGGGTCACCATCGCCGCGGCCACCCGGCGCGGCGCTGTCTGGGCCGCCCAGACCCTGCGCCAGCTGCTGGGCCCCGATGCCTTCCTGCCCGGTGCTCCCGGTGCCCGTTGGGAACTGCCCGCGGTCCGCATCGCCGACGCGCCGCGCTGGGGCTGGCGGGGCTGCATGCTCGACGTGGGCCGTCACTTCATGCCGATCCGCCGCGTCATGGACCTGGTGGAGCTGCTCAGCCAGCTGCGCATCAACACTCTGGTGCTGCACCTCACCGAGGACCAGGGCTGGCGATTCGAGACCCGATCCCACCCCCGGCTCACCGAGCTGGGATCCTGGCGACGCGAATCGATCAACCCGTACCACGGCGCCGACGGCACCCCTCATGGCGGCTTCTACACCCAGACGCAGCTGCGACACCTGGTGCACTTCGCCGAGGGCCTGGGCATCACCGTCGTCCCGGAGATCGAATTCCCGGGCCACGCCACGGCAGCCCTGCTGGCCGAGACCTCGCTGGCCGTGCCGGGATTCCTGCCCGATCAGGTGCGCACCGAGTACGGGATCAGCGACTATGTGCTCAACATGTCCGACGCCTCGCTGCGGTTCGTCGCCGACGTCTGGAGCGAGGTGCTCGACGTCTTTCCCTCGACGTATGTGGCGATCGGTGGGGACGAGGCGCCCGTCACCCAGTGGACCTCCTCCCCCGAGATCGCCCGGCGGACCAAGGCCCTCGGTACCACTCCCGAGAAGCTGCAGAGCTGGTTCACGGTGTGGCTGCGGGACTGGCTGGCCGAACGCGGGCGCACGCCGATCGGGTGGGACGAGGTGATCGACGACGGCCCGGTCGACGGCCTGGTGTGCGCCGCATGGCGCCCCGGTGACGCCGCGATCCGGGCGGTCAAGGGCGGGATGTCGACGATCGTGGCGCCGACGTCGCGCACCTACCTGGACTACTACCAGTCCGAGGATCCCGAGGAGCGCTATTCGATCGGGTCGCTCACCACATTGGATGACGCCATCGATTTCGATCCGCTCGATGTGGTGGCCGACTGCACCGATGAGGAGAAGCGGCTCGTCTTGGGCACCCAGTTCCAGCTGTGGAGCGAATACATGGACACCATGGAGGAGGTCGAGTACATGGCCTTCCCGCGCGCCATCGCCCTGGCCGAGGCCGCCTGGGGACGCCCCGACGGGCTGGATCCCGAGGCTGCGCGGGCCCGGGTCGCCGCGCATATGGAGCGGCTCGAGGCGGCCGGGGTCAATGTGCGTCCGCTCAACGGCCCGCACCCCTGGCAGCTCGGCGGAAATGGGCGTCGACGTCGCCCCCCGAAGGCGAATCAGGCCTGGTGAGCACCATGATCAACAATTCTGAGCTGTATGACGCGCTGGATCTCGTCGGGCTGGGCGGAGACCTGACGGTCGCCACTCTGAGCACCCTGGAGGCGGTGAAGGGGAATCGAGTGGCGGCGGCCCGGGCCGAGGAGATGGCGGGGCTGATCCGCGAGCGGATCGGGCACTTCCTCGGGCAGAAGTCCTTCCTGACCGACGCCGACCGGACGGGGATCCCGGTCGCTGCGGCACGGACCGGCGACGACCCGGAGGGCGTCGTGGAGGGGGCCGTCCCGCTGGCGGCGATGATCGAGACCGCCGGCGATGTCGCCGCGTACTGGCGGGGGATCGGCTACCCGGAGGAGGTCATCGCGGGCACTCTGGTCGATCTGGGACGTCAGGTGCGCAAGACCATGGCGGTCACCGGGCGGTTCGGATTCGGCCAGGCCGACTGGATCGAGATGATCTGGCGGGGTGGGTTCGCGCAGTTGGGCCGCCTCCAGTTCGAGATCACCAGATCCGAGCTGGGGCGGACGAGGCCCGGCGCGGACGGCGAGCTCTCCGGGGACCGGGTTGGCGGGGGACCGGATGCGGATCAGGCCGATCAGGAGGACGCTCCGGAGCGGGGACCGCTGGTCCTGTCGACCCACATCGCCCCGATCGGCTCCCTCGGCACTGACGTCGTCGAGGAGTCGCTGGGGCAGGCGCGGCCCTTCTTCCGCGAGCATTTCGCCGGGCTGGCGGACGAGGATGGGGCCTTCGACAAGGCTGTATGCCACTCCTGGCTGCTCGATGCCGACCTCATGGCCAGGATGCCCGGCTCCAATATGGATCTGTTCTCGCGCCGGTGGACGGTGTGGAGCCGGCCGGTGTCTGACGGATCGGGAATATTCTTCGGCTTCGACCGTCGGTTCAAGGACGGCGAGCGGATCGGTGAGATTCTGGACGAGCTGCCCTGTGACACACGCCTCCACCGCACCATGATCGACCTGTGGCGCGACGGCGGCCACGTCCATAACTGCTCGGGATGGTTGACGCTGCCGCAGTGATGCCAGAATTCTCCGGAATTCGTCCACGCGCGAGGCTGACGCCGCCAGTCGCTGCCTTCGAAACTATGAGATGTTCCTGCTCAATGGATTCTTGGGGGGAAGCGTGTTCTTGGCGTCGTGCCAGACGACGTTTGTACACGTTCAAGGCGGAGTCCTCCCGTGCTGCGCGTTTCGGGCAGTCACTGTTCCTTTCGTGATCCCGTTTGTCCCGGCCGGTAAGAGGAATCCCGCTCCCGGCCCCGGCCGCTGTCGTCACCGCTCCCCACCTCTTCCTCGTCAGTCCCGCAGATTTCCGGTCGGGCGTGGGTCCTGCCTCCGGTCCCCCATTCCCGTCCTCGGCACTTCTGCCCCGGCGACGTCCGGTCGGGAGGGGCGCTGCCTCCGGTCCCCACACCA
>OMJG01000607.1_pt1 | contig 25590 bp, 22 predicted proteins | sample 1646431 | NCBI WGS metagenome assembly OMJG01 (sample SAMN03771674, study PRJEB25209) | food metagenome | isolation source: Cotija cheese | place: Mexico:Jalisco,Michoacan | collected 2011-12-12
AGCATGACAACAACAAAAAGTAGTCCTTAAGGGAAAAGTATGAATAATTCAGGATAGACATAATTATATTAGACGGAATATTTTCTACAAAAAAAAGTACAATTATGATTAGTATAGCTAATATACTCCAAATCTTTAAATCATGGCTCCAAATTATAGACTTTGTTAAAATATGGGTAGTTCCTAGTGCAATAAAAGAAGCGAAAACAACAACAATAGCAATTAAAAGGTTCAGGATATTTTTGAATACAGTATTTTCATCATAAAAGAAAAGATTCAAAAAAAAGAATATTAAAAACAATAATATCCCCCAAAATATTTCTCTTCCCCAAGACCAATTATTTTCGCTTAACATTATAATACTTACCTCCTCATTATTACTAAAAAAAATTATTTATGATTTAAGTATTCCTGTGATAGTCTGTATCCATAAAAAAAAAGATGTACTAACTTTTTATCAAGTATTCGATACGCAGTTTTATTTTTAAAAATTTTCTCAAATAATGCTAAATCTGGATAATTAACTTTTGTGCACAACATCATAATGATTATTCCAAGTGCAAAATTGTCAAAACAAAAATGATTCCTTGGAAATGTAATTGGAATTTTAGGAGGCACATATCCCTTAGTTCCTCCCCATAATGGTGATTCATCATTTTCCAGGCAACTAATTTCTAAATCAATTATGGAAACTTGAATGTCATTGTTTACCATATTCACAATTATATTCTCAGGCTTTAAATCTCTATGAACTATATAATTATTGTGCATTTTATTAACAGCATTAATTAAGCAAGTTGCAATGGAACTAATAATATCTGAGTTAAAATCAGATCTTAGATGCATATTATTCAGGAATTTCTGTAAATTTTCTCCCTTCATCCTCTGTAAACATAAAATAAAACCATCCTTATATCTTTCCATAAAGTAAACATTAGGAAAAGCATTGCTTGTAGAGAGACTCATTAATTTTTTGTATTCATTAACAAGCCTAACATTTCCATCTCTTCCAAATATATCCATACCAGATCGAAAAATTGACTGTTTAATAAACACAGATTTACCCTGGAAATTTGCTTTAAATATTTCTGACTTTGCTGATTGATGTACTTTTTTTAAATTAGAGACCTTATTTTTTTCACACCATTTTTGGGTATCGTTTCTCTCAACAGTCTTAATAGTACAAGTTTTAAATAATTGTTCGTAAGAAACAATGGAATTTTCGAAAAAGGCGCTTTTTTTATTTGCGGCTTCTAAGAAAATATAAGGAGATTGAGAAAAATACATTTTATAATCTTTAGTTCGATAACCTGAAAAAATTACTGCACCTGGATTATAAGCTACATGTTGAATGATCTTTTTTAATTCCAAAGCATCTCTACTATCGGTAAGGGTTATTCTCATACTTATTCCAGACATATTTTTCGAATTTGAAAAATATGTCATCCTCTTTTCATAATTATTAACCACAAATTCAATATTTACCTTTTGTAATGATTTCGCTAATAGTATTAAAGTATCATCTACTTCACTTGGATTTATAGAAGGAAAAGCATAGATTTGGTACATTAAATCCACTCCTCGTATGGGCACCTTTAATAAACAGTAAATGTTAATATTGAGAATGTACTTCAATTACTGAAATTGCGCTGTTTCCTTGGTTGCTAATATCCTTTACTAAATTTAATATTAATGCTTTATCTATCTTTCTTAAGCGATGTATAACCTGATCAAGTGTAAAATTTAGTTCAATTAGAAATTTATTGTCTACTAAAGCTCTTGAAGAATTAAAAGAAGTAAACTCCTGTCCAATGATTTTTCTTTTTACCCTTTCGAACTTATTGTCTGATATGTTTAATATTAACTTTGGCAGAATGTCTGCAATTTTGTTCACTTCTTTTTTTAATTTTTCCAAATAATTAGTTTCCGCTGAAAAATCTAGAATTAAATAACTGTTAATTAAGCTAACCGAACAAGTGAAAGTTTCATCAATAAGCTCTTTTTCCATTAATTGATTCTTTATATAACTCCGCGGTCCAAATAAAAGGTCTAATAAAATTAAACTTCCCCCTAATATGTTAAATGAATTTGCAAAATCAATTTGTTTAGCTATTCCTAATATAAGTCTATCTCTTTTTATTCCTTGAATAGCTATCTTTTTTTTCTTTATTTTTAATTCTATCTTTTGTTCTACCTTTGGACAAACCTTATTCGATTCCTTGTCAAGGAGTGATGTTGAAAAGAATTCATCTATACAACTGACTATTGATTCAACATTAAAATTTCCTGATATCATTAACCGGCAATTACTAGGCTTATAATTTTGTTTTATAAAAGATTTCACATCCGATAAGGTTATTGTGTTTAGACTCTCAATAGAACCGGCTATTGCATATTGATAAGTTGTGTTTTCCAAAAGAGTGCTTATTAATTTTTCTCCAACAAATGATCGAGAATTATCTAAATTCATTTCAATTTCATTAACAATAGCGCCCTTTTCTTTTTGTAAAGCTTGAATAGTTATATTTGGAAAAAAAATCCTTTTTAGCATAAACTTCAATAATTGTTCATCATTTATAGCGTGAACTTTAAACACAGTCTGTGTTCGACTTGTGCTAGCATTTATATGACCATTACATTTTGACAAAACGCTTTGAAATGTATTATTTCCCTGAATTTCATCAGAGAGTATTAAATGTTCGGTTAAGTGTGCTAGTCCAGGTTTATAAGCCGTTGTATTATCACTGTCTTTAAAATTAGAGGCTGATCCGGCATCAATTATAAAGCGAATATTTATTTCTGTATCGAAATTTCGTTGAAATAAGGCGCCTTGTATCCCGCTGTTATTTGAGAACTTATAAGTCTCTGTTCCCAATGTTGAAGAGACATGTTTTAATTTCATTTTTCACTCTCCTAATAGTAATAATGAAGAAGCTATAGTAATTCTATTTAAAAATGTTTTGAAATCATTTACACCAATACTATTAATTGCTTTTATATCTTTTTTTGGAGATGCCTTTTGCATAAACATCTTTTCTTTAAACAGAGTATTAAGTTCATTTGCTTGACTATGATGTGGATTATTAATAGAGAAAATAAGCTTTTTCTTTCCTTCGGATAAAAAAAAAGACGCATGTTTTGATAAAAGTTGAATTACATGCTTGATACTGTTTAAAATAAAATGTTGCTGTATTTTACCGTGAAGAGAAATATATATTGTTATGTCGCCTAAATAGTAGTCTAGTGTAGAATACGCGTAATAGGATAAAGATAAATTTTGGCGAAAATACTTAAACAGTAATGAATCACTACCATATCCTAATATTACATTCACTATTGCTAGCATAAATTTATCAGTTGTAACATAATCAAATTTTTTGCATATAAGCTTTTGTGAAAATAAATTTTCCTTTTGGTTACCCCATATTATACGATTATTTTTTTCTATACTTTTTTCTTGTTTTACAGATAGTTTTGGAATTTTATTATATAGATATTTTTTAGGGATATGTCGCTTAAAGCCTAGTAAGGCACTATCATTACAATATATTTGTAAGCCAGCGTTTAAAAAAAGGTCACTTAGTTTATTCTTAATATCAGCTGCATTCTTGTTGGCTATATCCAATAAATCCATGTTATAAATGCTAAGAAGATTTTTTTGACCGTTATCATATTGAATTTTATTTATGGTTTTTGCCATGTAATAGTGTAAGTCTTCTTCCATTGACAGTTGATATGATTTCATTCTCTTTAATTCAGTATATATTTGAGAGTCTGAAAATGTGCTGAATTTTGTTTTTATATTATTAAAAATAACATCATTTATGAATTGAAGGCTCTCTTCTAAAAGAGGCCCCTCTTGATCCAAAACATCCTCTTTTAGAAAGGTGAAAATAACTCTTGCTATTACAAGATTTCCACATTGAAAAGTGCTAGCAGATAAATAAGCTCCATATAAGTCATCTAATTTATCAAACAGTTTTATCTTACTTGGAAATTTAGGTGAAGCTTTATTGATCAATTCTGTAAATAAACTACTGTAAACCACACTGTCCATATTAGCTGGAAAAGTAAAATCAAACATCATACAATTTGTTACATAATGAGTACTAGAAGTGCAGGTGATAAGTTTATTCATAACGACTCTCCTTTTCATATTTAGTGGTACTACCTTCAAAATCAATCTTTGTGTCTTTAAGGTGTACGATCCACGCATCTCTAAAACTACTAATGTCTGAATCTTCATGTGTTGTCATAATAACCGTAGATCCCATTTCAATTTTATTTTTTATTTTTGTAAAGAGACGTTTGGTATTTTCAATATCAATTCCAGCAGTTGGTTCATCTAGTAAATACACATCAGCATTTATCAAAAGAAAGGAAATAATAGTTAACCATCTTCTTTGTCCCAATGATAAGTGATCAAATTGTTGGTTCCAAATTGTTTTCATTTGTTTATATTCATCCGCAGATAAAAATTCTTTTAAATAACTTAAATGTATATTTTTTTTATAGTTCACACCAGTAATTAAATTAACTATGTCCTTTCCTTTTGCAGTTGAAAGTACAGGGACACCTTGCATTATATAAATTATTTTTTTTCCCTCAAAAAAGTTGTTATTGCTTGTTAGACCACTTATGTAATCAAGCAACGAACTTTTACCAACACCGTTTCGCCCCAGTAGTAAATTCATCTTATTTTTTTTAAAATTGAAAGATACATTATTCAATATAATGTGCTGATTTCTTTTTACAGTAATACTATTAAAATTATATTCATAATCCATGTAATTACCCCCAATCAGAAACAAGCTTAAAATGACTAAACGAAATGTAACCTAGCATTATATACAAAAATGCTGCTATGTCAAAAGTAAAGTTAGTAAACGAATGTAATGACTGTCTTAGTAACACATAAGAAAAATTAGTTGGTATTAAAGTCTTGACGACTGTTATATCAAAGTCTTTTGTAAAAGAAGTTATTACTAAAACCAACATCAATATTAGGCTTACTAGTGTTGTAATTGTTTTTTCTTTAAGGTCCATTGGCAAAAGAATGCTGCAAAGTAAAAAAAGAAAGACAAATAATAAGACGGAATTAAAACCTGTTATTATATAGAAGCGCAAATCATTTAGATGGAATGTTACGGATGTTAAAATAAATATTGCTAAAATAGACACAAACATGTTAATTATCCCTATTAACAATTTAGCTACTACCAACACATAATCATTTTTTGTAACAAAATGAAATATTCTAAAATATCCTTGAATACGTAAAACTTGAATATCAACAATTGAACTTAATGCAGCACTCAAAACTATAAAGCCAATCCAAGGTATTATTAGTTTTTCAAACTGGGCTTCAGTCGCGTGATAACCAAAAAGAATTTTCTCCTTAGAATAAATCATAACAGCTGGAATTAATATAGAATATAGATAATTTATTTTTTCGTCCAATGCTACTTTTAAAAAGTACTGAGAAAGTTTAAAAATTTGAATCATGAAGGCCTCCATTAGAAAACTTTAGTTATAACGGTATTTTTAGTAAAAGATTTTTACTATAATTATTAAATATTATAAAAAAGGAATAGGTTGAATGCGTTTTTTTATTTCTTTGCCAGACGGTAGAAGCATACTATAATTATTTATTTCACGTTCTGAAAACTCATTAACAAATAGATTTGGATATCCAAAATTTCCTATTATTTTTGCAATCTTTATTCTATTTGTATTATGGAGTGGTGGAACAAAAACAACGTATGGCTCATGTTTTAATCTTTTGAAGTTTTCAGATAAAACTTTAGTTACCGTTTTTTCTTTATCTATGTACATGGGTTTAGCCCAATCATGTCCATATTTTAAATATCTAAATTCTGAAAAAAATTCATCATTATTAAGAGAGTAAAAAAGTGCGGCCAAAGGATTGATTTTTTTTATCTCTTTTATTGGGACTCTATTTGCGAATCTATCATTGATGTTAAAATCTTTTATACGCTTATCTCCAAAAGTTTCTAAAATTTCAGAAAGAGCGTTATTTATAGCTTCAGCAGTCGTAAATCCTGAGCCTAGTCCGATATATTTATCATAAGAATTATATGCTATCATAAAAATAACACTAATTCCCCAAAATATACTTATTTCAAAAGTACATATTTTATCACTATATTTGTTTAATAAATTAACTTCTTTTTTACCAACCTCTTTTAAATTGTTTATATTTATTTCATAACCACGTTGACCATTGATCCATCCGAATAGCAAAGATTGCCTTTCATAATACTCTAAAAGTGCTGCCCGAATAGCAAAACTTGAATTAGGACCTGAAGCTAAGCCACAAGTATCATTGTTTTTTTGAGCTAAGAAAAATATTTGTTCACTTTTAATTTTTTTAATTTCTCCAGTTCTTAATGATACTCCGTCAATCTTTTGATTGGGGTTTACTTCTTTCATCACACTTTCACGTTCTAAGTATTCTCCAATTGCTGATTTATTTCGTTGATCGATATTAAATCCACCACCGTTACTAACAAGTAGAGAATCATAATTATCATTTACTCGCAATGTAGCTATATTATTTGCATATAAAGATCTATTCATTTGCATGATAATTTTATACGCTAGATTATCGATAATGTACATCTTTATATCTTCAACTCCTTTGAAACTTTAAGCAATAATACATTCAGGAAAGTTATTCAGTTCTTCTTTTTTTATATCTATTGTCATTTTGTTTATAGGTAAATCCAGTCTAATTACACCTTTTAAAGGTAAGCTAGCATACAATTGCGGAGAATATGTAGCAATGACTTTATGTTTTGTATCTTTTTGTGGAATATATGCTACGTATAGGTTTTTTAGCCATGAGGGAAGGCCACTTCCAGACTTTATATTTTCAATATCTTTCCCTATAATACTTTTCTTTATTTTTTTTTCTAACCAATTACTCGAATAGCTATTATCTATTCTAATTTCTTTTTTTTCTTGGCTACTTTTTCCAAAAAAATTCCATAATTGTAAGTATGCTTCATCTATGGAATGTTTAACAGCTTTGTAAATTTCTTTGTCACCTGCAACGCCTGTTGAAATAATTATTCCATAAGGATCTTTTACTATAGTCACAATGTTATTAATACCAAAGTATGATAATCCATAAAACTCTATCTTATAATTTTTTTCTAGATATTTATTAAATATAGTAGTCCAATTTTTAATTGATATTTTCATTTTATATCCCATTCCGCCATACCATATTAAGAATAATGCGTTTTTTTCAAACAATTCTGTAGTGGCCTTTTCTACCAAATACTTACTAGTTACGCCCGCTGCTGTACCAGTACTATCTGAATAAAATTCTTTTGTTAAACTATATGAAAACTTAGAACTATCTAATTTTTGTTTGTGTTTTTGAATAATATCATATGTCCAAATCTTTGAAGAGAGTTTAGGTAACATGTAACCTCTTCTTTCAAGCATTTCCATATCTGCTTTAATTAAAGAATTTGATTTTGAATTACTCGTTGCTGTGGCTGAGGACGGCCCCACTTCTTTATTTATGCTATAGTTTTGAAGTCGAACAACAGATGTAAATGGTTCAGACTGATATAAAATTCCTTGTGTATAAAAACAGCTTTTCTCACCATAACGAAATCTATCAAACATGCTTACACCCTCTTATATTTACCAAACCACTGAATTAAAGTTATCGGAAAATCTCTTACACTTAAACCACTTAATCTTGTAAGAATTAAATCGTCAAAAGCTGAAGAAGAAAACTCGCCGAAATTTAATTCATGACAGGTTTCCCGAAAGGCTTGAGACATCGTGCCGACCTCTATTAATCCATGTCGATAACCGCGATATGAATATTTAGCCACTGTTTTGTTCATATTTAATGCATATCCTATTGCCAAATCACTAGGGATTTGGCCTTTTTCCCCAGTGAAATCTATAACAGAGATTATCTTTTGAACATTATTTTCAGATAAACGTTTGATTCTGTATAACTTATCTTCTCTAGAAGGAATGAAATATATGCCAGGATCAATGTCATTAATTGCTCTAAAAACGAATAAAAAAGGGCTGACAGGATAAAGAGCCCCCGCTGATGCATAACGACGCGAATAATTATTATCATTTTGGTGAAAAGCTCTGGATAATATAGTACTTAACATTTTTTTGTCAATTGCTCCACTGATAAACTCTCTTTTGCTCCCTAGATTATTTACCTTTTCATTGAAAAGATCTACTGATTCCTCATAAACACTAGGAGTGTTATCGCCGTTTTCCCCTTGAACTGTTGAAACCCATTTTTTCACTGTATGAGGCAATACATTTGATTTATTCTTGTTATTAAACCAAACTGTTTTACCATGGAATTGTAACACCTTCTTCTCTACAGAAGATTCAATATTATAGTTAAAGTATTCATGCCATCCATAATTAATATTAGTCTTATTCATAACAATCACACGCCTCATCAAAAATTGCTGTATCTTTCATAAACTTATGTTTTTCTAAGTCCAAAAAGTATATATCTAGGATACTAAAATCATCATTAACTGAAACACCTATTTTTTCATTGTAGCTTTTAGAAATCAGATGATCTGTTATTTCCAATAGACTTTGACCTACAAAGGATGCATCGAACATACTTAACGGTGCTCCAATCTTGAAATTAACACTTTCTTCATATAGATGGGAAATAATATTTTGATAAGATGTTTCTTGTCCAGCTGATGTTCTCATTCCATTCATAACAAGCGATTCTGTACATTTAAAACAGGGTACAGACCATGACTTTCTGTACGCATTAGAAACTACAAAGCCAAAATCAAAATAAAATGCTAGTAAAAGTCCAGCGTCAGCGTTATCAGCAGCTTTTTTAATTTCTTTTGCTAAATTTTTATCGTATGGATCTAATATTACTAATAAGAAGTCTGTATTTTTTAAATCGTTCATTACATTTTTTTTGCTTATAACTTTAACAAAAAAATCATCAGATGTTTCAGTATTCTCATATATGCTAAAATATTTTATAATATTATCATCATTAGAATATACTTTTAAAGAATTAAAATCATAATTCATGCTATGTATTTCTTTCAGAATACGCAACCGTTCTAGAAAAGAAATTGCTTCATCACTATGATCTGGGAAAAAAGTGTTTATAAATTCTTTCGATATATAATAATATTTGTTAGCTTGATCAATTTCTTGTATAAAAACGATCATTTCTTCATCAGTTACTTTAAAAACTCCATGCTTATTTTGCACAATTATTGAACCGTCATCCAAAAATAAATATAAGAATCCTAAAACTTGAAACATTAAGCTCACCCTTTTCTTAACTCACTATATAAAAATTTTAATATTTAAAAATAGTCGCCCAATAAATTAGGACGACTATGACCAAGTAATAATTATCATTACTTATGTTTAGAAATGTCACTTCCACCTGTACCACAGCCTACTCCTACACAACAAGCAATAAATGTATCATTAGCTTCTGTGATAAAATCATCTGCCTCAAACAGAGATGAGCCAAATCCCTGAACAGCTTCACCTTCTGGAGTTAGCATAGCAGAGTTAACTTTTTTGTTTCTAGAGTCAACTTTAATTGCATCTTCTGAAAGTTCCTGACCTTTTTTCATAATTAGTCACTCCTTGTCTAAAAATTAAGTACTTTTGTACTTGGACAACAATATAATACCAAAAATTAAAAAACGCAAGTAATATGATTATTTTTTGATGATAAATGATTAAATTTTAATGGCAATTTTCGTTGATAACCAAAGTTGTCTGATCGAGCATATTCAAATTATGCCCAAGTCAGCAGCTTAAAGACAAGAGCCTTCTTCATATTTTTCCTTTATAAATATCCAAGAAAAATTTATAATAAATATTTGCTAGCCATGTTTATATTTGGCTAAGGATCATCAGTATATAACTGCTTTATCAAGTAGAAATCCTTTGCCTTTATATGTTTACTCAGAACACAATTTTTATATTTATAGTTCACTAGAATATAACGTATTTTTATTTTAGAACCGCTTTTTTTCTGCTAATGTAACAATAGTTATTAAACTGTGGCTACATTTTTCTTTTAACACTTATGTTAGTTGGTACTTTTTATACTAAATTAATCTAACTAAGATACTTACTATTAAAAAAAGACAGCCTGCGACTAAAAAGCAAGCTGTCCTTTTGTTTTTAACACCTATTCATCAATATTTACGTTTTTGGTTCCTTTTTTGTCAAATGCTGTCGCAGCTTGTTTACCTGCTTTGAGCACTAGAAATTTTTTGCCATTATCCATGGCATAACCCGTATAGTGTTTTTGCAAGATTGGTTCACTATTTTGCAGCGGCGTCTGTAATTCAAATGACTCCATCGGCTGAACGACGGTCTCGACCTCTTCTCGACTAAGGTGATTACCGGAGTCATCTGTTTGTGCAGTGACCTTTAAATCATGCCACCGAGGTTTTTGATAACCAGTTTCTTTGACTTCGCTAACTTCTTTTTCTAGTTCTTTGATCCGTGTGCGCTGGCTATCTGAGCTGGCATACATACTATGACCTAAATTATCTTGCAGTTCCTTGATCTGATCCTGGTCAGACTTAAGAAAGCTTGCTTTGCGGGCCTTAAAAACTTTTCGATCAAGTTTCTGGGCTTTATTGATAATTTGTTGGTCAGTCATTTTATTTAAGTCACCCAGGCCGAACGATTCGTCAACTAGGAAGTCTGGATCTTCCCCATTGTTAAAAGCTAGATACTGTGCTTGACCATTTTTCGTGACTAAAATTGATTCTACTAGTGACCCTTTACCTAGGGCTTCATTTTTATTTTCGTCAACCTCGATCCAAACATACCGGTGTTTAGAATTAGCTAGTTTAGCGAACTGGACTGTTTTAGGCTCTGTGGATGTTGCTTGACCGTTTTCGGGTTTGCTCTGAGCTGAACACCCCACTAAGATCAATCCAAAAAGTGTCGCTAAGAACGTTTTTCCTAAGCTTCTTTTCATGAACTCCCCTCCGTAACTATCCTTTTAGAATTAATTATAGAATAATTTTCCACAAAAACAAACTATTGGATTATATTTTATGTTCTGATTGGACCTTATATTTTAGATTGTTTTTCCCTATTCTGAATTAAAATATAGGGAAGTGGCTTCTTGACTAAACAACATCAAAACAAACTGGGTGCCAATATTGCTACCCTCCGACACCAACAACATTTAACCCAAGAACAATTAGCTGAACTAAGTGACATTACGGTCAACTATCTCTCCAAGGTCGAACGTGGTTTTGCAACCCAAATTAGTGCCTTAACTTTAAATCAAATTGCGATTGCACTCCATGTGCCACTAGACACACTTGTGAACGGTTTTGAACCAGAAACACAAGTAACTGGTCCTCAACAAAGACAATTAAATGCCTTTTTGAATGAGCTCAGTTACACTGAACGTGAATCTCTGAGTGAACACATCTTACAAATTTTGGCTTTTAGTTCGAAAAAAAGACCATAAAAAAAGATCCCCATTCGCAAAAATGGAAATCTGCTAAACCAACTGCGATACTAAGAACATTACCCCTAACATTCTTAGTAAGGCAAGCTACCGTTTTACAACTGAATTCAACCGCCACGTATGAATTAGAAAAACTTAACGGTAGCTTGCTTGCTGTCAGTGCCTTTATTATAGCAAAAATAAGGTTTTACGAACAATAAGAAGTTCTTTATTATAGCATGCTATGCTATAACATGCTATAATAAAAGTGCGGAATGAGAGTATATCGTGCATAGACAGCACAAGAGCCACTACCCGGGCATGGGTAGTGGCTCTTTTTTTCGCTGCGCGGAATTCAGCGTGTGAGTTAGAATGACAACTTGCTAGTGATTGTTGTCTTTGTCGCTCTTATCTAACCAGTAAGAGAATAGTTTAATAACTATACCGACTAGAATCGGTGCAACAATCAATGAGAGTAAATCATGTAACATAGACAACGCGCCCCCTTTCGGGGCAAGCTGCCAATTAAAATTATAACATTTTTATTGGTTTCAGCCTAAGCCTATTGGGCGTTATTTTTTAAAGGTTATTATCTCTTATTTGTCAATGTGTCAAAGAGGATTTCCTGAAACTCTCGTCAAAAACTAGCAGCTACTTTTATTTCACTCTAAATATTGTGCGTTTCGTGCAGTTTCTTTTTGGCTTCTTCATTTTTAAAGTACTTATCCGCTTGTTTTTCAAAGCTCTTATGGATCGAATGTAATATCGAATTATTATCGTTATAAGGCGCAGCAGTTTCCACTCCCTTCTGAGCTTCATCATCTTGGCTAAAGAAAAATAAGTTCAATAATAACTGATAGATCCTAAAATTATTGCGGTCCAGGTGTTTAACTTTGTTAAGAATTTCTGTTTGTAAGTCTAAGGGACTTTCATCTGGAAGCGTAGGAGATTCGCGCATGAAATCTCTGAGGGGTTGGTCCGAATCTTCTTTTAATTTAAACGGAATTATCACGTGCAGATAAAAATAACGTAAAGCAAAAACTACTACATCACTATTAGTAAATTTGGGCTCTAATTCTGCTTTTAACAATGCTCCAATTTCGTCCAACATATCATTATCCAGCCCGTTTAAACTTATTTTACGTTGGTATATTTCCTCACTAAGGGCTTCTTCTTTTAATTTACGCCAATCCATAATAACTGTGGCTAAGCGATTCATTTCCTGCACCAGTTGATCTTGTAATTTCTCATCTGCAGTCAGCTTTTTTTGTTGTTTTAAAGCTACTCCGCGCTTAAAAAGCTGTTCCATTGCCATATCTACACTGACTAGCTCATCAAATTGATGCTCATTTAACTTACTGGTCGTCATACTTCATCATCTCCTTCTGTAAAGTCGATATTATCGCCGCCTAAGAAACCTATTTCGTTTTCCATTAAATCTAAAAGCCGCCCGACCTCAATGCTATTTTCTTTGTCAGCTACTGCTAATTTTGTAAATGCTTCTGTGTTTGTATTCATAGCGTCAACCATTTTATTTAGAAAATCATTAACTTGATCTGTAAAATGATTTTGTGTTTCTGTCACACGTTGTTCAAACTCTTTGAGAAAAATATTGTTGGCAGGATTTTTGTACATTCCGTAAAGTTCTAAGTAATTTTTTACGATCATATTGATCGTAAAATTTAGACTATTTGACCCATTATTTTTAGCAATTTTTTGTAAAGTTGCTTTGTTTTCCGGATCTAAATAAAGATGCACTTCACTTTGTTCAGTACGTTTTTTCATTTAAAATCGCTCCTTTTTTCCGTGGTCTGGTAGTGTCTTTGTTAAGGACCTGTTCCAAAAGACAGGCTCCTTTGCTCTTTATAAAAAGGGCCTATACTATATTATAGGGCTCAGTATCCTAATATACAAGGCCCTTAGTGGCTTTAAATCTTGCAAATATGATCCTAGAGATTTAAAACGACTAATTCCTTGGTATTACAGGGTTTCTGGAACGTTGCCGCTGGCAACTCCTACAAAAGTAGGACTATTCTGTATTATGCTCATTGCTTTAAGCACTAAAGACAAGCAGTTGTAGCAGAAAATTTCGTCTTACTTTTTACCTCTGGCAATTAATTTTTCAGGGACTTCAGTTAAGCTTGATTATCTTTTTTGTTTTCTATACGTTTCTAATCAAATAATATTTTTTTAGCTTTTAGTAAAAGCAGTGTTCTTACTAAGGAACTGCGATTAAAGTTTTATTTCCGCTAAGATTTTAAAATTAAACTGGCTAGCACAACATCTGTTTATTAAAAACACTCAATAAATTCAAAGTGACTTTATTTATGGACAATATCAAATGTTAAAAAGCAAGCTGATTTTAATCAACGTTAAGGTTAAATCTGCTTATGAGAGAAAAGGATAATGATCTTATAAGTCGTATGCTAAAACTAAGAAAATATAAAGTATGTGCTAGGCAATTGATACAAAAAGAAACTTTATTTAAAAGTCACTTTGAAACAAGAAATCTTAGCTTTGGTGAAAGTGAAGAGCCTTTAAAGATGTTTACTGGTTATGCCAATTCAAAAAAGGATAGTTCCAAAATTAGGCCTATCCTTTTTATTTTCTATTTCTTTTTTTGTTGTCTTTCTGGTCTTTGGTTAACAAAGTTATTTTTTTAATTCTGTTGCACATCTACGCCCTAAATCGTATTATCATACGTCCACTGTTTACCTTTTGTCATGTTATTAGTACGGAAATAATCAGCGATTAACTCGTTCCATTTGTCCCACCTAAGAGCACATTGATTAGCCCGGTACCACCACCGTCATGATTTTATTGGCGCTTAAAGTCGCTGTCCTTTTATTGCCGTCCCAAAAGATTTGTTGGTGCATATTATGATACACAACGGTCAAGGCTTTATCAGCCGTGGTTGTTTGTGAACCAGTCAGCGTTTGTTGTAAAAATTCTTGTTCCTGTTGTCCATCAATCATTGGCGGTTCAAAAAATTTTTCACCCCCTAAATTGACTCCACCTTGTCCCTGACGTAAGTCGCCAGGAACTATGGCATCTTCGACAGTCACCACTTTATTGATTTGCTTTTCCATTGCCAACGTTAAAGACTCATTTTGGGTCGTCACATACTGTCAGCCTCGCTTTAAATTAACAATCGTTAAGACACCTGCAACGCATGCCGTCCATGATCGTTTGCGTTTGTGGTAGGGTCGTCTTGACCCCCTCAAAACGAGCATTGGTATGCACTAACTTAGTAAAGTTTGACCGTGCAAAGCACCGATTTCTTCGGGCGTGAAATTATACCTGTCTGGATAAAACTGTTTTTCAGCCATATTTAATTCTCCCTTAAACGATTCTTGTTTTCCATTTGAAGGTCATTTTAGCCGCTTATTTTTGTGTTTCAGCAATTTTTATAGCTCAAACGGAAGAGAGAAAGTTTTGACTATAAAACGGCTTATATGGCATTATATGGCTTTTAACGACTATTTATAATTTTTTGCATTTCTAATTGATTCGGGTAAACCACCTTTAAGCCCATTGATAAATGCTTCTTCACGGTCTTTTTTTGCTGGGTGTTCAGTAAGATATTCACGTTGTTGTCTGGCGCTACCATAATTTTCAAACATATTTTTCATAGTGACGTACAAATAGTTTTCGTAATTTCTGATCTGTTTATCGTCACTTCTTAAGGCATTGAAATAACGGCGCAAAGTTTGCGTAATTTTACTTTGCAACTCTGGTTCATCATCAAGGATAAAGCTAATATTGTGTTCTTCCTGCACGGTTTTTCTGGCATTTAAAATAATGCCGATAAATTTACGAACTTGTTTCGGATTATTTGTCCATAATGAAATTAGTTTAACCGTTTCTGGCTCAAATGGGATTCTAGCTTCATCATTTGTCAAAAACTTATAAGCTTGTTCGACCAGATCTTGATTTTGCTTTTGGATTTCAGTTTTTGAATAGTTTTCTGTGGAAAAGTCTAGTTCTGCTGTATCTATATTGTATCTATTAGTATCTTGTTGTTCTTTATATAGATTGTGTGTGTTTTTCACACTTCCGCTATTATCAGGATTTTGTGGATGCGAAGTACTTGATTTATCAGGAAGTGTGATTTTCAAATTTCCTTTATTATCAGCATTTTCCGGAAATGTGAATTTCACACTTCCACTATTATCAGGTTTTTGCGGTGAAACTTGTTGATAAACATCCGTTGCCTCAACCTCTGGGCGTAATAAGTATAGATGATTTGGTCTATTTAGACCCATTCTTTTTTGAAAAAGTAGCTCTGCTTTTTCAAGTTCTTTTTTTATTTTGATGACTTTTTGATTTCCTGCTTGTAATAAAGTCATCAGTTCCTCGTTTGTAAAAACAAAATATAAATTGTTATCTTGATCTATCCAATTGTTTTTAACGGAATAATTAAAACGATCTTTTAATAAGGCAAAAGCAACTTTGGCATCATTACTTAGATTTTTATACTTATCATTGGTAAAAAATACTTTAGGTAGTTGGAAAAAAGTTTCTCCATAAATTTCCTGAGCTTTATAAAAATGTGGTTGTCCCATAATATATGTTCTCCTTTGTTTGTTGGAGAAAAATAAAAGAGTTTGATACCCTAAAGTTGTTGTTTTTTAAATTCGTGATATAATTCATGATGAACGTTATAAGATTTTTAGGGATTAAACTAAGCCTGTCCGCACGACAAGCTTTTTTATTTTTCTGGATAAAATTTATGTGAGCCTTACTTAATCCAAAGTAAGACTTTTTTTTGCAATTTAAAGTTCTATGCTGTAAGAATACACTTAAAAAACTTGTAATTCAAGACTTCTACACTAAATATATTTTTGACAAATAGAGTATATTTGCTATACTAGATATAATAAGTATATTGAATATATTCAATATACTAGGTATAGTAAATATATTAAACGCTAGGAGGCAAAATAATGGCTTATGTCGTAGTTTTTACAAATTTAAAAGGCGGAGTGGGAAAAACATCCGATACGGATATGATTGCATTAGTAGCTTCACAAATTTTTCATAAGAAAACTTTGTTGATTGATGTTGATCTTCAAGCTAATAGTACGCAAAATATGAGCAGGACATTTAAAAATGTTGAATACCCACAGTCCTTTACCAATGCAGTTATGAAAGGGACCTTAAAAAAGGCCATACAACCATTATCGCCGAATTTAGATTTTATTGCTGGCTCGGCTGGAACGCATAATCTGAATGAGTGGATCCTGGACCATAGTAAAAATAAAAAAGAACGATATTTGTTTTTTACAAGTTTAATTAATGAGATTAAAGACAATTATGATTATATTTTTTTTGATGTTGCACCAAGTACGGACAATGCAGTTGATGCAATTATGATGTGCTGTGATTATATTATTCCAGTTCAGGAAGTGAAACGTTTTTCAATGGACGGAACGGCTTCACTAATTTCTAATTATCTAACGCCAATGATTAATGCATTTCCGGATGAAGCACATTTTCAAGTTGCGGGAGTTCTACCAGCTATTTTTCAGAACCGTAAACAACAACAACAAATAAATTATGAGGAAACCGTTAAGCATTATGGCAGGGATAATGTTTTCTATACAGTCATTAAAAAGCTTGAACGGTTAGATCGTTTTGGTGAACATGGTATTACTTTAAATGATTACCAAGATCGAAAAATTTGGGCTATTTTTGCTGATTTATTATTAGAATTAGAAGAACGAATTAAGTTATTTGAGTTAACCGGTGATGTTGTAGATTTCAAATTCACGTCCCAATACTATGATATTGAAAATAATAAGGAATTGGCTAAGAGTAAGGAGATTGAATTAAATGGCATTGATCAATAAAAATAACAACAAAAGTAAAATTAATCGTTCAGAAGAAATAAGAGCTGACGATATTAATATTAAAGATGATGTGAAAATTGATTATGGCGAAAAAAAATATAGTGCTAAAGAACGTAAGCCAGTTCAAGTTGATCCACCAGTTTTAAAAATGATCGGCTCTCTTTCATATGCTAAGGATATGCCAATGTATAAGGTCGTTGAAACAGCTTTAGAAGCATATATTGAGACATTACCTGAAAACGAAAAAAAGTTGTTTGAACTAAAACAAAACAAATAGAAGCGTAATGAATATATCTAGTATAGTTAATATACTAAATATATCGGATATATTTAGTATATTAAATCCAAACGAATAAGTGACTTAAATTTAATAGGTTAAACAGAGTCTTTATAGGCTTACTAAGAAAATTTTATAATTTTAGAAGGCAATTTTTCTAAAAAATAACCGTTGTCTATGATACATGATATTCTTTGTTGATGTCGCTCTAGTGTTGTAAGTATAGTTGGCAAACTATGCTCTCATTGGTTAGATGAGGGTGAACAAAGACGACAAGCATTTGTAAGTTGTCATCCTAACTTACACGTTGAATTTTGCGCAGAAAAGAAGAGACTGGGACAAAACGTTTCCAGTTTGATAAAAATAACACGAAATTTTCTGATTTTTGGAAAATTTCGTGTTATTTCTTTGTTAAGACCCAGCACTTTACAACTTTTACCCCAGATCCAGCCTGCTTGCCAAGAATTACAGAGGAATGGGACAAATGCGCGCAAAAACGCGCTAAGCCGTGCCATTACTAAAGAAAGAATTTTTACTAGTTTGGTTTAGGCAGCCCAAAAGCACCAAGATTCTGAAATCATTTTGCAGTTCATACTAGACGTGGGTTCAAGAACTCGGAAAAATAGTTAAAATTTGTAAAGTGCTGTATTTTTAATAAGAATCCTTTATTTTCTAAATTAATAGGGGTGCTGGTTTAACAATAAATATGAGTGCTTATTATATGCTAAGATTATCTACTTAGTAGAGTTATAATAAAAATAGGGGATAAATTTATACTTAATTTGTGGAGGGATAATATGACAGTTAGAATTGATTTTCATTTACATACAATTGCAGTGGAAAATAAGGATACAGCTTTTAATTTTTCAATGGATTGGCTCAATAATTATATTGATATTGCAGGGCTGGATGCAATTGCAATTACAAATCATAATGTTTTTTCAGGTGAGCAGTTTGAGAAAATACAAAAAGAAATTGAAGGCAATTGCGAAGTTTTTCCAGGTATGGAACTTAGTTTAAAAGATGGGCATGTTAATTTAGTATTTGATAATACAAAAGAGAATATCAAGGTATTATGCCAAATCTCTCGTGAGTTAAATTTAGGCACACATGAAGGATTAACATTTAAAAAATTTAAACAGCTTTTTTTAAATTTGAGAAAAGGATTGATTATCTTTGAAACGGGTAAAAGTAAATCGCTAGATATAGACGAAGATTTTAATGATCCTTTTTTTAAAAATTTTACATTTGTTAGAGGTGTCAATAGTCAGCTTAATTTTAATAGGGCTCTCATGCAGAAAGAACAGAGTACTCCTGTACTTTTTAGTGATGGCCATGCGACAGACGAAGATTTTGATAAAAAGCGTAATGACATACAGGATCTTATGTTAAAAAATACTTTCGTTCAAATGGAAAAATTTGATTTTCAACAATTACTTATAGAACTAAAAACATCTAAACATGTGAAAAGCACAAATAGTGGTTTTCCCGATGTTTTTCAAATAAATGTACATGGACAAACGGTTACTGCTTCAACTAATCTTAACTTGGTTATAGGGCGACGAGGTAGCGGAAAAACATACTTGTTGAACCACATTCGTAATCAGTATGGAAAAGATAATTCAGTAGATTATATCCGTCAATTTGAGTCAACAGATACCACACGGAATTTTTTAACACAGGAAACAGAAAAAATTGCCCAGAAGGAAAGAGAAAAATGGGTTCAAAAAAACGAAATAGAATTAAACAGTATAGTTGACTTTTATAAAGAGCCTTTTGAAGATGAGATAGCAGCTTATCTTGAGAGTGCAAAAAGGTTTGCATATGAAGTAAATAGAAGTAAGACTGCTAGCCAGGTTAAGATATTTTCTGAAGATGAATTTGAAATTATTTCAGTAAAAGCTTATAAGAAAACGCTGTTAAAGCTAAAGGACGTTATAGAAACATCAGGTTTTTGGAAACTTCCAAGTCAAGATACACGTGCGCATTATGTTCCTACGTTTCGTTTGGCTTATAAAGAAATTCAAAATAAATTAAAAGCTAAGGACAAAGAAAATAGAATAAAAGAATCGGTAAATGAAATTATGGAAGATGTAAAGCAGATCATAAGTAAATTTACTTCGATATCTTCATTAAAGCCTGTTAATTTTTATAATCAATTTATCCACTCAAAAGAAAAGGAATATATATTGAAATATATGAAAACTGCCATAAACGAAAAAATTGATAGATCTGATCCAAAGTATTCTTTTCAGATACATATTTCAAAGAAAAAATGGTCGTCAGCAGATGAATTTTTAAATAATGGGATTCCTAAAAAAGGGCAGTTTTCTGTGAAAGAAAAATTGATTATTCCTTACCAAAAAAAAGATTACCTGACATTTCTAGAAAATATTTTTTCTAGAGATTATCAAGAACATTTAACTTTAGAAAATGGAGCAGATCTTTCTCGGTATCTTTTTTATTTTAAGGTGGATTTGTTAACCAAATCTGGTTTTAAAGTATCAGGGGGTCAGGAGGTTGCTATAGGCTTAATGATGAAGTTGGATGATGCAAGGAAGAAAGATATTATTTTAGTTGATGAGCCTGAAGCTTCATTGGACAATATTTTTATAAAGCAAGACTTGATTCCGAAACTACGTGAAATTTCAGAAAATACCCCTGTTTTTGTTATTACCCATAATTCAACCTTAGGTGCTTTGTTAAATCCAGACCGTCTTATTATAGCAAAATATGATCCAACTACTAATGAACATAATATTCTTACTGGTGATTTTCATGCTAGAATTATATCAGATGATGTGGGAAACACAATTTCTAGTTATGATGACTTTGTGGATGCAATGGAGGCTGGTATCGATACTTATGAAGAGAAAGGAGAACAATATGAAAGCCTTAGAAATTAACGATTATGGCAAAGCAAGTTTTTGTATTGACAAAACGAAATTAATACCCGTTATGGAATTGGATAAGGAATCGTTATTCATAATGTTGAATAATTTGTTTGATGATAGGTCTTATTATGATTTTGAAAATACTGATGAAGTTATGAAGAGTATTAAGAATCAGGTTGAAAAAGAAATGGCAAAACAAATCATTACAAAACTTAAAAATTTTTCAGATCAAGTTGATGATATAAAAGAAGATTTGGACGCAAAATATCCTGGGTTAAATTAATACTGGTGATTACTGAATATTAAAGTAATTGCTAATAACATTTGATCTCCTGATAGAGTCCCAAAGGGGGGGATACAAAAAATAGACTCGCTTAATTTTAGAGCGAGTCTATTTGATATGACCGTGGTTTATTCAATGTAATTCACTATTTTAGACGTATTAATAAAAGTAAGCAGTGTCAAAAAAGTTGTGAGATCTACTTTTTATTTCTTAGTAAATTATAGTCGCGGGGAAGCATTTTAATTGATTTCTTTTTCTTTTTTCTAAAGAAGATTTCTGGTTTTATAGTTAAAATAAATGTTTCTGCACTTAGTAAAATCAGAAAAATAACGGTTAATACAAAATATGAAGTTGCAACTACATTATGTTTTGTAAATTTATCTACTATTAATAATGGTATTATAAAAGAAAGAAGAAAAATGAAGATGTTTGAAAAACGAAATCCTCCATAGCTCTCATCTCGACCATTATTTGTTTGATAATTAAAGTTAGTGTTAGCATTGTCAAAACTGAGGAATAAATCTACTATAAGAAAGTAAACAAATGGCAAGTAAATAAGCTGTTCTTGAAGAAGGATCTTTAAAAAAAGGAAGTCCAAATATAGAGATACTTAAAAATTGCATTTTAGTTAATAGTGTGTTGCAAATCTTATTATAAAATCCAATATTTCTAAACAAACCAATGCATTTTTGTTTGTTACAAATGTCAATGACCATGCAACCAATGTGTAAGAAGCCAATAATTGTAATTATTACAATTATGGTTAAGTTTATGTCATTTTTGAAGAAACTTTTTTCTTTAAAAAAGAGGTTTCAAAGTAATCCAAACAAAATTACTTGATTAAAAAATTCTTTTATCGTAGTCTCACATATATGTTCCATATCATAAATATTATGCACTTTATCACGCTTTCTAGTTAGAACAAAATATAAAATGTAAAGCCTGTGTCAATGCTTTCTTATATTTGCTCACTTTAGTATACTCTATTACTCATTATTTTAATGAAAGCGCAGGAATCAGCCAATATTAATATTGGCTAACATTTCTTCGGTGCTTGCTTGATCTAAGCCTAAGTAGTCTAAATTGAGGAAATCACCGATTTTATTCATGATTTTGTAGAATTATTTCTCGGTAATGTGCTGCTCTAGATGCTTGGTAGACGGAAAAAACCATTCTGAAATAATATTTTTCTATTCTAACCACCGTTGATAGGCTAAGAGATTGCCCACCATCGGTTTAAGGTATTGCCCGTTTTGTAGTCGTGGAGAAACGTATTCTGGCGCACATTCCCTGGTCATCAAAGACATCGGCTTGAGCCGCAGAATGTCGCTGCCCCGAAACAAAGTTTGCCGACCTGAAAAATGGTGTAGTTGCGGCGCCCCACTTTAAAAAAGTTCAGTAACGTGCTCTGCACGAGCTATAAAACATTCGAATCTTTGATCGGTAAAACTTTTTGTTCCATAAAAAAACAATCCCTAATTTTGTGGTGTTTGCAGTTACCAAGCGCACACCCTTTAGGGGGGGGATTTTGCCATAATTTTGCTTAAACGTGACCATGCTCCTTTTCTAGAAAATGAAAAGGCTGTTTTAATAGGAAAGCCGAGGGCCCATTTCTAGTAATGGACCCTCGGCTAAAATTGACTTTTTTAATTATAAGAGACTATTGCTTTAAGATAAAATCAAGAAAAGAGGCAAAAGTTGTAGGGTGTCCTAAGGATTTAGTCTAGCTTAATGAAGGTTTTTAAGCTCTTTTATAAATGTATTTTTTGTTATTTTTTCATTGAAGAAGGGAAGCCCTACAATTTTAAACTGATCATTATCTATCAGTGTTTTAGCTTTGTCATTTTGAGTGATCTCGTTAAGAAATTGTTCTTTCCATCCTTCTTTACCATTTGCAAATTTGCCATCCTTGTCTAAAAATTGACTACCCTTCGGCTCAATGAAAATCTGAAATGAAATATTACCAGAAACTTTATCATTTGCAAACATTAAATAATCTGGTTCATACCCTTGGCCAGTGTCAAAACTGAATAATTTAACGGCTTTTTCATTTCTGAGTAGGAAAATATCTGTCCATTTCTTCTTTAAATTGCTCATCAAATTTTTAATAACACGAACAAGCGCTTTTTCTTCACTAGTACCAAAATTATCATCATATGCATACCAATCCAGGCAATCAATATTTTCATAATAATTTGATTCACTTGGAGTTTTTTGTGATAATCCAAACTCAGCATCACTATTTTTATCAATTGTAAAGTTTCTAAGAATTTCGTTTTCAAATAAGTCTTTGATTTTATACGGTTCAAATTTTTTTGACCCATATAATTTATTATCAACTTCGATAATATCTTTCTCCATATAATTAATAAGCTTCTCAATAACATAAAGTTTATTTTCTTGTGTTAAGTGGGAGATATCACTTTTGTTTCCAGTAATTGTCAAAGTAACATTAGAAAGCATTTTGATAAAATCATTGATGCTTCCTAGGCCAATAAAAGCATTTTTTAAATTTTTAAAAGTGTAGTTTTTATTTCGATTGATAGCTGCTCTAATAACATGAGGTTCAATTATGTCGCTTAATTTGAATGATTTTTCCTCAATTCTGTCGAAACGTTGGCTGTTTTGTGCTACATCATTGAAAATTGATATATCATGGCTGTTTTGATTTGGGAGCCTTACTTCAAAAATTTCAGGAATAAATGATTCGTCTAATGCTATATTATCTGTTGCAGCAATATAATCTTTATAAGGTATAGCTTTGTTCATCCAAACAATACCTTGCTTGTAGGTTCTTGTCTGCATAAATGAATCTTTTAACTTTAAAGTTCGTTTTACTGTTGTTTGATCAGGATAAATTCCAGAGTCACGAAGGGCGGTTGTTAGTTCAAAAATGTAACGCGGGTTATTTGCCGAATGATAATGTAATTGCTCTAAAGCCCTTAATTCATTTAATTCATTACCGTCGAATTTACGTTTATACTTATTACTCTTGTCTCCGTTGACCACAAAAGGATAGTACCTAGCTCCACGGCCAATCAATTGTTTTTCTCTGTTAGTAGTTGCCCCAGGAATGTATTCTCCTGATTTGGTGTTTTTCCCATCACGTGTATTGTATAAACGAACAATATCAAAAAGGTTGAGAACGTCCCAACCCTCATTCAACATGTCAACAGAAAAAATAGCACGAACTTCGTTTTTGAGGTCTTCAAGATTATTTAGATTTACTAGATTTTTTTCGGTTTTATCTTTTCCATCAATAAGGAGGAGCCTTTGTTGCCGAAAATCTTCTTGAAGTTCTGCAATGAGTATTTCTATCGATATATTGTGCTTTTCAAAATATCTAAAAGCATCTTTTAAAATCCCTTCTCCTGCATCTATTTTTTGTTTCTGTATATCAGACGCAGATAAGTTAAAGAGCATTTTAAGAAAAATATTCAAATTATTTCTGTTATCTGCAATTCTTCGAGATTTAAACAGTACTAATGGCTTTAAATTTATTCCATGATTTAGAGCAACTTTTTTTCTGTATTGGCTAATGATAATGGCTTGTAGCATCCTAGAGTCAACGTCACCATTGGACGAATGAAACAATACATCTTTAGAGTATTTATCTAGTCTAAACTCTTTTAAATCATATTTATAAAGAAGATGATCTTTATATTTATTTATAATATTTTTGTCCTCTAAATCTATTGTTGCAGTAAATTCAAAAAGGCTAGATTGCTTAGCATTTTTTTGTATATTATTGATAGTTGCTGTCCAGCTATTGTTGTCGGCTGTTTCGTCTTTATTTAAACCAGCATTAAGATGATGAGCTTCGTCGGCTATTAATACAATTTTTTTGTCTCTAAATTGTTCATAGGATAATCTGTTTTCTCTGGGAACGTTTAAATCTGTATGCAGTTTTTGAATTGTGGTAAAAATTACATTGATGCTATCAGGGTTAGAATCAGAAAAATCTGTTACCTCACGAATCTTTACAAGTCTATTATCAATCATAATTTTATTGCTGAACAGATATTTACTAGATGCTTGTCCCAGAAAATTATTCCTTGTTTTTATCAAGATATTTTCGTTGTTGACGAAAAAAATGAAATCTCGGTATCCCTGTGTAAATTTTTCTAGCAACATAGCAGCCATTAGCAATGTTTTTCCAGAACCTGTTGCCATATTATACAGCAACATTTCAGGCTGTTTTCTATTTTTTATATCATTCTTATAGTACATATACCTGCCAATGGCTTCTTGCTGATAAGGACGTAGGTGATGTTTCAAATTTGAACTAATATACTCCGGCACTCTATCTTTAAAGTTAATAAAACCATGTTCCATTGCATTATCATAAATTTTATATAAAAATGTCATACTATTCTCCATAGAATTCTTTATTCAACTTCTTTTCATTTTCCGAAACACCATAAGATAGGTCATCTATATCATCATAATTAACGTAGAGATCATTAGTATCAATTAACTGTAAAATAGTTTGTTTTTGTTCTGCTAAACTAAGTCTAGAAAACTCTTTTTCCTTCAGAATTTTTGGATTAACTCTATACGAAAGAAAAGACGATTTTCTGGCAAGTTTAAAAAGTTCCAAAATATTTTTTGAACTTTGGGCTTTATAAACCTTGTTTTTGAAATCTTCCGCATCGTTTTTTAACTCTGTGTAAATAAAACTTCCGCCGCCTGTCCAGCCGATGTCTTTCGAAATGCCACTTTTCTTGCCCTTTATAACGTCTGTAAGTCTATTTTTTTCTATCGCTATTTGATCGTTC
>OMJG01000608.1_pt1 | contig 25555 bp, 23 predicted proteins | sample 1646431 | NCBI WGS metagenome assembly OMJG01 (sample SAMN03771674, study PRJEB25209) | food metagenome | isolation source: Cotija cheese | place: Mexico:Jalisco,Michoacan | collected 2011-12-12
GCGATGAGAAACGGAGGAAGTATGAACAGGAGAGACACAAGCACAACAAGCTTTCTGCATATTGTTTTCATTGAACAAACCTTCGTTGGTTGGAACATGCAAGTATGAACGTTATTTAGGCCAATAATGGTTCATTTCGCCGAGTGCCGCAATGTAAAACAATGTAAGAAAATACAAGCACGATATGTAATACAAATGTTCTTTCATTGCGACGCATTTCCGGGGCATTGACGATAACAGATGCGACCTCCATACACACGAAAGCAGAGCATCGCATGACCCTCGAACACGGCGGAATGCCGGCATCCTCACCATGCCCGTCACCTCCGACCGGCACTCGACCCTAAGACTCAAATCCATCCAGCGCAGACAGCGGAGAGCTGCTCTCATCAGAAGCCTCGGTCGGCAATCCATGTTCTGGCCATTTGTCGCCCTGAGATCCAGGCGGCAGGATTCGGGCACCCGACAAGCCCGCATTTCGCTGTCTAGATAACGGAACACCCCTCCATCGCAGCATCCGGCAGCATCCGATTTCAAGCCCAGCCACATCACAGATCCTGCATTTTCCGATTGTTTACCCCACGTACACGCTGCATACCCCGACCGGCTACTGCTCGTCGGTAAAAACGACTGTGTTCCATGGAACATCTCCGTCTGACGAGTACAGGCACGCATCAGCCATCCGCCGAATCCACGTTGCCGCCGGTATGCGCGGAATACTCGCGCTGGCGGCTGAACGCAGCATGCCATCTTGCAGCGGAAGCCGAAACAAGGGGAGAAACACACATGCACAGCAAACGTCTGTTGACGGGAACATGCGCCATCGCTCTGATAGCCGCAGGCACGGCTGCGAGCTTCGTCGGCACGGCCCAGGCCGCAGAAACTGGACATTATTACAGCAGCAAACAGCCATATGTCACACCCGGCAGCACCGTCTACTCAGCGGCGCCCGCCGGCTATCATCCCATCTACACCGAATCCGTCGCACGCCACGGCTCGCGCGGTCTGTCCAGCTACAAGTACGACGCGTTGCTGCTGAATATGGCGAGAACGGCATCCGAGGAAGGTGGCTTCGTCAGCGAAAGCGTCCGGGACACCTTCATAAGCAACGTCAACGCCTTGGTTGCAGCGAATGTCGATAATGGCTACGGCATGCTCACAGGGCAGGGAGCCGATCAGCATTACGGCATCGGCGAGCGCGCCTATCGGCGCAACTCCAGCCTGTTCTCACAAGCCGCAAGCGATGGAGGAACCATATCCTATCAGTCGTCAGGAGAGGCGCGGGCCACGGAGTCAGGAGAGAACTTCGCCAAGGGATTCAACGCGGCTTCAGCCAACGGCCTGGCGAACAGCACCGTCACTCCACTCGCGCCTGCCGGATCAGGTGCCGCTTCCATCTTCGACAAAACGCCGAACACCCTGTACTTCCACAAGGTCGACAATCCCGACGGCAGCCAAAAGACCGGTGTCGCCGCCCAGATAGCCCAGGAATACGGCGACTTCGTCGACAACGACGCAACCATCGCCAATGCGGAGGATTACATCAAAGGCCTTCCGCAATCCACCACCTCCGCACAGAATCTGCTTTCCGGCATCTTCACACAGGACTTCATCGACAGCATCGGCACCGATAGCTCCCATAAGTGGTACAACACCACCGACGGCAAGAAGCACGACGCGACACAGACCGAATATCTCAACTGCGCAGCCAATGCAGACCCCACAGTCGATGCGGATGCTTGCGGAGAGATGAGCAAATCCATCAAGTCACCGGTTGACGCCGCCATGGATCTGTACAATCTGTATATCATCGCCGTTGATATGAGCAATGAGAACAACAGTGCCCACTCATTCGATTTCAATACCTACTTCAAAGGTCATGAGAATGATGCCTCCTGGTTCGCCTATATCCTCGACTCCGAGGACTTCTACGAAAAAGGTCCAAGCTACTCGGGTCAGAGCTCCACGTATTCCATAGCACAGCCTTTACTCGACGACTTCTTCTCCACCATCGACAATCGGCTTTCGGGCGGCAGCACGGTTGCCACATTCCGCTTCGCACATGCGGAAACTATCATGCCCTTCGCCGCATTGCTCAAATTACCCGGATCAACGACCCAGGCGCCCGCTGTGGAGAATCCACAGAATGAAAGCGATGTATTCAACTACGCCAGCAACGATTGGCGCGGGGAGAGCGTGACGCCTATGGCGGCCAACGTGCAGTGGGACGTCTACACCAAAAGCGGAATCGACCCCGTAACAGCCAAGGCATACACGCCCATCGTTCGCATGCTCTACAACGAGCAGGAAATCCAGTTCAATTCCTCCTGCACACCCGTCTCGGCCAAATCGACATGGTACAAGGAAAGCGAGCTGAAGCGCTGCCTGTCCGGAATCTCGACGGAGGAGTCCCCTCTTATCACAGCCGACACCGGCAATGATTCGAGCACTGGCAGGACCGACACTGACACTTCGGGCGCAACGGGCGGCAACACCGGCAACGGCGCGAGCGCGAACCGGTCCTCCAAAGCCTCGGACAAGGTCGGTGGTGCCTCAAATACGGTCAGTGGCACCAAAACCCTGGCTTCCACAGGCACCGACACCGGCTCGGCGCTACTCATCGCTTCGGTATCCGCAGCGTTCGGCGGCTGTGTGCTGCTCATCGCACGACGCTCGCTCCAGCGTCCCTGAGCGGGAACACGCCTGTATCGCTGCAGTATCGAGGCGGCAGCGATACAGACAATGAGCACCGCATGCTTTGGGGGGTGCCTTGCCGACAAGGACAAGGCACCCCCCAAAAAAACATCCGTCTTCTATCTACGCTCGGACTTCATGTTCTCGCGCCGACGAAGGAGCAGAGTCGCGCAGCCGACAAGCATCAACAGCACCACACCACCTGCTATCGGGGCAACCGATGCTCCGGTGGTAGCAAGATGCGTCGAGGGGACGCTGGGCTGTCCTGGCGTTCCCGGTTTGCCCGGTGCCGCCGGGGTCGTCGGAGTCGCTGGTGTCGGAGGGACCACCACCTTGGTCTGCGTGGTGCAGTCCGGGTTGGTGGTCTGGTTTTCCGTCGTGCAATTCGGGGTTGGCGGATCAACGCCCTCCGGTGGTACACCCGTCCCCGAAACGACATTCACCAGGGTGGTGCCATCCGTGGCATGCTCCGAAACCACAACCTTGTATACCAGGTCAACCGATTGTCCTGCTCCCAGAGTTCCCTCCCACTTGAGCGAGGACCCTTCGATTTGAGCAGTACCGGCAGCCTTGCCATCGATTGTCGATCGCAGGGAACCCTGGACGTACGTGGAGTTGCTCAGCACCTTGGAAAGGTCGTCGACAACCGTCACGGGTTTCAATTCCACATTGCCTGTATTGCTTGCCGTAACCGTGTAGGTGACGGTGGCACCCGGGGCGACCGTGGCTCCTGACTGAGGGTCTGAGGTCTTTTTGATGACCAGGCCTGCACTCCCCTTGTCGTTTTCGATTTGGCCCAGCTCCGCCACCAGATGATCCGATGAAACCTCGAAGGTGATGGGTTTGGACTTTATCAGATAGCCACTGGGAGCCTTGGTTTCCTCAAGAGAATACTTGCCCCATGCCAGTCCCGTGACCTTCAGCTTTCCTTCGGCGGGATCGGCATCATGGTCACCGTTATCGACGACGGTCTGCTTGCTCCCATCAGGAAGCGTCAGCTGCCATTGCGAACCGGCGATCAGAGCTTTCGTACCCGAGTCGTTCTTTGACCATTCGACGGAACCAGGCTTCTGATTCGCGGTATTCGTCAGGGTTATCGCCGTGGTGACACCCTGGCAGCCGACTGTCAGCTTGTTCGACGAGAAGGTTGCCGCACCCCAAGAGACCGCATCCGTGTCGGCAGGTGTCTGTTCCGACAACGTCACCACGGCACCGGTGGGAATCTGGCCACTGGACACTGCGGAGCCGTCGCCTTTGACCTGAAGCGTCCCCTCGGCTGCGGGGAAGCTCTCGGTGGTATCGGTCGGATTCGGACTTCCGTCAGCTGCACAGTACTGGTATTTTCCTGACTCGTATGAATATTTCACGGTGTACGTCTGAGAATCGTTGACCGCCTGCGACGCCCCTCCGGTGACCTGCTTCTTCACGGAGAAATCGGCTGTGGTGTACAGCGGTATTGTCGCCGTTGATTCATTCGACTTCACGGTCGTGCCACCGTCATTGAAACCTTGCGCAATGGCAGTATTGTCGAAATGCCCGTTCTGGGCTTCCTCGGCGCTCAACGGCCCATACGTTCCGGTGCATGTCATGGAATCAGCAGGTTGAAGTCCACCCTCAGGTTCGGTACACGTGACTTTGTTATTACTGGGTTGACCGTTGATTTTCGCATCCGAAACCGAAATGTTCTTGAGCGTTTCCTGACCGGTGTTGGTCACCAGGAAGGAATATGGCACCGTATCTCCGGCGGCAAAGACGGTCTTGTCGGTTCCACCAAGGCTGCTGTTGTGGTTGACTGTCTTGACCAAACTCAACGCGTTCAGAGGATTGACCGATTTAACGGCCACGGTGCGAATGAGATGAGCCTCATGTCCGTATCCTGTGGAGGACGCGAAACCGAATTTCACGGTTGACGGGAGCTGAGTAGTCAGTTTGTACGTCGAAACGACAGCTCCGTTAATCGACACGCTGACGGAAGGATACGGATCTGCATCAGTGGTAGGTGAAATCACCACGCGTACCAGCGAGCCGTTGTTGGCACCGGCCACTCCGGCTTCGGGGGCCGAGGTCTGTAAAGCATTGCTTGTTGACGTGTATGCACCGGCGTCGTTTTGCACCATGCAGTACCCTTCGGTGCCGTCTCCTGCACCTCGGAGCACCACGCTGTTCGGAGTCCTGTTATGTGCGGCATCCGTGCAGGAAGTGCCCACATAAGGCTGCGCAGAATAATTGCCGTAGACATCAAGACCAAGGCCGAGTACACCATGAGCGATGCCGGACTGCTGCTCGATGCTCGCATATCCTAGCGCACCTCCATACCCAGCGCCTGTCGGGCCCGCCTTTTGCAGCGTATACGAACCGTCGGTGAGGAAGAAGCCGATGCCATCCGCCGCTCCGATACCTGAATCTGATGTATGGAACTGGTATTGGTAAAAACTGATGTCCAACCCGGAACGAGAAGGAATCGCGCGATCAAAGAGCACGTCGCTGGCGGCTCCCTGTGAGTTATCGGTCATTTGCAGGAAGCCGTTGCTCTTCCCGCTCAGATAATCGGTATCAGTGGTCTTCGTGCATTTACCGAGATTGGATTTGCTGCCGTCCGTTGCAGGATCAGTGGCGGACGTCAGGCACGCGCCTCCCAAGGCAATCCATCTGGAGTCATTGACGCTTGAACCGGTGAAGTCCTCGGTCACCAAGGTCGAGCCCAGTTGATCGTCGGCCTTCGCCGAGGTCACCCAGGTTACGCATGTGGCAAACAATACCGCAACAGAAATAAGCAGAGTTATGTATCGAAATAATCGTTGTTTTGTCATATAGTTTTTCCCCCCTGCGAAAGACTAGCAAAGTTCGGCATTCAGCACAATTTTTCGATACCGTCTTTCCGGACCACAATCTCGCATACTTTCAGGGGTCGCGACGCAATATTTGTCACTCATCGACATGAGCAATTTGCCGTCGCACGCGGCGGATGCGCCGACCCCGTCACAGGTCGTTTCACCTGCAAGGCCCAAACCCAGGCGTTGAAGCCGGAACACTCCGTGCCGCACGAAGGCACCCGGGCGCCACGCTTTGCATCCATACGGAACGCCGTATCCCCTCAGCGTGTTTGTTAGAGCATTTGTTTGATATTGGTTATCATTACTGATTGTTGACGGATGATATGGGGTCACCGCCAGCACGAACCATCCGATATCCACACTCATTGAAGAAGAGGGAGATTCCATGCGCCTTTCGCGCTCCATCGCCGCCGGTTTGCTGTGCATCGCAGCAACAGGCGCCCTGATAACCATGCAGGCGAATACTGCGGCAACGACAGCTCAAAGCGGGCAAACAACAAAAACTGCACACCTCGCACAGTCGACCGCCCAATACACCGAATACGCCAAGCCCGTGAAACTGGCCGACGGCAGACTCCGTTTGAAAGGAACCGCGCCCGACTGGACATCCGCAGACAACACGGCAACGTCATCCACACGGGTGGCACCGGGCACAATCTCTGCGACGATACTGTTGAAACCCAACGCGGGACATGCGCAACGACAAGCGCTGGAACAATGGCTTGAGAACTCGCAGCTGCAGATTACGCAACGGCATGATTCCATATCCGCCCTGAGCGTTTCAGGAACGCGAGCGGTATTCGGCAAGGCCTTCAGAACCACCTTCATCTCCACCGAAATCGACGGCCGCAGAGCTGTCGCTCCACGGACGGATCTCTCCATACCCGGAAATCTTTCGGCAGTCGAGACCGTCACAGGCCTGGTCGAAACGGATGCCGCGACACCGACGACCCTCTCCTCGCCCGCGGAATCCGCAACCTCCACCGTCAGCGACGACTGCGCAACGTATTGGGGCGAAAAGCTGACCAAGGATTGGCCAGCCAATGTCATGGTGAAATACCGTTCGAACGCCCTGTGCGGGTACAGTCCTCAACAATTACGGTCGATTCATCAGCTTCCGGCAGCGGCTACGGGCAGCGGCACGACCATCGGCATCGTCGCCGCATACGACGACCCGACCGTGGAGGCGAATACCAATACCTACTTCGCCAATGCAGGAGCCCAGGTGTTCAGGCCAGGCCAGTACGTCCACCATGCGCCCTCCTCACCCGATGAATCGCGCTGCGGCGGCTCGGCCGCCTGGACCACCGAACAGCATCTCGACGTGCAGGCTGCACACGCCATCGCGCCCGACGCGAACATCGAATACTGGGGAGCAAATGACTGCTCGACCAACAGCCTCTACATGCGCATACTCGATGCCGTTGAGACCACGAATACCCCTGACGTGATTTCCCTATCTTTCGGAGCACAGGAAGAACTGGATACCGCAGGCGACCGCTCACTGCTGAACCGCATCCTCGTCGAAGCGGCGTCCAGGGACATTTCGGTTTTCGCATCAACAGGGAATGACGGAGATTACAGTAATTCAGGAGACCACCAGGATGGAGCCGACGTCGCTTCCCCCGCTTCCAGCCCATATGTCACGGCGGTCGGAGGAACAAGCACCGGCCTGGATGCCAACGGCAACATCGAGGTCGAGGCAGGATGGGAGACCCAGACACGTTTCGCCCACAACGGGGCCATCATTCCCCCGGGCTTTATCTACGGTGCGGGCGGCGGACAGTCCAAATACTATGCACGTCCGAGCTGGCAACAGGGACTTTCCACTTCGGGAAACGGACGTCTGCTGCCTGACGTGTCGTCACTGGCCGACCCGAACACAGGATTCACCGTCTATTCGCCATCGGACGGAACACCTACCTATGAATCGCACGGCGGGACCAGTCTGGCCACGCCGATGGTCGCAGCCACCGTCGATCTAGCAAAGGCTCAGAGCGGCACGAAAATCGGTTTGGCCGCGCCCTTCCTGTACAAACTCGCAGGTACCGCAGCCTTGCGTGATGTGAAACCCGCATCCGCAGCCACCTGGTATCGGCGAAGCGCCGTGACCGGCCAGCTATGGCTTGAAACCCTCTACATGTGGGACACCAAGCCCCAGAGCCTGCAATCCTCGGCCGGATGGGACCCCGTGACCGGCGTCGGAGTACCGAACGGCAGCGAATTCCTCAAGAACTTCGGAGAACAACAATGACACGTCATATACCGACTTCCATAATCACCAGACGCCTGGGGGCAGGCCTGTCCGCACTGGCCGTCCTGTGCGCCCTCGCCCTTCATATCGCACCGGAAAGAAGCGCCCAAGCGGCCGAAACGGCTGCGACCAGCGCCTACGGCGTCCGCATCCTCGACGCCGATGGAGAGGTCAGACAGAACGCCGCACCACTGAGCGAATGGTCCAGCGGCGCCACAGTGACCAACAGCCTCGATTCGACCGGCGACTTCTTCAAACTGAACACTACGCAATCCCACCATCTGAGTTCACGGGCAGCTTCGGACGGCGCATCCGCATCCATCGAAAGCGGTAGTTATCAGCTACGAGACCGGCCGGATGTGGCATTCACCGACCTGAAAGCCACATGCACCCGAGACGGCGGAACCGAGGTGTCCTTCGGCTCTCTCAGCGTAGACGGTAAGAACATCCTGAATCAGGACAAGCTCACCAACGGATACACCTACAACCTGCCGGATTCCGATAGATACGGCAGTACCACGCTGCATATCGCCGAGCGTGCGTCGGATGCCAACGGGCGGACCACGGCAACGGCTCTGCGCATCGAGGGAGAGGCTGGCACATCCGAAATTTGGCGCGTGCAGCTCGGTGTCGTGAGCTGCGCCGCCGCACCTGTGGTGCAGACGCCTGCGGCGGCATCGGGAATAACCGTGACCGCACAGGACGGCACGCCCATCATCGACCAGCAGCCCCGCATCGACACCACCGGTTCAGTATCCTCGGATACGGTCGAGTCCAAAGAACATCACATCACCGCGAGCAACATCAGCGTTAAGCGGTCCGACGACGGCAGCGCACATGTGTCTCTGGACTCCTTCGAGCAGGTACCCGACACCTCGGATATCGGCATGTACATGTGGAGCGCCCTGAGAGTATACGGGCTGTCCTTGGATGTAAAGTCCGACGGGTCATCCAGCGTATCCTTCGCCGGAGGCACCTCAGGTGTTTTCGTCAACGGAGTATGGATCAACAGCGGAACCGACCTGTATACGGGAATGGATGCGAACGGCAACGCCCGAGTGCATGTGTATTTCAACGAACGCATCACCAATGCAGACGGCAGCATCACCATCAACGCCCTTCGATACCAGGATCTCACCGGAGCATATCCTTCCGTGATACTCGGGCAAACACGGTGGTCACCCGCCAAAACACCCGTCGACCCGGAGCCCAATCCGACACCGGACCCTTCGGACGACAACTCGAACAAAACAGGCACACTTCCAGCGTTGTACGCCTATGGCGCATACGCGCAGGGTCCCTCGTCCCTCGGACCGGTAGCGGCCTCCGGACCCAAGGGCAATGATGCAAAGCTCCCTGCAGAGGCAAACGCCGATGACGCATCGGACGGTTACGCGGGGCAGATATCGGCAAGCGCGCTGACTTCATCGGTAACAACCGAACGGTATACGGCCACAGTGGGAAGTCTGACCCTCTACCCCGGTTCATCGCTTGAGACGACGCTGAAAGACATAGCCGTTTCGGTGGGTAGCGACGGCGCCGTCACGATGACGACGGCAGGAGGCACTGTTGCGGGAACGAGCATTCCGGCAGGAGAGGTGGCGGCGAATACGCGTATCTCGATTCCGGGACGGAGCACGACCATCACCCTGAACGCGCAGGACGTCGACAACGGCAAGCTCAAGACCGTCAGCGGAGTGTACGTCAACGACGCCAAGGGCCTTGCATCCGAGGTGAGGGCTGCCGTCATATCCGCGAGCGCGCCGGCCGAATCCCCTGCATCTCCGAAGGAGCAACCTGAATCGTCGCCGGAGTCACACGCAGGGCACGCACTCGGTTCAGGCGCCATCTCCGCGACATCACAGAACGCTTCCGATTCCGCGTCCGCTCAACCGCGTCATCTGGCTTCAACCGGATCGCAGATCCTGTGGCTTTCCGTATCTGCCGCGATGTTGCTGGTCTCGGCCATCTGTGTCTCGCTGGTGCATTCACGCATGCGTCAGCGGTGATTCACCACCGTATCGGGGCATCGTGTCAACACCGCGACGCCCCGATGCCGTTTCGAAATCAGCCGCAGGATACGCCCCGCCGCGCAGGAACGCAGTGTGCACCGAAGCCTCTAAGCGAAGTAGAAGTTATGGAAGTCGTATTGGTAGACCCTGTAGATGATGTTCTTGCGCAGCGTCATCTTCCACTGACTGATGAGCGTTCCGTCACCGTCGTACACGCCGAAGACCCCCGGCACTCCGGAATCCATGAGGATGGTGCCGTTCGACAGCTCCTGGGCGCTGCTGACGATTGGAGAATAGGGCACGTTGAATGAGGACACCAGTTTGTAGCTCTTGGTGTTTTCGTCGACCAGATAACGTTGATACCGCGAATTACCGCTGCTGGCGTAGGTGGTGTTGATGCCATCGGTATTGGCCGCCCAATCGTAGTCGGGTCTGGTGTTGCTCACACCGTAGTTGTTGTCGAACATATACAGGTAGTACTGGCCGGAAGGCAGGCTCGAATCCGCCTCGTAGGTCACCGTGTGCTGTCCGCCGGTATTCGGGAAGCTTCCGTCCTGAGTGAGCAGATACTTGGCGAAGTCGGTGTCTTTCCAGAAATTCTTCTCACCGATCATGTAATCGATGGAGGGATTCGATTCGATGTCGTTCAACTTGATAATCGTCGAGGTTTCACGAGAGCTGAGGATGGCGCTGCCATCGTCGAGAATCTGTATCGTGTTCAGGTGCAGCCAGTCCTTCTTGACGTCGGAGGTGTCGGGGTCGAAACTGCTGCTGGTACTGTCCGTGGTCTTCGACGACGAGCCCATTGACGCGACTTCTGTCGTCTGCTCGTACGAGGCATACAGCTTGCTCATGTCGACCAGCGTGCTGACCTTCCCGGAATCGGCGTCGATGCCGATGATCGCATCCTGTATGGTGTCCTTTCTGACATCGGTCGCCAGCACGATCAGATTGCCATCCGCATCCATGCCGTAGTCGTGGTGAAGGATGTAGTTGCTTCCCGTGTTGTACCACTTCACGATTCTGCCCAGGCTGTTCATCCCGACGATATCGCGGGTGGAGACGCTGAAATACATGATGCTGTCGCGGAATAGCAAACGGTGGCTTCTGTAGAACAGAATCGGTATCTCGCCACGTATCACGCCGTGTACGTCGTAGTAGTACATGAAGTCCTGATCGTCGCTGTCATTGCCGAGTATCGCATACAGTCCGTTGCCCAGATTCTGGGAGGTGTTGTTTTTTGTGCTGGTCAGCTGCACCTCCACATCGCTCAGCAGCTTCGCGCCCTTGTGCTCTATGCTTCGTGTGGTTTGCTTGCCGTTTTTCGCGGTCATGGCGAAGGTGATGGTATTGGTCACTCCAGGAATCAGACCGAGCGCCTGGAACTCATGAGTGGTCGTGTACTCGTCGCCCTTGTCGGGGGTGGCGGTGAAATCCGCGTAATCGGTCCCTTGCGCCGAAACCGTGTATGACAGTTTCACCGCATCGGTGGTGGTGAAATACACATACAGTCCGGTCGTGTTGGTGCCGTAGGGATTGTTCTTGACGAAGATGCTGTCCTCGTCATGCGAGCTGTTGTCTCGTTCCTTCTGCAGATTCTCCGCGGCCTGCGTCTGGTAGCCTGTGGTGTATACCTGCTCTATCTGCGCAGTCAGCCTGTTCTGCCTTGCCGACTCTATCGCCGCCGCAAAACGGTCCTGGGATGCGATGACCACACCGGTGACGATGAGCAGCGTCAGCACCGCCAAGGACAATCTTCCGGCCCTTCCACGAAGAATTCTGAACCAAGGCGAGGCTTCGGCAGCCTCGTTTGTGGTCTGATTCGTCGTTGCCGGGTTGTCGACGGGCGGCGCGTCATGCCCCGACGAATCCGCAGTAACATGTTCTGTCACGCCGTTCCGGTCTTCCGTGCTGCGTCGGTCTGTCTTCTTCGGCATATCCTGAGGTCTCCCGTGTCCACGTGCCGCGAATCGAAACGGTATTGCCGACAGGCATCTTCGATAGGCGTTATCAAGTGTTATGGGAGTCAGCCTAGGTGTCTTGGCGAAAAAGCTTCGGAGAAAAGTCTGAAAGGCCAGTGCGAAGCAGCTTGGAGGTCGACGAGAGCGCTGCGGGCGGACAAGTCCAGCCGAGCATGCAACGACATCAGTCCATGACGAGGCTTTTGACGAAGAACCGATCCATGGTGGTGTGCTGGGCATTGCCGAGCGGTCCGTCGATCTCCTGGAAGCCTTCGCGTTCATAGACGTGCATGGCGGCTTTCAGCAGATGATGAGTTTCGAGGTACAGCGTGGTGAACCCATCGTTTTTCGCAGCCGCGGCAACATGCCGAATCAGCTCATATGATGCGCCGGAGCCTCTGGAGTCCTCGCTGACATAGAGCTTCTGCAACTCGGCGACGCCGACCGCACCGCCCTCGCCATTGTCGGCAGCGGCGTCAACCGGGGCGTATCCGGCGCCGCCGACAACGCGGCCGCCGTCATCAGTGACCACGAAATATTCCGATCCGGGCGATGCGTAGAAGGCCGAAAGACTGCTGAGCTGAGGATCGAAATAGGCTGTTCCGGGCACATCCAATCCGAACGCCGCCAAGCTTTCACGGATAATCCTCCGCATCACGGCATCGTCCTGGGCTCTGATTGTTCTGATTCGCATCACTTCCCCCTCACCAGGCCGTAGCGTTCCCCTGCTGCTCCGATACCTATGCTTCCCAAGCTATCAGTTACCAAGCGTCAGCGCACGGTGCTTTATCAATCATTGGAATCGTTCCGGCGCGATGATTCGGCAGAACGAGGAACCATGCGCCCCGTGGTATCTTGAAATCACATACGCCTATTGCCAGGAGGCACCATGACGGATTCCAACAACTACTCTGGGCAGCAGCCAGACTATCAACAAAACACTTCGCAAGGTCAGAACCAGCCGAACTACGCGCAGCCGAACCAGCCGAACTACCAGAATCAGCAGAACCAGTACGGTCAGCCCGCACCCCAATACACGCAGAACCCTTACGGGCAGCAGCCCCAGGCGCAGGGCCAGTACAACGCCCCCTACAACGGGCAGAACTACGGCCAGAACTACGCGCAGCCGAACCAGCAGCAGTACACTCCGGCAGGCGGATACGGCCCGCAACCCGGATACGCCTACGCTCCGCAGGTGGTCTCGTCGAAATCCAAAATCGCAGCGGGGCTGCTGGGCATCTTCCTCGGCGCCTTCGGCGTACACAATTTCTACCTCGGCCAGACGGGAAAGGCCATCGCTCAGCTGCTGATCACACTGCTGAGCTTCGGTTTCCTCTCCTGGGTCTCCGCCATCTGGGGTCTCATCGAGGGCATCATGATTCTGGTATCCCATCCGGGCAATCCGTGGCATCAGGACGCTCAGGGGTTTGAACTTCAGGAATAGCGAATCCCGCGAAATCCTCTGCTCCACCGCACTTCACAGACTTTGGAACACTCCACGGTTGCGGGCGTATGACCGCTATTGCCGCAGGAATGCCGGAGTCTGTTTCCATACCTCGTAGGATTCAGGATGTGAAAAATCGAATTGGAATTCGTGGGGCAGTTCAGGCTTGTCCGGATACAACGACGACGTTACGGATACGCCCTGCCCTTCGAGGCCACTGATGAGTGCACGGGCATGCTTCGGGAACGAGAAGTAATTGCCATCGACGATGTAGGAACGGGGGAATGCGTCCGACAGGTGATCGACCACGGAAGCCATACGAGCCGCCTTGGTCTGCTCCCAATCCCTGCTCCCCAGGTACGACCAGCCCACACTCTGCACGAACTGCTTGGCAAACCAGGAATTGCCGATGTTCCCCAATTGGGAAACATCATACGGGCCACAGAACAGGACGGCAGCCTCAAGAGGCTTTCTGAGGGGTATTTTGCTGATTCCCGCCTGCTGAGCATAGCCAGGAGTGCTTTCCAGAGCGGCGAACTGCGCGGCAATCTGCGCACCGGCCGAGTCCCCTCCGATGATGATGCGGTCCGCGTCCAGACCGTAACGCTCCGCGATCGCATAGACATGCGTAATCATCTCCCCGACCTGGACTACGGGAGTAGGGTATTGCGCGTCGGGCGCATAGTCGTAATTCATCGCGACGACCGCGTATCCCTCGGACGCAAGCATCGTCCCATACGTGGAGACACCTGATTTATCGCCTGCGATGAATCCCCCGCCATGCACCCACACCACCACGGGAACTCCGGCGCTTGCGGATTTGGGCATATACAAATCGAATTCATGACGTGCGTGAGTCGAGGGGTAGCTCAAATCGGCATGCTTGCTCACCTTCCGTTTCATGGTGTCCAAACCATGAGGCTCAGTCACCTCGGAAGCGGCGAAAGCCCGTCGAAACATCAGTGCACTCGGCCAGGGGCTCACGTTCCATGCGATGACGCCAAGCAGCAACACCGACAGCAATGCGGCGACTATTCGAATCAGCAGCCTGCGTATGGTTTTCCACTTGATCACTCCGTTGCCCTCCTCCAAATTGCATATCCCCCGAAACGCCAAGGCAGATTATGAACGCTTCAGCCCACATCGTCCATTCGCCACCAAACAAGCCCGACCCTAGCAGCCCACGGTCTCTGATGACGCATAACCCGCAGACAGTGCAAGGTGTTTACCTACAAGATGAAGACGCCCCCAAGCCATAATCGGGAACTAATATATCGCCTGTTCGATACGAGATACAGGAGGATTGTGATGGTAGCGCTTAACGATGAAATGAAGGATATGATCGACAACTCGGTTTCGTACATTGCGACCGTCGACCATGAAGGAAACCCTGACATCGGCCCGAAGATGTCCATGCACGTCATAGACGACACCCATATCGGCTATTACGAGAGGACTGCGGGGCAGCATTACCGGAACCTCCAGGACAATGGACGACTGATCGTCATGGTCGTCAATCCGAAGGAGAAGAAGGGCTATCGATTCCACGGCGAGGTAACCCTTCACCAGAACGACGACGTCCACGAGGCGGCCATCGCCTATGCGGACGAGCATGACATCAAGCATCCGGTCGCGGTTCCCGTGATGGAGATTACGGGTATCGACAACCTCGCTCCCGGTGCAGGCGCAGGCAAGCCCATCGCCTGAACACTCTCGGCAGTCCACAGGTCTGCTCTGGTTCCCCCGCTCTGATTTTCGGTGAGGAAACGAACTTGTGACCACAAACCGAGCTGCTCATGGGCACCTCGGCACGAACCGCCCGTGCACGCGAAACTTCGGTCTATTCGACCGGGTACGCGTGCACGGGCGGTTCGTTGTTCGGGGTTCTTCCCCCTATTTCTGGCACGATGCATGTACCCGGCTCCATGGTCTGGTGCACAATGATGACAGGCATGCATTCACTCATGAGGGGGTCGTCGTGCAGGGAGTCATCCAGCCGTTGACCTTGCTGGCGGTCATCATCGCCGGTTACGGCCTCAAATGCCTCGGAATCTTCAAGCAGCGCGATTATCGCGTGATGCAGGGCGTGGTATTCAATTTCACGCTGCCCGCAGCGATTATCCACTCTTTCGCCACGAACGATCACGAACTCAATATGTTGTGGCTCTCGCTCTTCGGCATGTGCACCAGTCTGATTCCGCTGCTCACGATCTTCTGCGCCACCCGCCGCACACCGGTTCGCGACAGGGTCTTCACCATGCTCAACGGCTGCGGAATGAATGTGGGCAACTTCTGTCTGCCTGTCGTCACCGCACTGATGGGCGCATCAGCCAGCATGCCGGTGATCATGTTCGACATCGGCAATTCGATTATGGCCTGCGCGGGTATGTATGTGCTGACCACGGCACTCCTGCACATCCCTCAGGGCAAACCACTGGATGCCCGCATGGCGGGCGAGGCCACGGTGCTGCCTTCCGTTCGTCTGTTCGACAGGCACGCACGGTGGCTGAACAGACGTGCTCAGCTGCGGAGCATACTGCGCAGCTTCGTGGTCTCAGTGCCGTTCGACACCTATATCGTGATGGTGCTGATGATGCTGGTCGGCGCACGCCTGCCCCTGTGGGTGAGCCAGTTCATGGAACCCATATCGAATGCGAACGGTTTTTGTTCGATGCTGATGGTCGGCATGCTGATGGATCTGCCCGCATCCGGCAAGGATGTGAAGGCGGTGCTCGGCGTCATCGGGTGGAAGCTCGCATTCGCGCTGCTCTTCGGCCTTGCCGCCTGGTATCTGCTGCCCTTCAGCCCAGCCGTAAGCAAAGCCGTCATTCTGGTCTGTCTGGCCCCCACCGCGGTATTCAGCACGCTGTTCACCGACAAAGTGCTCGGCAACGCCAAACTCGCCGGGTTCACCTTGGCGAGCACCGGCCTGCTGTCATTGATTCTGATGACCGCAGCCAACCTGCTTATCCCCGTCTAATCCGGTTTAATCCGGTCTAACCCGCAAGCACTGAGATAACTGCACTACAAGGACAGCTTTTGCGAGAAAAAAGTACCGAATTGCTGTCCTTGTAGTGCAGTTATCTTCTAGAGACCGATTATGTGGGCGGAAATGACCTCGGTCATCGCCTTGAGCGCCTTGCCGCGATGGGATATGGCGTTCTTTTCGCCGGCATCCATCTGAGCCGAGGTCAGCGGCAGTCCGTCCTCATCGGTGCGGTCCGGCTGCTCCGCCGGTACGAAAATGGGGTCGTAACCGAATCCGTGTTCGCCTCTGGGTTTGCGGATAATCGATCCCTTCATCTCTCCGAAGCGTACGAACTCCGCGACCTTCTCTGCTGTGTCGTCACTGTGCCCGGCGCTGTAGTCATCAGGCAGCACCAGCGCAGCCGCGCACACGAAACGAGCGGTGCGCCTGTCATCCGGGATGTCTTCGATCTGGGCCAGGAGGAGGGCGTTATTGGCCTTATCATGCCCATGCACCCCGGCCCACCGTGCGGAGAGAATGCCCGGAGCGGCACCGAGCACATCCACGATAAGCCCGGAATCATCCGCCAAGGCGGGCAGATTCGTTCGTCGGGCGACGTCACGAGCCTTGAGCAGGGCGTTCTCTTCGAAGGTCACACCGGTCTCCACTGGGTCAGGAAGCCCCAATGAACCCGCCGTCACCAGAGTGATGGCTTCGGCATTCGAGCCAAGGTCATCCGCGAGAATACGCTGAATCTCGGCCAGTTTGCCTTCATTATGCGTGGCTACGACAAGCGTCAGCCCTTCGGGTCGGACTTCCTGTGCATCGTTCATGACCGTTCCAACGCCTCCTGCTGGGCCTGCTGCAATTCCCTGTTGCCCTTGGTTGCCAGATCGAGCAGAATATTCAGCTCTTCGCGGTTGAAGGGCCTGTGCTCTGCGGTCCCCTGAATCTCGATGAATGCGCCTGAGCCCGTCATGGCCACGTTCATATCGGTCATGGCTTTGCTGTCCTCGACATATGGCAGGTCGAGCATGGGCGTCCCATCAATCACACCGACCGACACGGCCGACACGGCCTCTTTGAGCACCTTGTGCTTGTCCTTGATGTGGTGATGCTGCTGCGCCCAGGCCAGTGCATCCGCGAGTGCCACATACGCACCGGTGATGGATGCGGTACGGGTGCCTCCATCCGCCTGCAGCACATCGCAATCGATTTGAATCTGATTCTCCCCCAGCGCCTTCATATCAACGACGCCGCGCAGGCAACGACCGATCAGACGGCTGATTTCATGCGTCCTGCCGCCGATTTTGCCCTTCACCGATTCCCTGTCCGTGCGCTGCGATGTGGCACGTGGCAGCATGGCATATTCCGCGGTAACCCATCCAAGGCCGGATTCCCGACGCCACCGCGGCAAGGTGGGGGTGAACGAAGCCGTGCACATTACCCTGGTATTGCCGCATTCGATAAGCACCGACCCCTCGGGGGCATCGGTCCAATGGCGGGTTATCCGCACCGGACGCAGCTCGTCCGTCGCACGACCGTCAGCACGCATCGTCTTTCCGCCTTCCAACATGTCTTTGATCTGCACCATGCAATCACAGCCTTTCATCCGTATCCCCGACGCTAACCGCAAAAGAAGACAAGCGAGCGCATCGAACTCGCATGCCGCACACCGAAGATACCGGCATGCAGACCTGCTTCCATCTTTTAGAACTCAGAGCCCCACAGCTGCCTCGCAAGCTCTGCCTCGCAGCACGAGTTGCAACAACCGACGTCTGTGCATGCGCTGTGGTCTCACATGGCCGTCAGCGGAGTGCGTTTCGGCAGGATGCGGTCGATGAGGAAAAGCACCAGCGCAAGCACGAAGAACGCGCCGAGATATTCCACGCAATTCAGAGCGGTCCTCTGCCATCCCAGGGCCTGAAGGTCTATGAATCCGTATGGATAGGGGTTGCCTGACGCACCAGGTCCCGAATGCGGCCATATCTGCGCACGAATCAGTACGAAAGCCAGATAGAAGGGGAAATATATCAGCCAGCTCAAGGTATAGTGCCACGGAAAACGACGATGCGGGTCAAAGACCAGGAAATCGACGGAGGCCATAATCGGCACGATGATATGCGCCATGGTGGTCGTCATCACGCCGAAGGCGAAGGCGGTAGTGGCCGGATCGGAGGGCGGGAGCACGAACCATGCGACCAGACCGGTAACGATGATGTTCAACGTCAGGGCACCCTTGATCCACGCGGGGGGCTGAATCCCCTTCAGCAGTGTGGCCGCCCCTGCCCAGAGCATCACGACGCCCAAGAGCACATTGGTCTGCACGGTGAAAAACACCCAACGATTGCCGATGCCCGACAACCATGCTTCATATGTTCCCGCGAAACAGAAGAATGCAATGACGAAACGATACAGCGCTGCAATAAATCTCATACGCACAGCATAATGCCCGCCTCTCACCTGGCGTTCAACGACATCGCGTTTCGGCACAGCGTACGTGTTGATGCTCAAGCCGCGAAGTGGCCGATACCCCATAAGGGCAGCCGCCACTTCTGGCCATTGAGTACACCCGTTGAGTACTCTTGTACGCAGCAAGTGACGGACCGGCAGGATGAAGTTCCGAGCTTCGGACTTCGTGAAAAGAGGAAACCATGAGTGACGGCACAGCACGAGGATCGGCTTACCCCTCCGAGGACTACTCATACCCCACCGCATTGATGACCGACATGTACGAGTACACCATGCTCGATGCCGCGCTTCAGGACGGCACGGCGTCGAGACGGTGCGTCTTCGAGGTGTTCACACGCCATCTTCCGGCTGGCAGGCGCTACGGCGTGGCCGCCGGACAGGGCCGCATACTTGATGCGCTGGAATCATTCCACCTCGGCGAGGAAGACCTGCGCTTCCTGTCCGACCAGGGCATCGTCAGCCCCGGCACCATCTCATGGCTTGAACGTTTCAGCTTCTCGGGAAGCATCCGTGGGTATCGCGAGGGCGAGATGTTCTTCCCGAATTCCCCGATTCTGCAGGTTGAAGGCAGCTTCGCCGAATGCACGCTGCTGGAGACCCTGATACTGTCCATTCTCAACTATGATTCGGCAGTGGCCTCCGCGGCGTCACGTATGGCTTCCGCCGCGAATGGTCGCCCTTGCATGGATATGGGAGGACGCCGGACGAACGAATGGTCGGCCGTCGCCGCATCACGCGCCGCTGTCGTAGGGGGGTTCCACGGCACCGCCAATCTGCTTGCGGCAAAGCTCTACGGTCTTAAGCCCATCGGGACGGCAGCGCATTGTTTCACCTTGCTGCACGATTCCGAGCGCGATGCCTTCACTTCCCAGATCCAGGCCCTGGGCGTCGACACGACCCTGCTCACCGACACCTACGACATCGAGCAGGCTGTACGAACCGCGGTCGAGGTGGCCGGCCCTGAACTCGGAGGGGTGCGCATCGACTCCGGTGATCTGGCGTCACTCGCCCAGCGCGTGCGCAACCAGCTGGATGCCCTGGGCGCCACGACGACGAAAATCACCGTCACCAACGATCTGGATGAATACGCCCTGGCAAGTCTGCAGACGGCTCCGGTGGATTCCTACGGCGTGGGCACGATGCTGGTCACCGGTTCCGGCGCCCCCACCTGTGCGATGGTGTACAAACTGTCCGAACGCGAGGGCTCCGATGGCGTGATGGTCCCCGTGGCCAAGAAATCCCCCGACAAGGCGACCGTACCAGGCAGAAAACTGGCCTACCGCTCCTACGAGTACGGCCTTGCGGACTGCGAGCATGTGATCTCCGGCTCCGAGGACCAACTTGCGGCATTCGCACCTGACGAGGGTTGGAAGAATCTGCTGGTCCAATACATGGATGGCGGAGAGTCCGATGCTCGATACCAAGGCCATGAAGCCATCACCGCAGCGCACGCGTACCGCGCGAAGGCATTGTCCGAGCTTCCGATCACCGCCCAAAGCCTGATGAAAGGCGATCCGGTCATCCCGACGGAAGTGCTCAGCCTGTAACAACGCTCAATCCGCGAAATCCGACCAGTCCGGATGCCGTTGCCCGCCTTCGATGCTGCGTTGCACCGCCGAGTAGTATCCGACCTTCCTGCACACATGGAGATACGCCTGTTCCAAGGCATCGCGCTGCGCTTCGATGGCCTGTTTTCTGTCGGTGAGCAGTTTGAGCATATCCGCAATATGCTCGCGTTCATCAGCTTCGTACGTGAAAAAACTGCGTATCTCGCTGATGGTCATCCCGGCGTCCTTGAAGCAGAGTATGGATTCCAGCCGCTCCACATCTGCCTGGTGATACACTCGTTGCCCGCTCGCGTTGCGCTCGATATCACCGAGCAGACCAAGCTCCTCGTAATATCTCAGGGCTGAGGTGCGCATCTGATAACGACGCGACAGGTCTTGAATGCTGTACACGGTCATACTTCTCCCCCTCGATGCTGCGCACCGCGCCTGAAAGCGATTTGCGTTCAAGCATACTTGAAGTGCCACTATATAGCCCATACCGGTTGGGCGCGAAGGCCCACCATCAACGACAAGGGAGTCACGCATGACCGATGCCGCCAACTACACACCATCCGAGAGAAGATACGCCGAAATGACCTACCGGCGCTCAGGCAGAAGCGGCCTCAAACTCCCCGCAGTCAGCCTGGGATTCTGGCATAACTTCGGCGATCACGGCACATACGACAACATGAAGGCACTATGCTTCACCGCCTTCGACAACGGCATCACACACTTCGACCTGGCAAACAACTACGGCCCCGCCGCAGGAGCCGCCGAACGCAATGCCGGACGTATCCTCCGCGAGGAACTGTCGGGATATCGCGATGAACTCATCGTCAGCACCAAAGCCGGATACGACATGTGGCCGGGACCATACGGCGACTGGGGCGGTCGCAAATACCTGCTCTCAAGCCTCGACCAGAGCCTGGAGCGACTCGGCCTCGAATATGTGGACGTGTTCTACCATCACCGTCCCGACCCCGAAACACCGCTGGAAGAAACCATGGGAGCACTGTCTCAGGCAGTGACCAGCGGCAAAGCGCTGTATGCAGGTCTGTCGAACTACGACGGCCCTACGATGGAACGCGCCGCAACGATACTCGAATCATTGCACTGCCCCTTCGTCATCAACCAGAACCGCTACTCGATATACGACAGAAGCATCGAAAACAACGGTCTGCTTGAGAGCGCCGAGAAACTCGGCAAGGGCATCATCACTTTCAGTCCGCTCGCCCAAGGCCTGCTCACCGGACGCTACCTCAACGGCATACCGGCAGACAGCCGCATCAGAACCGACGGCCGCTTCCTGTCGGAGAACCAGATCAGCGAGGAGCGACTGGACAGCATGAGAGGACTCAACGACCTCGCCAGACAACGAGGACAGACTCTTGCCGAAATGTCCCTCGCCTGGATTCTTCGTGATTCCTCCGTAACCAGCGTTCTGATCGGAGCCTCAAAACCACAGCAGATTCTCGACAATATCGGAGCCTTGACCAACACCACATTCTCGGATGAAGAACTCCACGCCATCGACGAATTGAGCCTGCGTCAACAGCTGTAACCATCCGCGACTCCTGCGATATTCGACCATCAATGACGGTTGTGTAGGGATTTCACAGCAGAATCGGCATCACGGTTCACCCAAAATCCTGGAAAATGGCGGAAAGCGAGCCTTGGCCTCACTCCGGAGGCACAAGTATCAGCAGCAATCCCTACACGAACGGCAACGCCAAGAGACAATCACGAATTTCCGCGTTGCATTTCCTCATAAATCCGTTTGCAATCGGGGCATACCGGATATTGAGAGGGGTCATGCTTAGGCACCCACACCTTCCCGCACAAGGCCACCACAGGCCGTCCCGTCAATCGAGACTGCGCAATGCGCTCTTTGGAAACATAGTGAGCAAAGCGATCGGCGTCCCCACCATCGCTGTGCTCCGTCTGCTCCTTGGTTTCCGGGCGTTCCAGAACCGCGGTGCCCGCACCCTCATCAGGACTTGAAAGCGGAGTCTCAGACTCATCGTTGTAGTTCATCATCATGGATTCCTCACTGCGCCCATTGGCACTCATATCTACCATCATAGGAATCAGTCTTCCCAAAAGCATCGCTTCCAGTTCTCCGTGAGCCTATTCCCGCACACTGGCGGTGCATGCCGAGCTACACGCCTTCATTCGCGAAACGATGGAAAACCACGATACCGCCACGCCAAGAGCGAGCAAGACGGTTTCAGCAAGCAGCCCGCTAAACCGACAACAGTGCGAACGATGATTGGCGCGGTCCAGCTCAGAGGCATCCAGACGGAGCAGGCGCTCGCTTCGTCTCGATGCAGGGACAGTTGATGAACGTATTACGACGTGTGGCAAGCGCTTCGCGCTTCTTACCATCGCCAAGCGATGGCCTTCACGCCCTTAGTGGGCGCTCACTTCGCCTCACTTCCGGGAAGGTTGATGAGCGTATTACGACGTGTGGCAAGCGCTTCGCGCTTCTTCGCGCCCTTAGTGGGCGCTCACTTCGCCTATGCGGAGCGCACTGCGCTCCGCATAACGGCTCAGCAGGTTAGGGTTGAGACTCCAAGTGTGGGGTTACTCTTGGGTACATGACTATCGCAGTATGCCCAGGGTCCTATGACCCTGTCACATCGGGACATATCGACGTGATTGAGCGTTGCGCACGCTTTTTTAAAGAGGTTCATGTCCTCGTCGCGGTCAACTCCGCCAAAACACCGCTGTTTACGGAGGCGGAACGCGTCCGGATGATTCGCCGAGCCCTCGACAAATCAGGGTACGAGCATGTCTATGTGGACTCCACCGACGGGCTGATTACCGATTACTGCAAAAGCATCGGTGCGACCGTTATCGTCAAAGGTCTCAGACAAAACGGAGATTACGAGGCCGAACTGGGTATGGCTTTGGTCAACAGGCAGCTTGCGGACATTGAAACCGTTTTTCTCCCGGCTGACCCGGTGCGGGAACACATCTCCAGCTCTATAGTCAAAGATGTGGCCAGGCATGGAGGAGACGTGACGGGCATGGTTCCCAGCGGCGTCGTTCCCATGCTCAATACAGCACTCAACCACGAAAAGAGTCAGCGATGATGGCGGATGATACGTACAAGGATGGCCTCTCCGGCGAGCCGCGCCAGGAGGATGCGGAGCCGAACGGCATGGCTTCGGATGACACCGGCAAAGTGACCATAGCAGCTCAGGACCCGCAAGAGGCCCTGACCCAGACGACACCTCCCCTGTTCGAAAGCGACGCGATGCCGGATTTGAGAGAGCATTCCGCATCTTCGCAGGATGATTCGCAGGACGACGGCTCCTCACAGGAAGAGTTCACCACCGTCTATGACATCATCGATGCGATGGATACGACACTCGATGAAGGCAAGTCCGTGCTCTTCACGCCCGGTGTCGTCAAAGTTGATCGCGAGGCACTTACCGAGCAGATGGCGGACCTCAAGAAAATGCTCCCGGTTCAGCTGGAACGCGCGTCGGCGTTGATGCGCGAGGCCGAGCGCAGACTCGATGCTGCAAGAACCCAGGCCAATGCCATCGTTTCCGCCGCTCAAAGCCGTGCGGCGGATATGGTCAAAGAGGCGAACGAACAGGCTCAGTTCCTGGCGGGACAAGAGAACGTCGTCGCCATCGCCCAAGGCAAGGCCCACGATATTCTTGAGGATGCGCAAAACAAGGCTGATCATCTCGCGCAAGGCGCCGATCGCTACTCCATGTCAATGATGGAGGGTCTGGACCAGCAGCTGGAGAAGCTTCAACATGATGTACACGCCGGCATGAGCGTTCTCCAGGAACGCCAGAAGCAGGCGGTCGACCAACGTCATCACGACGACGTATAGACTCGACGACTCGGAGGGGATATGACAAGAGCAGAAGATTCCAAATGGGCGGTCAACGTGCTGAGCATTTCAGGACGACCAGGGCAGAGCCTCGAACTCGATGCGGATTTTCCCGCACCGAGCGGCATCGGCGATCAGATCATCGGCGTCAGTGAAGGCGATGCCGTGCACGTTGCAGGAAACCTGGATTCCATCGTCGACGGCCTTATCCTCACAGGACGGATTACGGCCCCCGTGCATGCCGAGTGCACTCGCTGCCTGAAACCCTTGAGCAAGGATTGGGATGTCGACACCACCGCTTTCTTTGCCTTCGACGCCAAAGACCAGAATCCCAGCGGCAGTGCCGACGCGGATGCCGACATCATCGCAGGTGAGGATGAATCCGAAGACGTGTACCCCGTCGAGGCGGGTGGCGCGATAATCGACCTCGAGGCTCTGCTGAGGGACAATCTGGTCGAGTCCATGCCCTTGCAGCCGGTATGCAAGGAAGACTGCCTCGGCCTGTGCCCGCAATGCGGCATCAATCTCAACGACAATCCCGAGCACACCCATGAGATCAGCGATATCAGGTGGGCGGCGCTGGAGGATTTCAAGGCGAAGCTCGACGCCAGCCAGAAGGAGCGCTAAGTCCTGCACCTGCCGCGGCCGTACGGCGCAGAGCACTGCTCTTCTCTTACATCTTGCCCTCTCAGGCAGATTGCAGCGCCTCCCTGCCGATGATCCGCCGCAGGTACTCGGAACGGCTCAACCGCTCCCCCACGGCCTTGCGGTCAATCTCCTCCTGCCAGGAACGAGGTACGCGCACCTGGATTTTCACCGTCTCCTCGCGTTCCTCGGCGACACGGGGCCGGCCCAGCAGCACCGACACCGCATCATCGGGATCATCGGTGCCGGCGGCCTTCATCAGCAGCGCATCCATTCTGGCCTGCGCCTCGGCCCCGCTGGTTCGCACCGCTTTGGAATCGTCCCATCTCCACACGTTATCGTCATTCGCCATGACTGCTTCCCTTCCTAACGTCTGTCCAGAAACCCGGACTGCTCGGCATTGACATGAAACACCACAACTTTGCCGGTTCTGGTGAGCTTCATAATGACCTCGATGCTCGGCGTCAACGGATTCCCATGATGCAGCCCGGTGAACCGGACATAGGCGTCACCGTCCTGCTCGTAGTCAATCTGTCCGGTGATGTGGCGCGCAGCGTAGGCAACGTCATCGAGCGTGTACCCGTGCTTGTCCGCCGACTCGGCCCACTCGATGCCCGTTCTCTCACCATGAAGAAATTGTACTCCAGATATGTACTACAAACAAGATTACGTGTGCAAATTTTCGTTATACGAGGACGGTCAAGTCACATTGATTATTTCAAAACATTTCCTGGAAGAAGGATTGTTGACAGTACTGGACGTAAACGTTCCATCCTCATCTATACAGTCTCGTTTTGCTACACAATTTGCCACGAGTTTTTCTGAGCTATCGTCTTCTCCTGCTTTGTTGGAGCACATACTGGCTCTTATC
>OMJG01000609.1_pt1 | contig 25537 bp, 33 predicted proteins | sample 1646431 | NCBI WGS metagenome assembly OMJG01 (sample SAMN03771674, study PRJEB25209) | food metagenome | isolation source: Cotija cheese | place: Mexico:Jalisco,Michoacan | collected 2011-12-12
TACCAACTGACAGCATACATACCTAAATCTGACACTTTGATGATTACATGAGCTTGTCCTCGTACAACATCGGCGGTAATGGCAATCGTTCCGCGTTCGGGATAATGTTTGTTTTCCCAAAAACAGTTTGTATAACCAAAGTCAAAGACCAATTCATGTAGAAGGTCTCTAAGATCTTGAATCATTGGGTCGTTGTGATTATTACCGGAATATCTCAAATAATCATGAATACCCTCTGAAAAATCAAATCCGGGTTTTGATTTGGATCCATTTGATGCTTCGTCGTTTATGCGTTTTGCGCGCCTTGTCCATATATCTTGTAGGTTTTGCATAGGTTTTATCTCCGTTTTTTGTTATTTTTTGTTTTGTGATTGCAGTGCACTTCGGATATAAGTGAGTCGACTACAAAATTCACTGGTTGTTAAGACGGTTTTACTTTGGTCTTTTTTGCCCATTGAATGTTTTAAACTTGCATTACCACTTGCCAGTAATGCTTTTTGGAATTTTTTGTTCTTTGCTAACGCAGAAAAGGCTTTATCTAGCAGTGCTTGATATTCGTCACTTTTTCTTGGAATAGGTTGTCCTTTCCAGTAAAGCGTCTGGTCACGATACCAATTTTTCTTTTTCCCTTTGAACTTGGCTTTTTTTCCAACAAGGGTACAAACATGTTCTTGCATGTCGGGATTTGAGTATTTGAGTGATTGTAAGAATCCTTCCATTGAGGCACATTCTACGCCATCCACGGTAAATGTGTAAGGGGAGAAGTTGCTGAGTGCTGAAGCAGGGTATCCTGATCCACTTCCAATGTCCATAATTTATGGCTCCTTTCTTATAATGTTACGATTGAGCGCCTTAGCGGCGCTCGTAGTCTTCGATTTTATCTAATAATTCCGGGTTTTCAAACGCATGTCCAACGACTTCACAAGCGTAATAATCACTCTCACCAAAGAAATCATACGGATTGTCTTGCCAAGTGTTCTCATATGCGTGTGCATAAAATTCTGTTCCGTCAAACTTGATCAGATAGAATTTATCATCATATTTCACAATGGAATGGTCCATGATCTCGTTATCAAAGTGATCGGTTTTATTGCTGTATAACGCTAATTCGATTCTATCCGTAACGTCCGTCATTAACTCATTATTCCAGCATTTTGTGATTTTACCATCCAAATGGATAACCAATTTAGAACTGTGATCGTCGTACCATTCTTTATTTTGTTTATCCCATGCTTTGAATGTTAACATTGTATTCGAACAATCCTTTCTATTTGTGGGTTCATTATATTAAACCCGTTTTAGTAAGATTTACGTTTAATACGTCTGGTTGCTAAATCGATAACAGCTTTATTATTCGCTTCTGTAACGGTATACTATCATTAGATTATTCGCTTCTGTAACGGTATACTATCATTAGAACAAATGACTATACAAAAGGGGGAATATACATGCAAAATCATCTTATATGGTTAGCTGTCAGTACAGGAATTGGTCTTCTTTTAATTATCGGTCTTAAAAAAGTCATGAATATAGGAATCAAAAGACGATATGATGACACGCGGATATTGGCGGAATATATGGCGTTATCGGGTGAATCAGAAGATCAAATTAAGTCGAATAAAGGTGTTCAAGGTGAGTTTTCGATTTATAAACAATTAAGAAAATTGAAATTGGGCGGATACGTATTAGTCAATCTCTACATACCGTATAAAGAGGGGACATCTGAGGTCGATGTCTTATGGATACACCAAACGGGTATTTATGTGATTGAATCAAAAAATTATAGCGGAATCGTGTATGGATTTGAAGAGGAAAAGGATTGGACCCAATACTTAGGGGGTCAGAAGTTTTCCTTTTATAATCCGATCAAACAAAATCGAACACATATCAATGCGCTTTCTGCTGCGACGAATATATCAAAAGACCAGTTGCATTCCCTTATCGTCTTTGGGTCAGAAGCGACGCTGCAAAAGATTACGGTGTCCAAAACGGCACCGCCTGTTATGAAACTGGACCAGTTGACCAGATATTGCAAAAAACAGGCAAAGTCACGTAAGAATATTTATACAAAGGAAGACGTATCGTCCTTAGCAAATGAGTTATTCAAACGATATGCGCTTGCGACAACGGATACGAAAGCGCAGCACATTGACCGTATCCGAAGTAAGTACGGTGCGACAGTATGATAAAAAGTCCTTCTCTAGTAATAGGGGAGGACTTTTTTGGGGCTTATTCCTATTGTTTTCTCAATATGTAAATAGAGTAGTCCATCACATAATGATCAAGATCATATCCGCGTGTTTCCGCAATGTCACGTAAGGTATCAAAATCAAGTGCGTGTGTGTTTAAAAAGGATTGTAGTTGAGTTAATGTTTTGCGCATATCCGCTATCCGTCCTTTACTGGCCTTTGACGGTCGTTGACAACATACCTAAGCAAACGGGCATATGCTATACCTGTTTGCTTAGCGTTTATTTAGTAATGGACACACCATTATCTAAATCGCCCATATCAAGGGTCACGGGTACTTCGTTTGACTGCATATGTTCCTTTTCTAGACTCGTTACGACTTGATTTAATTTTTCTTGGTCGTCGACCATGACAGAAACAACGTCTAGGGTTCTGTACCAAGAGATGTTGCTGTTATTTTCAATCAATCCACTATCACGCAATGCGTCATAAATGTTCTCATGCGTACCTTTTTCAGATCCGTGTGCATTTTTTGCTGTTTCTTTGATGTCATTGTGCGTTTTAATGACATCTTTTCCGATAACACGGTCGAAATCATCCGTTATGTCTTTGACCACCTGATTGGCTTTAACAATGTTATCTAATTGCGGTGCAATATCCTCAGCATTTTGTGGATCGGCTAGTTCTCTTGTAAGGTATCCTGTGAGCAAACTAACATCGGTCATTTTGTATCCTTCATCAGACAGGTCTTTTAGATTATTTGGCAGTCCAGCCATAAATGTAGAGATCTCTGTCAGATTATTGATATTGGTTTGCTTTCTTACTTCGTTGAATTTGTCCAAGAGGTGTCCATCACCCCCTATACTATCGACATGTCCCCAAACATTTAATGCATCTAATTTTTCCGCCATATGATCGCCTTCTTTCTGTTGAATACGGTTTGAGAGTTTGTTAAAAACGAGCGATATTACACGATCGCTGGTAAATCTAAATAGTCTTTGAGAAAATCGTGTGTTTCTTTTCTGATCTTCCCGCTAACCATATAATATTGATCTTTACGGTTGACCGTGACATGAAACTCATATCCTATACCTGAAACATATAAGTCAGATTCTATTTGGACAACGGTTTCCGTCCCGTTTTCAAACAACGTTTTTGTCTTTACTGAGATAATGAACACGTCCTTTTTATGATTTTTTGAGGGTTATTGATAGAAATGATCTCGGTCAGTGCGCCTGCCTGCGTGAGCCGAACCGTATGTAATTGTCCACCAAACACACATCCACCATCGATGTCTAATTTGTTATCGTTTTGCCAAACGCGTGTTGACCCGTCGTGATTCAAGTAGGGTCGGTGTATGTCCGAAGACAATGAGACGTCAATCATTTGTCGGATTTTGGTGAAACTTGTCTCGGATCCATAAACAATCAAATTTTTGCCAATCGTCCATAAACGGTTCAATGCCTGCGTGCGCAAAACTGTCTGGACCCCGGTCGATATAGTCACCAATAAAAACAAGTTGTTCATTTTCGTCATCCCCGTGATTTAATAATAATTCAAGCAATTCACTTAGACAACCGTGAATGTCGCCTATGACGAATAAGGGTTTATGCATACGTCTCATACGGTAACCATCACACGATCGTCGATTTCTGTATAAACGTGACCGATTTTTTGTTCTAGGTCGTGTTTGATATGGTTGACGTGTTGAGGTCGGAAACTGTCTGCTTGAGCTTTTTCTTTTGTAAAACGCATATATAAATGACCGTTATCTAATCGAATCATGTTGACGTATGTCTTTTGGTTGTTTGATACGGTAATGTAGATCAATACGTTTCGGTTTTCCATAGGGATATGATCCTTTCTCTAAGAAGATGTTTGGTTAGCGACTTATGACGATCACGCACATAAGGGGTCATAGTGTGCTTAGATGATGAACCAGCAGGTGACTATGCGTTTGCTGCAATACGATCGTCTGGTTCTATATAGCCGTGATTAAAATTCTTATGCAGCACTTTTTTAATAATATCGGCGTCTTTTGGTTCAAAGCTTTTTGCTTTGTTTTTTTTATCTGTGAATTCCATTTCTACCTCGTTATTTGGGAATAAGTTGATAGATTCCACGTAATTTTTTTTGCCGTCTTTTACTTTAATATAAACAAGCTGATTGGTTTCGCTCATATAGTTGCGCCCCTTTGTGTATAGTTAACCCCGTGAGTGACCGTCATAAACCGCTAATACGCGGTATTATTTAAAATACCGCGTAGGGTCCACATACTGAATAGCTTTCTTTTTTTTCAGTGCATAGTCAATGGCGTTTTTCGTACCACCACGTGAGTGACCGTTGTAAACCGCCAGTAAAATATCGGCACAATCGATCATCCCGATATTACGATCATTCAAAACTTTTCCGATCAGTCTTTATATGGTCTATTGGTAATGCTCGTCAAACAAGTCATCAAATTCTTCAAGTGAAAGGTGCGTTGTTGACTCGATCGGATTTTTCCAGTCATCATCCATATAGCTGATCTCGCCATCCTGTGTCAAAAACGTATTATATACAGTATTTCTCACATAAACAGATACGTCTTCTGGAAATGCTGTATCCGTTAATTCCTGCGCTTTTTTGAGTGCCTCGTCTTTTGACATACCATGTGTTGATTCCGGATGCTCCATCATTGATGTTTCATCTTCGTTATACATGACTAATACATCCCATTTTGTCTGTTCCATAAGAATTTACCCCCTGTTTTTAATCGTTTTCGCTTATCTAAATCGTCTGAATAATGACCGGATCATTAGAAATTTAAACGCGATTCCTGCCATATTTCCGATATTGGCCATAAAGTTGTACCAAAATCCGTGGTCGTTGTCATGTTTTCTAAGCATTATTTATCCCCCCTTTCAAAAGATTGTCTCAAACACAGGTCGCGTCTTGTCATAGTCATGTAAAAACGTATATTTATCCATCTTTATACGTCCATCAAGTGTTTTCATTTTTCTAAATACGTCACCCTCTAAGGCCGTAACGTCGGGTTCTACTTCCCATCGATGTCCGTCATTTTGTGTACTGGATTTAACGTTTTTACCGATTCGTTGTAGCCATACAGACTTTTCTGTTTCTCTAACGAGTTTGTAGAACACAACAACGTTTGGATAATGTCTGATAAAAACCTTTTCGTCTCTTTTAGCGGTTGTATCCATATTTCGAGCTCCTTTCAATGGAATAGGTATGTAAAAATCTGAACAGATTATTGTTCAGCTTTTTTGATTTCGATGATGATCCAGTTGATAAGTGTCTGTAAGCCGACATCAGCTTTTAATACGGAAAGTAAGGCGTCAACATCGTCTTGTTTTTGATAATGAATATCCTCAAACAAAATATTCAATACGACGAATGCCGCAGGGTGGTCAATATGATGTTTGGTTTTCAATTTGTGAATAATGGTTTTGATTCGCTCACGTATTCGTTCTTCGATCTCGCGCTCATCGAGGTCGGCATCAATAAATGATTTTTTTGTCGCTAATTGCTGAATCAACTGATTCGCCTGTTCGGCTTGCTTGACTTTGTGGTTTTTGTATTCGTTATACTTACTTGAAATGTCAGGGCGAACATAACGAAGGGTGCGTAAAACTAATTGATGAACATCTTCGACATCTAATACAACGTCAGGTCGCGGTACGTGGTCATTAAGGTATTTTCCAAGTTGCCGTGTAAAGACTTTTTCTTCCTCATCTGTTAAGGGTTTATCCGTATGCAAGGCGGCTTTTCGTACGGCAATGAGGATTTTATCTTTTTGGTAAGGCTCTAAACTTCCGTTTGCTTTTTGGATATGGAAGGGTGCTGTGCTGTTTGTCATATGATCATCCTCCTAGATGAGTGTCGATTTTATTTTTTTTTATAATCCACTTGCTAACACTTTTAACAAAAATGTATGCAAGGGGTAATAGATATAAAAGAACGCTTTTGGCGCTTTGGGTAAACGGATTTTCCAGTCGATCTTGAATAATGGCAGCATACATAGTGCAACAAACTGAAACGGATTGGCGTGTAGGAATGAGACGACGACACCCATCAGGATGCCTTCAACGGTATTCTTCTCTTTCATCCATACGATTGCCCATCCAAGCAGAAAACCATATATCCCGTATTCTACAAAAGGGCTGAGCAGCAAACCTAAAATAAATAAGGGCTTGTATTTGATCGATAGTGAAAACAATACAAACAAAAACAATACATTTAACGGGTTTGTGGTTATTAAACTAGATACGACCCCAAGCGCGAGTAATCGACAAATATATTTTGGATAGTGCCGTGTACGTTTGGTTCCTTCGTGTATCCCGTATAAAAAACAAGGTAAGGCTATTCGTCCAATGATCCGTAAAATCATTAGCTCAGGAAAGATAAAGGCACCGATATGGTCAATGGTCATGGTTACAATCCCTAACCACTTAATCGTGTTTAATTGTTGATTCATAGCATTCCTCACAATTCAATGGTTAATAATGTATCGTCCCAAGTCGTCAACTCATCCACAACGTTTTTCACATTTGTATAGTGAGATTGCTCACCTTTTGCGGCTAGATGTACGGCTACACGCTTTAATACCGCGATGATTTCTGTTTTTGATAATCCGGTTTCCATACCTAAATATCTCGCGATGGTTGTTTCTTTTTGTCCTAACTCCACTTCTTGGTGGTCGTTTTTTATGATCATACTCATGTTTCGGTCACTTCTCTCTGGTTTATTGTAACGTAAATGCTACGTGATATGCTATGGTCTGTGTCGCTATTTGATAACGTCAGACTTTCATAAGGGTTATGGGGTATGGGGCAAGGCCCCGTAATAGTCGTTTGCGTAGGCAAACGACGGTTCAAGCCATCATACCATAACAGGTCTAATGATTAACGTTAGACTTTCATAGGGGTTATGGGGTTTGGGGCAAGGACCCATAATAAGTCGTTTGCGTAGGCAAACGACTGAGAGCTGTATCAGTAAACAATTAAACTGAAGAATCCAGCATATAAGGGGGTTTATCGTCGGTTTGTCATTTTTTATAACAAGTGAGTAGAAAAACGGACAAAAAATAGAAGAAAAAGGGGTGAAATTGGGCAAAATACACCTCTCAAAACATGGATAAACCAGCGCATACACTACGTTTATCGCCGGTTTGTCATTTTTTATGTCAAAATTTGTCATTTTTTGTCATTTTTGGGTGATTTTCGCGGAAAAATGACAAAATCGAACACCTTTCTGATTGTTCAACCTTTCACGTTCTTAAGGAATTCTTAAACAATAAACCAAACAATAGGCGAACATTTCGCAATTTTGTCCGATTTTGTCATTTTTGCCAAAAATTTTGTCATAAAATAAACAGAGGATATACGGGGGTTTACCCGTGTTTTGTCATTTTGTCACTTTTCGTATGACAACGATAAACAGGCGTATATGCTACGTTTATCCTGCGTTTGTCACTTTTCTCTATCTACCTTTATAGAAGAAAAAAAGAAAGAAAAAATAATATATATAAGGGGGTAGGGTGACGATTTATGACAAAACGCGTATAAACCTACTGTTTATCGGTGTTTATCCTTGTCACCTGTAGGATACCCGTATGACAAACGCGGGATAAACCTGCGTATTTACTACGTTCTTCGTTGTCCGTTCATAATTTTACGTCTTTTACCTGTTTTTTGTTGTTTGAACAGCGACAACCCTCTTGCTAACCTCTAACACTTCTGTTAGAGTATACCTATTGAAACGCACAAAAGGGATAACGGGTGACAGATAGAGGATACCCTCTTGTTAACCTCTTACAGAAGTGTTAGAGTATACCTATCCACTAAAACAAAAGGAGGTTATGGAACGTGAATGATGTAAAAGACGGAAACAGACGTATCATGGTCACATTACCGGAAGAGTTGATTAAACGTCTGGAAGACGATACAACACGTCGAGGATTAAACTTAACAAAATCAAATCGCATTCAGTTAGCGTTAGAAAAAGAACTGGCAAACTCAGAAAAAGAGAAGGGTGAAAAGGCGTGAAGGTAGAAGCATTGAAGTTAGGGTTAGATATTGGGAATAGTAGAGTGAAAGGCGCACTTTTAAACGGGGATAATCGATTGAAAGCCATTATCAACACGCCGTCAGCGATCACACATATCCAGTCTGAAGAGTATGTGACCTTCAGTCATGCGGGGGATCAATATATTCGTGTTGTTGAAAGTGCCTTGGAGCATTATGATGACATTTTGGCCATTGGCGATAAGGCAATCGATTTACCGGATTACCGTGAGTTTGATGTGGAATCTTCAAGCTATAAGACCAATCACCCTATGACAACCAGTTTGTTGTTCGGTACATTTGCGGCATATATCGAAGATGAAACAGAGATTGATCTGAAAGTGGCGGTTTCTATTCCGATTGTAGAATCAAAAACGATTGGGTTAACGAAGCAATATAAGTCATTACTTGAAGGAACGCATGTAATCGATATATTCCGCGAGGGTGAAACCAGACGTGTGACTATCAACATTGTTCGCGCCGTTGTAACCAATGAAGGTCAAGCGGGTTTCTTTGGTTTGATGGATATGGTAGATAAATCGTTCCGTGGAGACATCACATCGGTTTATCAATCACTGGGTGAGGATGAAGATCCGCTTCCAACCCTTGAACACTTCTTGGTATGTGATATTGGAGAAGGGACGACGGATATTTCTGTTTTCCGAAACAAAAAGTTCAACCCTGATTATAGTTTCTCTATCACACAAGGAATCGGAAACTTACTTGAAGGTGCGATTGCGGATGCACAACGTAAACGTTTGACGATTGAATCGCGTAAGGATTTGCAGCGTGTGATTGAGTCAACGAATAAACGAGGTCAAAAACGAAGAGATCAATGGATGGCGTTTGTTGAACCGAAAGAAGACGCGTTCATTCAAACGATTATTGATACCATTGTGAAAGCTTACGGGAACCGTGATTACTTTGATGCAATTATTTTCTTCGGTGGCGGATTCAGCGCCTTGACCGGATATGATGTGGATATGGGTCAAATCACGATTCGAAATCCCCGCTTGTTTGACGAGTTGGAAAAGGCTCTTGGTACGTTGAATAAAACTGCGGATTTGATGTTTGGTGTCCCTATTGGGCAGTCAAATTATAGCCAGACGATCAACCAACGTGGGTTGATGCAGGTATTGACCGGTTTATAAGCCTATACGATAAAAGAGAGCGGGCGGTTGCTTACCGCTGGCTCTCTTTTTGTGTGTTGCTGAAGTACGACACCTTTTCTTTTTGTTGACTGATTCATTTGGTATGATAAGGGCAAGGATCAAGCCAGAAAGGATGGATGCAAAAGATGGTTTCAGAATTACAAAAAATGGAACGACTAGCGACAGGATTGACCCAACAAGATACCGCATTTCGAGATGCACTTGAATCGCTTTCGGAAACACCTGTCAATTTTTATACGCAGAAACAACGAGCCTATACACGGTTAAATCATGCATTGGTTGGCGGTGAAGCCGACCCACTGTATCCTGTGACGATTGTCGGTTTACTTGATATGGAACAAGGGGTCTTGTATGAATCCTACAATGGTCAGGAAGTAACGTATGCTGTCGACGAGTTGGATCCGGATTATGTACAAACAATGACTCAAATCGCGTCTGAACAAGGGTTGGAACCTGAAACAGAAACCTTACCGCTTACGGATCTCGCTATGGAGTTGTTAGATGAGTTGCATGATGATATAGAACGGAAGCCTGAACTTGAAGAGCGGAAACATGCTTTTCAATCAACGCCTGACCGTGTACTTCGACGGGCATTTGAAAATGAGATCTTATTCAATGTACAACTGCAAAGATATATCAAACAACAGGGTTTGAGTCGAGAATTCGAGTCTTACTCAGATGAGATGACAGAGATGATTGGCGGCAAACGATTTGAAGCTTCGTTCAATGACGGATTGGAGTATATTGACGAAGAAATGAACGAACGTATAGAACCAGAGGTGGAACGATGAGAGAAGAAATTGGAAAAGCGTTATTCGGTACAACAGACGTTGATGGTGTACTTGACGTCCTTTCGCCGTCAGATGCGTTGGTCAAAGAATTTCACCGACGTATGGCAAGTGCTCATCAACAAACAAACACGAATAAAGGAGATGCAGTATGTCAGACGCAAAAAACAGAATTACTCAAACATTAGGTCCAGAAATGGATCAGCATGTGAGACAGATGAGTGATACGGATGCTGAACGTTTGGCCAGCATTTTAGCCAAACCAACGGTCCATGCCCGTATCAATCGAACACGCGCACCTTTTGGGGCAACACTTTACACCCATTATGGTACGGTGTCACTGGATAATAACTTGAACCATATTGAACATATGTATGTGAATGGTCAACGATTTACGGTGAAAGAGAACGGACTGGACGCAATCGAGAAAGCAACGGGCTCCGAACAGGAGATTAAAGAGGTCTTAGGTGACCCTGTTGGTCGACAACGACGCGGTCGAAAAGTCAGAAGTCGTGTGGCAGACGCGGCTATTCCTCTTGAAGATATACAAGAACAAGCCTATGACGACTTGGCCAAATCCGATATGTCGTATGACAGTATCTTCCATGACTTAGGTGGATTAATGAGTGGTCGTAATGTTGATGTATCCGATATTGTTGATGAATTGTTCTCAAACCGTATCGAAGAAGCGGATATCGCACACTTTTTGGTCTATGAATCCAGCTATAAACAAGATATCTTATCCCAAGTTTATGGTTTGAATCTCGGAAGTGTAGAATCGGATTACCAGTTTGCGCCACAGTATCAGGATGATTCGTTTGCTGGTCGCTTGCTTGAACGTATTGGGGTAGAAGAAGCCGAATATGACAAGGACGCCGGTGTACTTCGTATCGGCAATCGACAGATTACCAACTTACCGTATGTTGATGAGCACGGCGTATTCTCAAATGGCGATACGCGTTACATCCCGCATTATTCTGGGTACTTTGTGTCAGGTGCGGGAACACGCGCCGAACGTCTTCGTGTGAGTGACCCTGTACAAAACGCCATTGATGCCGTAGCGCTCCAGTATGAGGTGACTGGTGGGGATATTAAGTTTAAAACCATATTAGATGTTACCCGTAATGTGCCAGATTTTGATAACCATTTGTATGGCGATGAGATTTTAGATACGTTAAAGCATAAAGTCGTGTTTGATAAATCATACGATAAAACAAACAGCTTACTTGCCGATTACGAAGGTAAAGCGGATAGTTTAGGTGCTGTTGCGTTGACGATGCTTGATGATGACGCCAAAGGATTGATTGATCCGATGGGTACCAGTAATGGTGCAAACTTGGGGACGACGGTCTATTTGGCTGACGGTGTAAAGGTCAATACAGACGGTACGCTTGAAAGATCAGACCAGACGTATTCAAAAGTGGGGCAGATTTTACAAGGATATGAAGTTGATAAAGATAACTTTAACCGAAACCAGATGAGCTTCAATGCATTCTTGACATCCACAGATGTTAAAGAAGTCAATGTGGCATATGCGGAATTTGCGTTGTGGAACTCAGAAGATGCAGTGGTTATGACAAAGTCGGGGGCTGAAAAAGCCTTCAACAAGGAAAAACATGAAGGGGATAAAATCATGGACCTTCATGGTAACAAGAGTGTTATCTCCCTCATCGTAGATCCTGATATGAGTGAAGAAGAGGCAGAAGGTCAACGCCTATCTGGTGCGGTACAATTCGCGAAAGATAATCCGGATGTGGACGTTATCGTGTCTCCAATCTCCATTGCATCCCGTCTGAATATGGGTGTGGCAATGGAAGGTCTTCGTGGTGAAAAAAGTGATCTGGTTTTACCGGACGGCTCAGTGAAAAAAGACGGTATCACGAAAATACTTTATTTATCCCTTCCACAAACGAGTGAGAAGAAATCAAAGGACTATGCGATCGAAGGAAACGGTCGTCGGTATTCTACGCTGCTTCGGTATGGTCTCAGTTCGAAAGTAGGGGCTGAGTTTTATGAAAAAGCCTTGATCAATCCAAGTACCAAACAAGCGAATATCGAAGAAGCGGCTGCGGCATTTGAACGGTTAGGGGTATCGTTTGAAGACCCTCAAAAACTGATCGCCGAAGGTAATGTGAAAACAACTGTGGACGCCCCTGTTGAGATCGATAAGGATGATCTGCGTATGTTGACGCCGTCGGTTATCCGTGAGCAATTGACGCACAAGATGGAAGATGGTCGGATCAATATCAATCTTGGTGATATGTGTGTGACGTCGCCTTTGACGAATCAACCGATCCAAGACAGCTTTGGTGATAACGTATTACCGATTGCTGTAGAGTCTGGTGGGAACATCCCGTACCGATACATGGAAGTGTTTGAGGCGATTTCTCTTGGGAACCATGAAAAACTGGAATCGGCGTTTGGTCGAGCAAGTGTGATTGATTACCGTGCACTGACACGAAAAGATAATTTGCTTAAAAATATCAACACAATGACCTTTACGGATAGCGCGCATACAGACGTATTGACGCCTGACCCTCGTTTGAAATTGAATGAGGTACGTTCAACGGTCGAAGATGATCGTGTCATTATTCACCGTGATCCGGCGATCCGCTCAGGAAATGTCATGAGTGTGGATAATGTGAAAAATGGACCGAAAAATGTGGTTCAAGTCAGCCCGCTGATCGAAGAGATGATGGATGCCGATAATGATGGAGATACACTTGGTGTTGTCGGATATAAGAATTTGAATCTATCCGAAGAAGAGAAAAAAACCTTTTACGCGAAAAGCTCTGTTGAAGAACAGGTGAATCAATATGGACGTGTCTTTTTATCTACGGGTAGCCATTTAGATGCCGCAATCAAAGTGAACAATTTAGATGCGAGTGGTTTGACGTTTGAGGATGGTAAATCAAATGCTGAATTGGCAGATGTTGCAAACAATTTGATGCAGCAAATCGTCGATAGTCCAGCATCTTACGGGGCATACGCCTTGAGCTTTGAAAACGCGGAGTCTGTAAAACAGGGTCTGAGTGCATTGGCCGAAGACGGAATCAAAGGGGATGTTGAAGCTATTCACCGGGTGTTCGACGAAGGGTATACGGATGACGAAAACCGCGCAATCTTAAAAGCGTTGGTTGCAAAATCGGAATGGACCGGGTTAGCCGGTGCAACGACGAATAATTTGATTGCTAGTCTAGACGGAGAGAGTTTTGATCCTGAAATGACTCGTGTGTCAATGGATATCACACACTCTATGACACAGTCGGTACTGCAAATGAAAAAGAATGCCGATAAATTGCCAGAAATCGATAAAGGAATTAAGGCGATGAAAACGGTCATGTCCGGAAAACATGATGTGGAAACATCCCGCGAAACCTTGAAGCTTGTGACGGAAGGATTGATTTCTCCGCAAGCGGTTGATGAGTTTATTGACCGTGTTGCTGAAAATGGTCGCGAAGACCGGTTTGGGTATGGCGTCATCAACCACACAGAGACAACGACAATGAAATTGGCATACTCGACTGGGAATACGCTTGGTAAAGCGTTGGTCGACATGGGCGATGATATCGAAGCGATCAAAAGAGGGTAATTTAAACAAAGCGGGCTGAGAGATCGGCCCGTATTGTTTCATATAGCACTCACATTAAATCAAACAGAAAGTAGGACTTTATATGTCAAATCAAAGACCATTTGGTGATCGTGCAAGAAATTATACTGGAAATAACGGTTATGGGTACGAAGAACATGAGCAATACATCAACAACTCGGATACAAAGGATACGAAACAACCCATCTCATTATCAGGTGAGGATGATAAGGTGATTGCGATACAAGCGGGTTGGGATTACGACAAAGTGGATAACGAAGCAGACTTTTGTCATATGACAAAACTGGGTACAGCGTTTTTCGATGACGGCGAGGAAATGACAGATGAACATATCGTTGAGCAAACCGTGCACTATTATGCCAATACGATGCCAAATCAAACAGCGGTGTTCTTGAACCGCGTACAAGCATCTGTACCAGATGCAACCATTACGACACAAGCAGAGTATTCGGATGATTTGGGTGATGATGTGTCTCGCTTTTTACCCGATGTAAATATGGCGCAGTTAGATTTTGAGGGACTAGATGACGGTCTAGAACGCTAATGCATTTAAATAGGCGGAAAGAGGGATAACGTATGATGGATTATAAAACCATTGGTAAAGCCTTACAGGTAGAAAAGAATCGTGTCCATGTCGATACCGCGTTCTTAGATGAACACGAAATCGTGGCCCCTACAAACCCATCGCGTGATGAAGGGGTTATCTTATTCAACCAAATTGCTGAGGATAACGGTTTGAAACCGTTGCGTGATCCGTTAGGGTATATGGTGCGGGATGATAACGTGCATAATTATTTACAGACATCGTATGAACGACAGTATACCGATGCGGCGGACAAGCTTGATAAGGGACTGATGCGCGGGGGTTCGTATGGTATGCGTGCGGTACTAAATAAACAATCATCAACAATCCGAAAAGATATGTCGGCGTATTTACCCAAAGACATGGCCTATAGTGAATGTAGATTTATCAAAGCGACGCCTGAGATCAAACAATCGGTTGATGATTTTGTGGCGACACGTGTACAGATGACACACTCGCATGGTATTCGCAGGTCGATCGAAAAAGACACGTTTACGCGATTACAAGAAGAACTGAATACGAAAGGGTCAAACCTCGTCAACCAATTGTTAGGTAAGGAATCACAAAAACAAGCATTATCAACAAAGACCTTACTTAAAAATGCGGCAAACAATAAAGCGGGGCTTGAGGCGTTTACGCAAGAGCTGAAGAGCCCGTCGGTTATTGAGAAAGCGGATGGGGATGAACGTGCGACGGCCCATTTTGTTACGGGTGATATCAATACCGCAAAGTTCTTGCTGGCAAATAAATCGTATCTGTCAGAATTTGGTTTTTCGATTGATAAAAAAAACCGACAAGTAACGACAACATGGCAATCGGCGCATGTGGATACCTTGTATGAAAAACGGGAAAAAGAACACGCCGTGAATTTAGATTTATCGGGAATAGAGCAAACTCAAGAATCGTTGTGACCTATGATTTATCAGGGATAGATACAGGGCGATTGAACCAGTAGCAACCGGCTTGTTACGGGTTAAAGATACAGGTATAATAATAAAAGAACGAATAGAAAAGAAAGGAGCGAAAGGCCTATATGAATGAACAGCAAAAGGATTTTCACGAACGTATTGCAAACTTGCTGGCACACGCGAAACGATTACAGGAAGCGGCGCAAACACTTATGGATCTTTATGAAGCCGACCCATCGGAAACGTTTGATCGTAACGATGATCGACTTGCGACAACGGGTACAACGTCAGCAGGTACACAAGGTGCTGGAGCAGCCGTAGCTGTTGCGGAGCCAACACAATCTGATGTATTAACACCGGATTACGTGGAACAACCATTCCAGTCTGAGGTAGAAGATGAGCAAGATGAGCAAGATGAGCAAGATGAGCGTGATCGTCAAGATGATCAAGACCGTCGTGATGACCGTAAGGAACAAGCCCGTGAGGCGTTTAATGGGGTACAAGATTCTACTGACAATATAAATGACATTGTAAACGGGATCGACCTTGATGCACTACTGGATGACGTTCAACTAGATGATTCTTTATCGCAATAACAAGGTTGTTACCTCGGACATTGTTTCGGGGTAACGCGTTTGTTTATTGCGTCATTACACAGCGTTTATTATATGCAAAAAGAAAGCGAGTTGGCAAAATGTTAAGCAAATATAATCAAAAAGAGCAACAAAGACGAGACGCTCGTGCAACATCAAAATCTCGTTATGCACTGAAAAAAGTGGCAAACGGTGTCGCAAGTGTCCTTGTCGGATTTACATTATCTGGCGCAATTCTTCCTACCGTGACGGTCATGGTCAATGCTGAAGAAATGCCGAGTGAAGTAGAAGACGGTATTGTCGTAGAGGATTTCCAGTTGACTCATATTGGGGGCAACGAGGGTGTATTCTCTAATCGTGTGGGTGCACAAGTACAATTGAAAATCAATGGCGACCTTTCTGATGGGGATACAGTCGCATTAGATATCTATCAAGATTCAGATGCGTATGAAGCGGGCGACATTGATCAGGTTCGTCGATTCAATGTAGATACAAACACACAAGTTATTGTGAATGATGGTGAAAATGATGTGGTTGTTGGTACATATGACGGCCATGAAATTACATTCAATGCGGCGATTGAAGATCTAGAAGATGTTTCTTTAACTGTCCATTTAGGAACGATTGTTGAACCATCTTACGTGTATTACTATGAAACCGTAGAAGAGCCGTATACGGAAGTTGTGGATCGTCCGATTCGTACCGTGTATGATTCGGGAATGGATCCAGATGATGAACCTGAGATTCTTGTTGAGGGTTCTGACGGTGAACGTACGATCATAGAAGAAGTAACGTATCGATTAGGTGAGGAAGTGGATGGTACGCGTACGGTTATCTCCAATGAGGTGACAACTGAACCCGAGGAACAAGTGATTGCGGTCGGTGTTGAATCACAAGATGGCCAAATCACGGCTCCTGAAGACCCGTTAGCTGATTTAGCTGTTGAAGAGTCAAACCCTGATTTAGCGGAAGAGTTATATGCTGAAGATGGTTTGACAGAAGCGGAGTTGATTGAGGCTTATAATGCGCGTGGCGTGAATCATACGTATCATATTCATGTGGATGGGGAATTAATGGCGACCACCGCGATTGGATTTGCAACACCAAGCTCGATGGAAATCCGTAATGAACGTGCACAAGATACAGAAGATGTTACCGCGACATACACGATCACGGAATCAGGTCAAGTGTCTACGGAACTGATGTTGGCAGATGCCTTTAGTGTCGCAAGCGAAAAAGAAGATTTTGATGGTAGTGAGACCTTGCGTGTAGAAGTACAAGCAGAAGACGGTCAATATTTTAGTCAAAACCAACCGTTGAGCGGTCACGTACTAGAATTGACAGATGCGGCATACGAAACGGAAGACGGTGTAGCCGGTTCTGACGTCATTGTCGAACCCGAAGCCAACCGTTTACAAACGGATGCACGTACAGCGGAATTAGCCGTAAATGTGCGTTATGTAGACTCAAAAACATTGATTGCCGATATTGAGCTTGGTGATGTACCGGTTGCTGAGTTGGGTGAACGACTATTGGTATTAGATGGTATCCGTTCAACCACTACGATCGAATCGGATGATTACAGTGATAATTATCAAGACGTTCTTTCTGCGTTGGATGAAGATGTAACGGTTCGCGCCTCTTATGGGACAGAAGAAGACGGATTCAGTGAGCTGATGACGGTTACGGCGCCTGCAAGTGACAATGCTGTAGGTTATGTATTTGATTCTGTAAATGTAGCCGGTACAGGGTCTATTATCGAAGATACAGTAGAAATCGTATCGGAATCGTATGAAGAAGCTTTACCATTTGAAACGGTAGAAGTAGAAGACGATACGTTACTTGAAGGTGAAACGGTTGTGGACACTGAGGGTGTCGAGGGTACTGTCGAAGTGACAGAAAATGTTACGTACGTAAACGGTGAAGAAACCGAACGTGTAGAAGCTGGACGTAATGTACTTGTTGAGCCCGTAATGGAAGTTGTTCGTGTTGGGACAGGTCAGGTTGAGACACCCGTTGATGACGAAACACCCGTCGAAGAGAATGTCCGAGTAGAGGGCGAAGGTCCATATCGTCATGAAGTACGATATGTAGATACGGATGGTAATATCCTTGACACGATTATCTACAAGGGCGACCACATGGATGAGTTTTATGCCGAAAGACAAGCTATTGATGGCTATACCTTTGTGGAATTCGGTGGACACTTAGACGATGAAGGTAAAGGCTCTATTGTTCCGAGTCGTCGTATATCTCTAGTTGTCTATGCAGAAGACGAAACCCCTGTCGATGAAGAGACACCTGTAGATGGTGAAACACCTGTAGATGGTGAAACACCTGTAGATGGTGAAACACCTGTAAATGGTGAAACACCTGTAGATGGTGAAGCGCCTATTGACGGTGAAACACCTGTTGATGGTGAAACACCTGTTGATGGTGAAACACCTGTTGATGGTGAAACACCTGTCGATGGTGAAACACCTGTCGATGGTGAAACACCTGTGGATGGTGAAACGCCTGTTGATGGTGAAACGCCACGATTTGACGTATTGAGTGCAGAAGCTATTGATGCGATCTTAGCGTTCGTTAATACTGCGACACTTGAGGAGTTGCAAGAAGTTCCGTATATTGGACCTGAGCGCGCACAAGCAATCGTAGATTACCGTGAAGCGAATGGCGATATTGAGACATTAGATGAATTATTAAACAATGTCGAAGGCATTGATGAGGGGTTAATTGAAAATATTGTTGCTTACCTGCGCCAAGACACGCCTACAGATGACACACCTACAGATACGGAATCGACAGCTGATGATAACAAATCGGCGGTTGAAAGATTGCTTGCCGTTGTAGAAGGTGAAGATGTATCTGCGACAGAAACAGAAGACGCGGCAGAAGACGCGGCAAAAGAAGAGCGTGTGGAAGGTGAAGCCTTACCGGTAACGGCAACAGCCTTACCAATAGCTCTTGCACTGGGTGTTGCGACACTTGGAGCTGGTGGCGGATTGACGCTATACAATAAGAAACGTTCAGCGGAAGTCGTTGACGAAGACGATGCGGATGAATAAGGTACGATAACATAAAGGGATCTGGAAACGGATCCCTTTTACATATAATAAATAACGTAGGATGGGATAGCAGATGAAAATAGTCAGTCGATTGTTAATCGGTATTGGATTACTTGTTACACTTTATGCGGGTATCAACCTCTATAATAACCATATGGGTACACGTGCAACCACGGAAGAAGCGTATGCAATGATTACAGAACATCAAGAGGATATGGACACTGAACCATTTGATGTGATGGGTTATGAGGTATCGTATGGCGATGTTTTCGGTATTTTTCGAATTCCAAAACTTGAACGGGAAATTGGTATTATCGAAGGGTCCGATGAGGATGCCTTACGTGAAGGGGTTGGACATGTAGAGAGTACGGTTTTGCCGGGTCAAGGTGAGCAAATCGTCCTTTCTGGACATCGTGATGGCGTATTTAGTGATTTCGGTGACGTTGGTGTAGGTGATACATTTGTTGTTGAAATGCCCTACGGATCGTATACGTATGAAGTGAAAAATACTGAAATCGTAGATAAATACGACACATCTGTTATTCGAGAAATGGGCGAAGAAGTTTTGGTGGTATCAACGTGTTATCCGTTTGGGTATTTTGGAGCAGCGCCTGAGCGGTATGTGTTATATGCATACCCTGTAACAAATGGATAAGGGAGATGACGCACAATGGCAATGGGTAAAACACATATGAGTGTAGCAAATGCTACGGCTCTTTCAGCGTCATATGGCTGGATATGGATGCAGCGCGACGGATGGTTAGAAACAACACCAGAATGGATACAGCGAAGTATTCAAGGGGTCAATGACTTTACGGGGTTTCAGGTGGACTGGTTGAATGGGTACACGCTGCCATTTTTGTCTTCGGTACCTTTCATTTCAGATGATACAATAGGGGCATTTGGATCCTTGATTCTTCTCTTACTGGGCGTGTCGATATTTGTTTTGTGTAATCTACTTCCGGATATCGATAGCTCATCCAGTATATTGGGTAGACATGTTCCGACAAATTTCGGGGGACATAGAGGGGTTATCCATAGTTTGTATCCTGTTTTCGCCTTAATTATACCGGCTATTATATGGCAAAACTTTCTATTATGGTTGATTCCGCTTGGGTATTTTACGCATTTACTCTTGGATGATTCGTCGGTTTCTGGTGTTCATTGGCTTCCGGGGATCACATCTAGCACACGTCCGTACAGTATATTTCGGTATGAGGTGAATGGATGGTTTGAAAAAACGGTATTGCTTGGCGGATCATGGATTGTCACAGTCCTATTTGGATATTTGTGGATACGGTTTTTGTTTCAGTTTTGATAAAAAAAGGGTAAAAAAAAGTATAAAAAATAGCGTACGCTCGAAAGCATACGCTATTTTTTATCGTTATATTGACACTGTCAACATAATCATCGCGGAAATAATGGCCTCAATGATTAGTAGGATACGTACATATTTATATGCATTATAGTATACCAAGATCATTGCTGAGATTAACAGTGCGGTGAAAATACCCATAAGAATATTTAATACCATATTACGGACTCCTTTTATTCAGTTACGTACGTCATTAACGGTTAATTTAATGCTATGTACATAAACAATACAAAAATAAGTGCCATAGGAACACTGAATAAGGTTATAGATAGTCCGTAATAAATATTAAACGGTTGTTTTGCTGATCGGATCGCCTTATTGACTGACGTATGACGCAGTGCAGTATAGATAAGCGTGACGAGTCCGACCGCAAGCCCAAAAGCGATAAGGACCATTTTTAATGGGATCATAGTGCATTCCTCTTTTCTATTTTTTTGTGAATACAGAGCAGGTAGGATTTGAACCCACGCACGGTTTACACCGCCTAATGCATTTCGAATGCATCCTCTTTACCAGACTTGAGTACTGCTCCAAAATCAAAAGGAAAGTAGGGGATTCGAACCCCTGAACCGCCGTTTTAGCGATTGTCGATTTAGCAAACCGATGCGTTAAACCTCTCTGCCAACTTTCCGTTAAAACCAACGAACCCGCGGGTTTTATTTTTTTAATACGTTTAATCAATTGCTACCGGACGACGCCGTTTTTTCTCGATCCCAAGGATGTTCAATGTCGAGGTCCGACACGGTTTCGACCATAGGTTTAATCTTTTCTTTACGCGGTTTAACTACTTTGTTTATTGGTTTTTTCTTTTCAATGATGACATTATGTGTTCGTCCGGATAAGGCCGCGTTTATCTGGTATCTTAGCCATTCATAGGCTTGATACCGTTCGAATTCGTATCCTTGTGTGTAGCGTTCGTACGTTTCTTTTGCGTCTAATTGTTTTAGTACGTTTTGTACAGTTTCAGGTGTATACCCGACCGCTGCACGTTGTTCTTTTGTCATGTGAACATAATTGGTTTTTGACTGTCTGTAAACACGAGATAATTGTTTGGATGCTTCTTCTTTCTTTCTGTGATACTGTGTGATCAATGTTTGTACGTTATGTGAGCATTCATCTAAGTATTGGGTAATATCCGGCTCATCCCGTAATGAGGCGATCAAATCAGCCATCTCCATAATAATGCGGTCGTGGCCGTACTGGATAGAATGACTAGGGAAATAGGTCATGAGAAACTCTCGACATTTATCGACATTGTCTTTTTCTACATAGTTGGATAGTCTACGCGACAAGGATTTATTTTGGGCGAAAATAATCAAATTCATTTTTATAGGTTTCATTAGCCACCTACACTTTCTGAGTTTAATGCTTGGGCCATGGATTGCAGCATATAATGATCTTTGATTGCATGGATGTTTTTTCGTTTTCCATCACGTTCTTCCGTGTAAGCCCATAAGGTCGGTAATCGCTCGTTTTTTTTCTGTAGTGCTTCAAATAATGTACTAGGGGATTCTTTTAATCTTGTTCGATAAAGCAAGTGGTCAAAGTTGTAATGACTTTGATTATAATCTTTGGTTACATCACAAATGAGTTCTAATATAGCTTCATCTGTTTGGACAAAATCTTCTACTAATCCGAGATCTTCGAATGGCTTGATGATTTTTGCGTACTTCAAGTCGGCCCATTCGAGTGGTCTGAATCGAATAATCTTTTTCATGGCTTATGCTCCTTTTGTTTACTTCTCTGGATTGATGACTTTATACGATAGGTAGACAAGATACGGTACACCAAGTCGTTCCGTCTGGTGTTTCAATCTTGATGGGATAACGGTTGAACCATATTCAGCTAATACCCAAGGTAATAACTCTTTAGGGATCGATTCCTCGAATGGTTTGATATCAAATCGGTATAACCGTGAAAGTGCTGTAAAATCACACCAACTCTTATTATCTGATGTGGTGTACGCACGTTTTGCGCGTCGTTTTCCGGTGGATCCTATCCGTTCAATGGCGCTGGTGACCTCATGGACGAGTTCCGCTAATCCCGGTGGTTGTTTGGCTGATATGGATACAGGAGTATTATTACCTACTTCGTCGTACTTGTCAAAGACCACTTTATTTGGCGTATGAGTTAACCATGTGCCGTTTAATCCGTATATGGTGGCCATAGTATTGATCAATATCTCAATATGGTCTGATACGCGGTATTTGTATACATCCTCATCATTTTTGACCAAAAAGTGCTTACCCCCATTGGGGGTATCTTCTACATAATAGGCGTCAAAGGATTGTGCAAGTCTTTCATCGGCTTCTGTATATCCGGGTTCTAAATCGATACAGGCAATATCTACGCCATCAAGGGATACTACGATAGGGAATGCTTTAGGGACCTTAGCAATGTCTTTGAACGTTGTCGCAACATTATCCATGTTGACAGGGAAATAGCGTTCTCGTTCGATATATACGGGGTGTATAGGACGCTTGTATCTATCGACATATGTCGCTTTCACGTCAGATAAAAGCGATGAAAGTGCGGGGTCGTATGCAAAGGTTTGATCATACGGGTAACCCCTCAATGTGGAAGGTAAGATGAATTGATTTCTATCTGGCAACTTATCTAATGTTGTCGTAGGATTGTTTTGGATAAAATAGGGTACATATTTGTTCTCTATCAATGCGATTCCATATAGATAAGAAAACACTTCATCATCGCTATTTGTCACACTAGGTATTTGTCGGATCAATTGACCGTCTTGGTAAATGTACCCGTTTGATCCGTTTTCTTCTGGATATTCCACTAAAATGGAGTCTGTACGCGGGTTACGATGGATATTGATCAGACAAGGTTGTCCGAATTGTACTTGATTGATGACAACGGACCGTGTAATTAATTTTTTCTTTCCGTTTTCTTCTTTTTCTTCTGCATAATATACTGCACCATTTTGTGTCGATTGCTCTAACATAATCGGACCCCCTTTATCTTATTTTAAATAGATGTTTGACTGACACGCAAGAGCGGAGTCGAACCGCTCAAAAGCCTATCTTTTGCGCAACTGTGAAACGCGTTGACCGGAACAGCGAGTGTCACAGCATTAGGTGAGGGGTCACTCTACCAAGGAGAACTGCCATCGTCGATGTCTTCTGATTCGTAACTTGATCCGGCAGCAGTGCCTCTGTCTTCTTGACCCCAAACTTGAGCACGACCTGATTTGACAAACAAATCATCAGGTGCCAAGCCTGTTGATAGCAGTACTTGGAAATATTGATTACCCATGTGTGACGCAGGTGTTAGTTTGATGTTACATACAGATCCTGACTTCACGTAGTATCCCGGGTTACCATCTCTGTCAGGGAACTCGTTTTTATCGAAAATCGTGAATCGTCCGTCTGGTGTATCGATGTTACAGAAGGCACCCGGAATGTTGATGGTTAAACGGAATTCTGCATTTTCCATATTCCCTAATTTTTCCAATACTTGTGCCTTCAATTCAGCAGGTGGTGTTACGGGTTGTGTCCCCTGTGGTGTTTGTGGAGTCCACGGTGAATTTTCGTTCGCTTTGAAAGAGAAATGTTTGAAAATGACCTTTCCGCTCAATTCAGGGTTTTGTGATTGCGATACTTTTGTTGCAAACAACTCATCCGGAAGACTTTCTAGATCTTCTACTGTGATAAACAAGCGGTGGCCCGCTTTGTACGGTCCATTTGCTTTACTTTGAAAAATTCCAATTGGTGCAGTTAATAAAATCTCATTTGACATGTTTAATTGCCTACTTTCGTTGGTTTATTTTTGGTGGCTACACTATGTTTTTTACACATCTCGGGAGACCGGCCGATTTGAAACCTTTCTGCAATTTCCGGTTTTGCATAAGGAAAGCGGTAATCTCTTACGGAACTGTTAGAGTTTTAATCTATCTATACTCTAACACTTCTGTAAGAGGTCCGCAAGGTAAAATGACTATTTTTTGTGACGATTTTGTGACTAACTATGCTGGTTGCGTTGTAGTATCTAATACCTGAATGGAACAATCATAATTATAATCGTAGTTTGACCATAGTGTTCCCGTAATCGTATGGTTTCCTCGATTAATTAATGACATACCGTATTCACCATTGGGATCGTTAACGTCAAAGGTATCCGATTCTGTAGAATGCTCCAGAAAGAGGAAGGCTTCTTGAATAAGATCTGTAGACGCATCCTGATGCATAATTCTATCTTTTAATTCCAATAATTCATCGTTCCATGCTCGGTTACTGTCGGATATGAGGTATGTTTCGATATCCCGTTCTGTCACTTTCGTATGAACAACTTGTTTTGTGTTTTCGGGCATGTGTAAATTCCTCCGTTAATCCGTTTGATTTAGTACACCGCGGTTATTAATTCCTGAAACAGTTGTCAATAATCCATCTTCATTGCTGTTTAAGATTGTATCATACTCGTCCTTTGTGACTTCAAGGACTGTATAGTCATACTGTTCTAAAATTTCTTCGGATGATAAATCATCAGGGCAGGGTTCTTCATCGCTTTGTGATAGTTCATACGCACGATTTGCGCCGTCTTCAATGACAGATTGTTTCGATGTACCAGCAAAACCAGCTTTAAATCCGTTTACTTGTTCATCAAATAATGCATAATAGGGCATAACCTATTCATCCTTTCCATTTTATAATTTGATCAGTGTGCGACCGTTTTTTGTTCTTTTTTTGTAGGTAGGGGTACCATAAAAGAACAGGGTTTTTGTTGTCACATTGAGTGCTTTTGCACACGCGTCAATGGTTCCAAGAGCTAACAATTTTTCCCCTTTATAAACGGCATAATCAGTCATATTGTTCAGATTTTGCCCACATTTTTGCGGCGCATTTAAGCGTACAAACGCATTCGGACAACGTGATGTGCGTGATACCTAGATGTCTGATATAGGGTGCGATATAAGGTGCCGCGTCGTCCCATTTTCGAAGGGGAATATGATTCAAACCTTTATCTGTTTTTAAAGCTTTCTGGACTTCTTCAATGGTTGCGGGGATCAGGCGGATACATTCTTCTAGTCCAATATCGTTGACGATTTTTGTGTACATTTCGTCATGCGACATTTTTGTACCGTCTTTTCTTTCAAAGTGCGCATTTAGTCCTAAATAGTCTTTAATTGATTTATGCATGTTTATTTGCTCCTTTTGGGTTTTGTTTTTTTA
>OMJG01000610.1_pt1 | contig 25533 bp, 25 predicted proteins | sample 1646431 | NCBI WGS metagenome assembly OMJG01 (sample SAMN03771674, study PRJEB25209) | food metagenome | isolation source: Cotija cheese | place: Mexico:Jalisco,Michoacan | collected 2011-12-12
AATATTCAGTTGACTTATCCTTTCATTCGAGGTACTATGTTATATGGTATTGTTTGCCACCATGATAAGCCCCGGAAACTTGTTATGTCACAAACAAAACGAGCTCTGATCCAAGAAAAAGTTCTGTACTATTCGCAAGACTAATCAGCATTAGAGCATGAATGAAATCACAAAAAACTGAAATCGAATATGAAATTTATGGAGGTCAAGATCGTGCGTACAACTTTTATGGCGAATGAAAGCAACATCGAACGTAAATGGTATGTAGTCGACGCAACAGATATTCCTTTAGGACGTCTATCTGCAGTCGTTGCATCTATTCTTCGCGGAAAAAACAAACCTACGTATACACCACACGTCGACACTGGCGATAACGTAATCGTAGTAAATGCTGAAAACATCAAATTGACAGGTAAAAAAGCAAGTGACAAGATTTACTCTCGTCACTCAGGATATATCGGTGGATTGAAACAAGTATCTGCTGGAACTCTACGTGCTGAAAAACCTGAAAAATTAATTGAATTGTCTATCAAAGGAATGCTTCCTCATAACTCATTAGGACGTTCTCAATTCAAAAAATTACACGTATATGCTGGACCTGAGCACAAACAACAAGCTCAACAACCAGAAACACTAGACATCACGAACTTAATTTAAGGAGGGACATCCATTGGCTCAAGTACAATATTTCGGAACTGGCCGTCGTAAAAACTCAACAGCTCGCGTTATTATGACTCCAGGTTCAGGTAACATCACATTCAACGGAAAAGATATCACTGAATATCTAAACTTTGAAAGCTCACACCTAATTGTAAGACAACCACTAGCTGTAACTGATACAGTAGATAGCTACGATATCAGAATCAACGTTAACGGTGGAGGATATGCTGGACAAGCAGGCGCTGCTCGTCACGGTATCGCTCGTGCCCTATTACAAGTTGATCCAGACTTCCGCGGCCCACTAAAAGCTGCTGGTCTATTAACTCGTGACCCTCGTATGGTTGAACGTAAAAAACCAGGTCGCAAAAAAGCCCGTAAATCACCACAATTCTCAAAACGTTAAGAATACAATTCTTATATATGCAAAGAGCCTAGTGAAAACAAGGCTCTTTTTTACATACTTTAACTTTTTACTTCTAATTCCTCTTTATTCTCAAATCACCGCTCCAGAAGCCAATAGAAAAATAGCCATTCCATGCGTCAAAGTTGCAGATACTAATCCATACTTTTCATAAATAGCGGCGCTGATGACACCTTCCCATAGTGTAAAAATCAGAATGAGTGCGCCTAGATCCGTCACGGTAGCGGCAAGAAAAAGATGGCCCATAGAAAAGAACAGACCGGACAGGAGGATGCGCCGAGTTTTGGACATGCCTTGCTGCATAAGATGGGTTTGCAGGAATCCTCTGAATAACAGTTCTTCCAGATAATTTCCGAATAAGGCAAAAATCAGCAGGGAAGGAAGCAGCGAGAAAGGAACCGGTCCGCCTCTTTCTTCAATAGAGACAAAAAAGTAAGGAATGATGAACGGTAAGAGGACAAGGACAGCTGCTGATAAACTGATCAGCACAGCTTTTCCTTTTGAAGAAGACGGAAGCCATTGGATCGGCGGAAGGTTCTCTTTAAACAGCTTATAGAGTAAGACAGATACCAGTAACGAAACGAGACCGAGCATGAACAAAATAAAAGGATCTTCGATAAAGCGAAGCCAAAGGACAGGACCTTCTATCCCGAATTGCCAAAGTCCCAAAGGTGTCATGGTGTCGCGCAGCAGGATAAAACCGAATAGAAACAAAAATAGTTTGAAGAGGAAGGCTTTTTTCGGTAAAAGGAAGTAAAGAGCACAAAGAAGTAGTACTCCAGGGATGATTCGAAATGTATAATCTATTAGCAAGGACATGCTTGATCCTCCTGACAGTCAGAATGCTGTAATAGTAAATTTTAGTTGAACTTATGTATCTCAACTTCATTATAGCGTAGTACAACGAAGAATGGTAAGAACCAATGGACGAGTATCATATATAAATCAAGACAGAAATAAGCAGCTGGAAAGAACAGCCTAACGATTGAAAGATCAGTCAAATAGGCAACACAAGATAGCGATACCAAAAAATCTATGCTATACTGAATTTAATCGAATATAACATTTGGGGTGCTATATGCTGAGATTATACCCATGGAACCTGATACAGTTAGGACTGGCGCAGGGAAATGTCGTTATAGACAGATTTTACTCGATCATTTTTTGATGGGGATATTCTGTCTTTCTCAGATCGCGCTCCTTTTGCTATTGCAGGAAGGAGTTTTTTTGCGTGGAAAAAAATCGAATCCACAAATTAACATTGTTATCCTTAATGGTTGCTTTAGACGTTGTCTTGTCGCCGTTATTTCGGATTGAGGGAATGGCACCGATGTCCAGTGTCATGAATATTATTGCAGGTGTGCTGATGGGACCACTTTATGGAACCTTAATGGCACTGATCTGCGGAATTATCCGTATGGTACTGATGGGCATTCCACCGCTTGCCTTGACGGGCGCAGTCTTTGGTGTTTTTCTGGCCGGTCTGTTTTACAGGATAGGCGGTAAGATGATCTGGTCAATGATTGGAGAAATCATTGGTACTGGAGTAATTGGGTCACTATTATCTTATCCAGTGATGGTTTGGTTTACAGGCAGCCAGCAAGATTTTTATTGGTTCATCTATACGCCAAGATTTATTGGAGCGACATTGATCGGTTCAGTGATTGCGTTCCTCGTTTTGGTCAAATTAAAAGAAACCTCGATTTTTAAAAAGTCGCAGCACTTGTTTATGGGAGGAAGGTTCAATGGATACAGTATTTGATTTTTCAGCCCAGTTTCCTTTGCAAAAAGCTCCGCTGGTTCAATGTATTACCAATGAAATTACTTGTGAGTCGATGGCAAATGCTCTGCTTTATATTGGAGCAAAGCCGATTATGGCGGACGATTCGCGAGAATTTTCTCAGCTTTTTAAGCAGACAGATGCATTGCTTCTTAATTTAGGGCATTTGTCTGAACAGCGAGAAAAAAGTCTGATTGAAGCCAGCCGCTATGCTAAAGCGCAGAAGAAACCGACTGTGGTTGATTTAGTTGGGTATGGGGTTAGCGAGATCCGTAATCAAACTGGAAAGACATTAGTAGAAAATCAGCCGACTGTCGTCAAAGGAAATATTTCAGAATTGAGACATTTCTGCGGGCTGCCTAGTCATGGACGCGGAGTCGATGCGAGTGCATTGGATCAGGGAGCAGATCATCTAACGGAGCTAATTGAGGCTATGAAGGAAATCTCCAGTCAATATCCAGCGACTACTTTTGCAGCGACTGGTCAGCGAGACATTATCGTAAATCAAAAACAGGTTGTCATTCTGGATAATGGTGTTGACGAACTAGACCGTTTCACCGGAACTGGAGATATTGTGGGTGCACTGATCGCAGCTCTGTTAGGAGCAGGTCATGATCCGTTTGAAGCAACAGCAGGAGCCATCAGCTACTTTAATCTTTGTGGTGAAAAGGGCAAACAAGAGAGCATTGGACTGGCTGAATTCCGTCACCGGACGCTGAATCAGCTGTCTCTGCTGATGCTGGAAAACTGGTTTGAACAAGTGAAAGGGTGGAAGAAATGAAAGAATTGAAGCTTTATTTGGTTACTGGCAGATATGGATTCAGTGACGAAATGTTTTTGAAAATTGTAGAAGAAGCTTGTCAGAATGGCGTTACAATGGTGCAGCTGCGAGAAAAAGATACAACGACAAGACATTTTTACCAGTTAGCAGTTGAGGTAAAGCAAATTACAGATCGGTACGATATTCCACTCATTATCAATGATCGGATAGATATTTGTCTGGCAGTGGATGCGGACGGCGTACATATCGGAGACGATGAAATGCCGATAAAAGTGGTTCGTTCCTTGATTGGACCTGAAAAAATACTAGGGGTTTCTACAAAAACAACTGAAAGAGCGAGAGAATCGAAAAAAGAAGGAGCAGATTATTTGGGTGTCGGTGCCATTTTCCCGACCAAAACCAAACAGAATCCGCAGAGGACGTCTGTTGAAACGCTCAAAACGATTGTAGCAGAAGTCGAACTTCCTGTTGTCGCAATCGGCGGTATTAAAGAAGATAATATGGAGACGTTCAAAAACACTGGGATTGATGGCGTAGCTGTAGTCAGCGCCATTATGTTGGCAGAAAACGTTGCGCATAAAGTTCAATCGTTAAAAAAATCTGTAGAGATAATATTGGAGGAATCAAAATGATTAATAGTACCCCGCAAGTCGTTACAATCGCAGGCTCTGATTCTGGCGGCGGTGCTGGAATTCAGGCTGATTTAAAAACGTTTCAAGCACGTCAGGCATTCGGAATGAGTATTGTTGTAGCTTTGACTGCTCAAAACACATATGGTGTGCAGGAAAGTTTAGCCATTCCAAGCGGATTTATTGATGCACAATTTCAGTCGCTTGCAGCAGACTTTGAGATCAAAGCAGCAAAAACCGGGATGCTCGCAGACACAGAACACGTTGAGACAGTTGTTGGAAATCTGAAGAAGGTCGACTTTGGTCCGCTTATTGTGGACCCAGTCATGGTCGCAAAAGGAGGGCATCATCTGCTGCAAAGAGATGCTGTCCAGACTATCAAAGAACAGCTTTTGCCATTAGCGAGTATTGTGACCCCAAACCTGCCTGAAGCTGAGATACTGTTAGGAAAAAGTATCAAGACCAACCAAGAAATGATGGAGGCTGCAAAAGAGCTGCAGTCGTTAGGAGCAAAAACGGTGATTGTTAAAGGCGGCCATAGTCAAAACAAGGAAGCCGCTGATTTTGTACTGCTGGAAACCGGTGAACAGTTTTGGCTAAGTGCTCCGCGAATCAAAACAAACAATACACATGGGACAGGCGATACGTTTTCTGCCTGTATTGCTGCAGAGTTAGCAAAAGGAACAGGCTTAAAGGACGCCATTGTGACTGGGAGAGAGTTTATCCAGGCAGCCATCAGTCAAGGGATATTTGTTGGCCACGGACATGGACCAACCAATCACTGGGCACAAATCAGTAATAGCGTGACAACGATTAAATAATAGAAGATTTTTTAGAAAAGATAAGTGACCAAACAGTCTTTCATTTTATAAAACTTCAGGAGGGATTTTATGACATTTACAGAAAAGGCAAGACAAGCAGCTGCAGCTTCATGGCAGGGGAGTTTTTCACATCCGTTCATTACAGAATTACAGGCCGGCACATTAGATCAAACTATTTTCCGGTATTACTTGATTCAGGATCATTATTATCTGAAACATTTCAATAGGCTTTACACGCTGACAGCAGAGCAGACAAGTCATCCAGAGCTGAAAGCCATGCTTTACCGTAATGCTGAACACTTAGCACTAGGCGAACTGGCGATTCGCAAAGACTTTTTTGAAGAACTGGAGATTACAGAAAACGAGTTAGCCGCTGTTCCCGTTGCACCGACTGCCTATCACTATGTGTCGCATCTGTACCGGCAATTATTGGAAGGCACCCCTAACGCTGCAGCCGCAAGTTTGCTGCCTTGTTCCTGGCTGTATCAGGAACTGGGAACCAGCTTATTGTCTAAACAGTCACCTGTACCCATGTACCAGCGTTGGATCGAATCCTACGCCGGTGCAGACGCACTGGAAAACGTCCAGCAGGAACGAGCAGTCATCGACCAATTATATACCGAAAGCACACCCGAAGTTCAAGAACAGATGATGGCAGCTTTCATTATCAGCAGCGAAATGGAATATGCATTTTGGGAAATGTCGTATCAACGAGAAACTTGGAAGAAAGATGAAGCAGTGATAGAGAGTCAAACGGCAGGTCACTCGAAAGCATAGCTGGATGTTTCGGAGGAAATGCTGCTTAAATGTTCATTCCAAATGTATTCATGCTAGCTCTAATGGGAAGCAAGAAGTATACTATTGCCATTAAAAATGTTTCGATACCAAGGAGGAAAAGGGAATGAAGGAACAGAATCGGCAGCAAATAACCATTAAGTCAAACATCAATCAGCCAGTGGAAGTCGTCTGGGGAAGCTGGACAAAGCCCGAATACATCACGAAATGGAATCAAGCTTCAGAAGATTGGCATACCGTTTATGCGGAAAATGATTTAAAAGTCGGTGGTCGTTTTCTATCCAGAATGGAAGCAAAAGACGGCAGTACAGGATTCGATTTTTCAGGGACGTATGAAATGGTTGAACCGTATGAAACGATTGCATATGAGTTAGAAGACGGTCGGAAAGTGCTTATCACCTTTGAACCGTTTGAAAGCCAGACAGAGATTGTACAGATTTTTGATGCAGAAAATGAGAACCCTGCAGAAATGCAAAGAGAAGGTTGGCAAGCTATTTTAAACCCGTTCAAGCAGTACACCGAAGAACAGTTATAAAATATTGATCATAAAAAAAGGACTTCACAAATGGTGAAGTCCTTTTAAATAAGTAAGTTGAAGCAAAAGGCTGAATGCTTACCAAAAAATCTGTTTAATAACTGGTTTTGAAGGTACGATTTTTAACAATTGAATTCAGTCATTCATTATAGACCAGCATAAGAATGGTAACCACTCCAAGATAAACCGGGAATAACTGGATACTCAATATTGAAGCGATCAATCCAAATAGCGGGGCATGAAAGTTGTCCCAAAATAAGCAACAGCCATTTGAATCCCAATAATAGACTGAGAATATGCTTTGCCAAAATTGGACGGCGTACTATGAATGATTGACGGATAAATGGGAGCACAGCCAATCCCGATGACAATGAGTCCCAAAAGTGCAAATTCTGTATAAGTGGTTGGAATCAACAACAAGCAGATGCCGCATATCAAAATTCCGGTTCCGATTCGGATCAGCTGCTTATCTCCTAACTGATCGGCTGCAAATCCACTAACAAAACGCCCGAAAGTAATGCCTAAAAAGAAGAAGGAAGCAAACTGAGCAGCCGTTTCTGGATCGATGGATCTGGCTTCTACGAGATAACTGCTTGCCCATAATCCGGTTGTCTGTTCGATGGCCGAATAAGAAAAGAAAGCAATCAGCAGTGGGACAATTCCATTGAGTTTGAATAGTTCTTTGAAGGTCAGCGACTGAACTTCAACGATTTCTGAGTCTTGTCTGCTGTTCTAATGACTACTCCATAAAGGTAAACTGAATAATAAAAGCAGCGAGAGCCCTACTTGAAGAATTCCGATTGTCTGGTAGCCCATCGACCAGCTCTCGCCTCCAGTCAGATAATATCCCATAATATAAGGACTGATCGAAGCGCCGACACCCCAGAAACAATGGAGCCAGCTCATATGTCTTGATCCGTAATGCAGCGCAACATAGTTGTTCAAAGCTGCATCGACAGCCCCAGCACCGAGCCCATAAGGAATTACCCATAAGACGAGCGAGAAAAATGTACTGGAAAATGAAAAGCCAAAGAGAGCGATGGCCGTGGTTAGAACACTGATGAATGTGACTAAACCTGCGCCCAACTTTTTAGTCAGCTTATCTGAAAAGAGACTAGAAACAATCGTCCCGATAGCGATCGTCATCGTGATGATTCCGGCATAAGCGACTGGAACGTTAAGGTCACTCTGCATGACTGGCCAGGCAGAACCGAGCAGAGAGTCAGGCAGCCCGAGACTGATAAAAGCAAGATAAATAATAATCAGTAGTAATGAATACATAAATTCTCCTATAAAATCATTTTGGAAAGCGAATTAATTCAAGACTTATAAAAGATACCATAACATAATTTAATTATGAATGTAGTCTTTTCAAAAAATAAGATCAATACTGTCAGAGATAGGCAAATAGATGAGATGATCTCTTTGGAATTTCAAAACTTTCTCCAGTGCGGTTAAACTGAGAAGAATCGGATCTTACTGATTTTTATATTTTTAATCCAACTATACTTCTTTTACATGTCAGAGACTGTTTTAAGTACAAGATAGAGTAGTTAAGGGTGCGTGTTTGCTGATAACGGATCTAATTTAAGGATAAAAAGTCCTGATTCCTCTGAACCTATAAGTATAAATATGATATAGTAAAATTATAGGATGAAAACGGAGGAAAGATTATGCTTACAAGGTTAAAAGATGGACTCAAAAATTTTAAGGAAGTGACGTATAAAAAGCATGAGCAGTTGTACCATGAGCTAGAACAGTCTCAAAAACCACATACCCTTTTTATTGCCTGCTCTGACTCACGCGTCAATCCGGAAAGGTTGATAAACAGCGAACCGGGAGAAGTTTTTATGATTCGTAATATTGCGAATACGGTTCCTGCTTACGAGGTAAGTCATAATGACTTTACGACTCTTGCTTCTATTGAATTTGCGATAGAAGTACTTAAAGTAAAAGAAATTATTGTCTGCGGGCATTCAAATTGCGGGGGGTGTGCGGCTGCTCTTGATGGTCAGGAGAAACTGGATCATCTTCCTTATACACAACAATACTTGAAACCGTTGGAAAATGTAAAAGAGAAAGTTGAAAAGGTTCACGAACATAGCCATGAGCACTCAAAAGCTAGACTGATGGAACAGCTGAATGTCATTGAACAAGTCGAACACCTGAAAAGTTATCCTAAAGTTCAAGCCTTGATTGAAAAAGGTGAACTTGAAGTAGAAGGATGGCACTATGATATTAAATCAGGAACGGTTTTGGTTTATGACGAAGAGGCTGGGGCATTCCGCGATTCAGATGAAAAGTAAGTTTTAAAAAAAGAATCATCGTACTGAAGAATCTCACTTGTTGAGGTTTTTTTTTGTCTTTAACTCACATAAAGTCTCTTCAACCTCTTGCTCCAGTTCATAATCTTTGAACGAATAACATAACGGGTGTAAGCTGAAAACAGAGTATAAACGAATCAGCTGTCTTTCTGAGATGGCTTTTATCCTATGTCGATATAACGAGTGCACGATAAACAATAGTAGGAGGATCATCAACCATGAGAAAAGACGTACAACCTGGTAAAATCGAAGCGGCCGTTGCAGCAGTCAAGGTTTTGGAGAGCTGGGGAGTCGAACAGATTTATGGTTTACCGGCCGGCTCACTGAATTCTTGGATGGATGCTTTGAAACATGAAGAGACTAATATTGATTTTGTGCAAGTACGACATGAAGAAGTTGGAGCACTTGCAGCGTCAATGCAGTACAAATTCAGTGGAAAAATCGGAGTAGCTTTTGGCTCAGGCGGACCGGGTGCTACGCATTTAATGAATGGACTGTATGATGCCCGCGAAGACGGCGTACCGATGCTGGCGATTATTGGACAGCGCGCAGAGAATGAAATCAACATGGATGCCTTTCAGGAGATGAATCATAATCCCGTATTTGCGGACGTAGCGGTTTACAATCGACGCGTAGCGTATCCGGAACAACTGCCGAAAATCATGGATGAAGCCATTCGGACAGCGATTACCCGCAATGGTGTAGCCTGCGTAGAAGTCCCCGTAAGCTATGGTTGGGCTCAAATCGATGAAGATGCTTGGTATTCATCTGCCAACGGTCACCGTGAACTTCCTTATCCAGTTCTGAATGAAAAAGATATCGAAGCAGCAGCTGAGATTTTAGAAAATGCTGAACGCCCCGTTATTTATGCCGGAATTGGAACACGTGGTAATGGAGAAGCCGTTATGGCACTATCTCGTAAGTTGAAAGCGCCGGTAGCTGTTACAGGAATCAATTATGATACCTTCCCGCATGATTTTGAGGGGCTGCTGGGTTCTGCAAACCGAGTTGCCAGAAAACCGGCAGTAGAAGTGTTTGAAGAAGCGGATGTCGTACTATTCGTAGGAAGCAATTATCCATTTACTGAAGTAACAGGTGTATTTGATCATGTTAAGAAATTTATCCAGATCGATATTGATCCTTATAAATTAGGGAAAAGACATCCAGTGGATGCGGCTATCCTAGGTGATGCTGGGGCAGCGATCCGTTCCATCACTGATAAAATTTCTGAAAAACCAGAAAGCGGTTGGTATCGTGCGAACCTGAATAACATCAAAAACTGGGCTGATTATATCGAAAAACTGGAAAAGAAAACAGAAGGCGAACTGCAAGTCTATCAAGCGTATAATGCCATCAACAAAATTGCAGACGAAGATGCGATTTTTTCTACGGACGTCGGAAATACGACGCAAACTTCCATACGTCATTTGAAAATGACACCGAAAAACATGTGGAGAACTTCAGGTGTATTTGCCACAATGGGAAATGGACTGCCAGGTGCCATTGCGGCTAAGAAAAATTTCCCAGACAGACAAGTATGGGATCTGACCGGTGAAGGCGCGTTTGCGATGGTCATGCAAGACATTATCACGACTGTTCAGCATAAACTGCCAAGCATTCATGTTGTATTCTCAAATGACGAGTATGCGTTTATTAAAGCGGAACAGGAGGACACTAACCATCATTACTTTGGCGTCGATTTTCAATCTGCAGATTACGCCAAAGTCGGTGAAGGACTCGGAGCAGTCGGATTCACAGTCAGAGAAATCAGCGAGCTTGAGGAAGTCTTCCAGAAAGCTGTTGAACTGGAAAAATCAGGACGTACTGTGGTCATTGATTTAAAAGTCAGTGACGACCGTCCGATTCCAGTAGAAAAACTGAAACTGGATCCGAAATTATATTCAGAAGAAGAAATCAATCAATTTAAAGAGCGTTATGAAGCAGAAGAGCTCGTCCCGTTCAGTCAATTCCTGGAACAAGAAGGATTAGACGTGCATGTGCATAAACGCAGAGGGAATAATGGATTAAAAGAATCAAACGTAGATACTGAAGAACAGATTTAAATCTATTTTATTTTAAAAGGATAGAATGAGTAAAGGACGCTGGGATTTTTCACCAACGTCCTTTTTGCTTGTATTAAAATCATGGGTTAAGCTATTTTCTGAACCGTTTGAGTCCGTAGTATAGTTTGGCTTGCAGCCGTCTAAAGAACAGAAACTGCTTATGGGACTTCCACATGCCTTTATGCCGCTTTGGGTTCTTCTTATAGAATTGCTGGTGATAATTTTCAGCCGGCCAGAAGGTTCCGGCGGATTTGATTTCAGTCACGATCGGTTGTTTGAATGTATGAGATTCCTCCAGCTGCTGCTTGGAACGTTCAGCGGTCAACCGTTGTTCTTCATCTTTGACAAAGATGATTGAGCGATACTGTTCCCCGCGGTCCTGGAACTGACCGGAAGCATCTGTTGGATCCGTTAACTGCCAGAAAATGTCCAACAGCTCTTCATACTCAATCAACCGTTTATCAAAAAGGATTTCCACGGCTTCTACATGACCGGTGTACTGACCAACTACCTGGTCATAGCTGGGATTCTCAAAATCTCCTCCGGTATATCCCGATAAGACAGATAGGATTCCATTCCGTTCTTCAAAGGGTTCGACCATGCACCAGAAACAGCCTCCAGCAAAGGTAGCCGAATCCTGATATTCTGCACTCTCAAGCTGATGGTTGGAGAAATCAAATGAACCAACCGTCGAATCATTTCCCGTGATCTGGTTATAAAAATCCATCACGTCCGGCGTTAGATTGTTCCTTAAAGCCAGCGGACGCAATTGAGCCTCAATTTCTGCCAAGTGGCGGTTCAGATTTCTATCGTCATCTAACGTATCTTTAGCAGACTGCAGTATAGAACGCTCAAAGTTCCGAGTCGCCGGATTCAGAATAAGGTTGTACAGCGTATTGAGTAACGTTTCCTGATCAGGTTTCATTTCAACCTCCACCTCTGGTTCAAGTTTGCTCCTTCTGTTAGTAAAATGTGGACTAAGTATAGCATATCTGATAATCCAATAGAATGTAGTCGCTGCCAGAGGACAAATTGATGAGAAAATCTCTTTTTATACAAATAGTAAGTCATTCCATGTTAAAATAAAGCATCAAAGTTTAAGGAGATTGTTCGTACATGACATATGCACTAGAAATAAAAGACTTGAGAAAAGTCTATGGAACCGGGGTTGAAGCTCTGCGAGGCATTGATCTGACCGTAGAAGAAGGAGACTTCTATGCGCTATTAGGTCCAAACGGTGCCGGAAAATCAACAACAATCGGTATTATTACCTCACTCGTGAATAAGACTTCTGGAAAGGTAAATGTACTTGGGTATGATTTGGATACGGATTTAGTCCGCTTAAAACAACAGATTGGATTAGTGCCGCAGGAATTCAACTTCAATCCATTTGAGACCGTACAACAGATCGTCGTCAATCAAGCGGGATATTATGGTGTATCGCGTAAAGAAGCGTTGAAGCGCAGTGAAAAATACTTGAAGCAATCTGACTTGTGGGAAAAACGGAATGAACGTGCTCGTATGCTGTCTGGCGGAATGAAGCGGCGTTTGATGATTGCACGCGCATTGATGCATGAACCTCGTTTACTGATATTAGATGAACCGACAGCGGGCGTGGATATCGAGCTGCGCCGGGAAATGTGGACTTTCCTGAAAGAATTGAATCAGAACGGAACCACCATTATCCTGACGACCCATTATCTGGAAGAAGCAGAAATGCTGTGCCGCAATATCGGAATCATTCAAAAAGGCGAACTGATTGAAAATACCACCATGAAATCACTGCTTGCAAAACTGCAGTTTGAAACGTTCATTTTTGATCTGGACGATCATACTCAGGTACCCGAGATCAAAGGGTATACTAGCACGCTGGTAGATGAAAATACACTTGAAGTTGAAGTGGAGCGGAACCAGGGGATCAATGAGGTGTTCAACCAGCTCACACAACAAGGAATAAAGGTTCTTTCGATGCGGAATAAATCCAATCGTTTAGAAGAACTGTTCCTGAAGATCACAGAAGAAAATCAAGTGGAGGCTGCACATGTTTAATCTTTATTTAACTGCACTGAAAAGTCTGGCGGTCAAGGAAACAAACCGTTATTTGCGTATCTGGGTACAGACATTAGTACCACCAGTTATCACAACATCACTATACTTTGTTATATTCGGAAATTTGATCGGAGAACGAATTGGACAGATGGAAGGATTCTCCTACATGGAATTTATCGTTCCGGGTCTGATTATGATGTCTGTCATTACCAGTTCTTATTCCAATGTTTCTTCATCGTTTTTCTCTCAAAAGTTCCAGAAAAATATTGAAGAACTGCTGATTGCGCCAGTACCGACCCATGTCATTATGTGGGGATTCGTGATTGGCGGACTTGGCAGAAGTATACTTGTTGGTACACTGGTAACGATCATTTCACTCTTGTTTGTACCGCTTCAAGTGTACTCCTGGTTTATGGTCATTCTAACACTATTAATGACCTCGACATTATTTTCATTAGCAGGATTGCTGAACGGAATTTTTGCTCAATCATTCGATGATGTATCGATCGTACCAACATTTGTCTTACAACCGCTGACTTATCTAGGTGGAGTATTCTACGCGATCTCGACACTACCGCCATTCTGGCAGACAGTTTCTCAGGTCAATCCGATCGTTTATATGGTTTCAGGATTCCGTTATGGATTCCTTGGCGTAATCGACGTACCTGTTTTACTATCAATAGCTATTCTCATCATATTCATCGTAGTATTGTATGCAATCTGCTGGTACCTGATTGAAAAAGGCCGCGGATTGAGAAGCTGAGAATGAGAATAGAAGCTCAGGAATAGACTTTAAATTTCTCTTTAAAAGCTTGAATGGATTAGACTGCTATCGCTCTTAAATACGAGACTATCTGGTTAGAAGTATTAAAAATACACTACCGTAAACGAAGAGGGATTCGTTTCAATTCGTAAGGGTTGTATTTTTTATATGGTTAATCTAAGTCGGTTCAATGATATCACTCTTTTTAAAACCTATAGGTGACTAATGAAACTATTAAAAAATGTTATAAAATGTATAGTGACCTTAAATATAACCAGGTAATTTGAACTTAGACACTTTTTATATTGTTGTTTAATATTTTGGGAGAATGAGTTGTTCATAAAGCAACTATCTTTACTTCAAAAAAAGAAACAAGAATTATAGCAATTGAAATTAACTGAAAACGATATAAAAGCAAAAGAGTCGATTCTTATTAGAACCGGCTCTTTTGCTATGAAGTTCAATGTAAAATGCTTTTTGTAGCAGCAAGACGTTGGTTACTTTTGTGAAATTCGACAATTGTCCAAGCTAATAAAGCTAATATGAGTATAATCAAAAGATAGGCTAAAGAGTCTGCCATCATCGATTTTGAACCAGAAACAGAATCGAAAAAACTTTCGACTTGCTCAGGAAGACCAACCAGATTCAATGTAGTCAGCGCAATAACAGAGAGCCATCCGAACCCTTTAACAAATAAATTATTTTTAAATGAATACCCCATTTCTGCTTGGCTGTTCGTTATCATCAATAATGGAACGATTGAAAAAGGCAGAGCGAATGCTAGAAAAACCTGTGAGTTATTCATTAACGTATTGAGTGACTCATGTTCTTGTAATGTCCCTTTTCCACTTGTCAGAAGTACACAGACTAGTACAGGCAAAACGGATAACAATCGTGTGACAAGACGTCTTAACCAAATCGGAAGGTGAAGATGGATAAATCCTTCCATAATGATTTGACCAGTCAACGTGCCGGTAATCGTAGAATTCTGACCTGAAGCGAGTAACGCAATTGCGAACAAAGTAGACAATAGACCGGTTTTTGCAATTGCAATCAAAAATGGATTACTAAGCATGGATGGATCCGATAAGGCATGGTAAAGACCGAAAAATGAAGGGTCTTGTACAACACCTGATTTAAAAACTGCTACGCCCATTACGAGTAGAAGAGCATTAACGATAAAGGCAAGGGTTAATTGGATATTTGAATCCCACGTTGAGAATCGAACTGCTCGGGCGATATCCTTTGAATCATGATGATCAATTTTCCGTGTTTGCGAAATGGCGGAATGAAGATAAAGGTTGTGCGGCATTACAGTCGCACCAATAATCCCCAATGAACCAGACAAAGGTGTTTGACCACCAATAGAATAATCAGTGGAAAAGGCTTCTTTAGTTGGAATCATTCCTTTAAACAAAGTACTCCAAGATGGGTTTGATAATACGACCTGATAGATGAAAACAAATAAAATCACAAAAATCAGGCTGACCACAAGGGCTTCAATCTTTCGGAATCCGACTTTTGTCAACAATAAAAGTAACAGTACATCGAAAATAGTAATAAATACGGCGATGACCAAAGGAATATCAAACAGGAGATACAAGGCAATAGCGGCACCAATGACTTCTGCTATATCGGTAGCCATGATGGACAGTTCCGTTAAAATCCATAAAATGATTCCAAGTTTTTTGCCAGTACGTGCACGGATTGCTTGCGCAAGATCCATCTGTGTTACAATTCCAAGTTTGGCTGCCATATACTGTAAGAGCATAGCAATCAAACTTGACATTAAAACTACAGACATTAACTTATATTGAAAATGTTGTCCGCCCGTGATTGAAGTGGACCAATTTCCCGGATCCATATACCCAACTGCAACTAAAGCTCCTGGTCCGGAATAGGCAAGTAAGGTTCTCCAGAAACCTTTATCTTTAGGTACAGAGACCGTTCCGTTAACTTCTTCCAAAGAAATATTATTAGAATGAGATAACGCATTATTCTTATTTTTGGGATACTTACTATTAAACATGGTAAACACACCTTTTTTTAAGATAGGTATAGTGTACTCCTGATTATGGAATATATAAATAAAAATTAAGGGTACCCTAAAAATCGATAAAAAAGTAAGTTCTTATTTTTATTCTGTACGCTTACAATGTAGAAACCATAAATTATCTAAACTACGGATAAAAATGTAGATCAGCTGCTGAATATTAAATGGTATAAATGTTTTTAACTAAAAAATGGTCTTGTCACAAGGTCTCTTACTCAATCATTCTGCTGCTGGATGATATGATAAAAATACGAGTAAACAATATCAGATGAGTGAAAAGAGGAATGGCATATGGCTTTTAACTATGATTTGGACTTCGACAAAATTGATTTTCGCGAGCAACCCGAGCTGTATAGAATCGGACGCGGCGAGCAGGGTGTACTGATGGTCGAGCCGTACAAAGATGAGATCCTGCCGCACTGGCGCTTTAAGACACCTGAGATTGCCAAGAAATCATCTGAAAAAATTTATCAAATGTATCTGGATTACAAAGAAGCAGAGGACTTTGTCGGAATGGATATGGCCAGGAAATTTTTGCAGATGGGCTATACCCGCTCGCGCCGCTATGCAAACTATAAAGGTGGGAAAAAATACGACGAGAACGGTGAAGTAAAAGAGCGGGAAATCAATGAAGAAAAAGCTGAGTCAGCAGCAATCTTTGAGGAAAAGTGGAAGATTGTCCGCGAAGATAAAGCATATCTGAAAATGAAAAGGGCTCATCAGAAAAAGTATGGTTGATTGTTCACTTCATTATACTTCCTTATAAAAAGTCAACTTTGATCAAGTTTGTGACCGAAGTTGACTTTTTATTGAGTTAATCGACTTATTTATTCAAAGTTCATTTGACAAAATCGCTATAACAGCTAAAATAGATAGAGTTAGTCTAGGTAAATTGAAAGATGAACTTACCTATTTAAATGAACAGCAATAGTGGATTTGAATGAGAAAGGATTCGTTATTAAATATGGTAAATAATTTTTGGAAAGACTTGCCGAAGCCGTTTTTCGTCTTGGCACCAATGGAGGATGTCACGGACGTTGTCTTCAGACATGTCATCACTGAAGCCGGCAGACCGGATGTCTTTTTTACGGAGTTTACGAATACAGTGAGCTACTGCCACCCAGAAGGACGCAATAGTGTACGCGGACGTCTGACCTTTACAGAAGATGAACAACCGATTGTGGCGCATATCTGGGGAGATCAGCCGGAATTTTTCCGTGAAATGAGTATCGGGATGGCAGAAGCAGGTTTCAAAGGGATCGATATCAACATGGGCTGCCCGGTACCGAACGTAGCTAAAAAAGGAAAAGGAAGCGGTCTGATCAAGCGTCCAGAAGTCGCTGCCGAACTGATTGAAGCAGCAAAAGCTGGAGGACTTCCAGTCAGCGTGAAAACAAGACTGGGTTATGCGAAGTTAGATGAGTGGCGCGAGTGGATTACACACTTGTTGAAACAAGATATCGTCAACTTGTCGATTCATTTAAGAACCAGAAATGAAATGAGCAAGTATGATGCACACTGGGAAATGATTGGAGATCTCAAGCAACTGAGAGACGAAATCGCTCCCGACACCTTACTTACGATTAATGGAGATATTCCTGACCGCAAAACCGGCTTGGAGCTGGTTGAAAAATACGGTGTCGACGGAGTCATGATTGGACGCGGAGTCTTCACGAATCCGCACGCTTTTGAAAAAGAGCCTAGAGAGCATAGCGGCAAAGAACTGCTGGATCTTTTAAGAATGCATCTGGATTTGTTTGATCAGTATTCTGTTGAAGACGGACGTTCATTCAAACCGCTGCGTCGTTTCTTCAAAATCTACGTCCGCGGAATAAAAGGTGCCAGCGAGTTGAGAACAAAATTGATGGAAACTGTCACCACCGATGAGGTTCGTGCATTGTTAGACGAGTACGAAGCACATCATCCGGAAATACTAGAAGTACCAGAAAAAACGGTATCTGTAAAATAGTAATCAAAAAATAGGCTTTGCTGGCATATGATCAGCAAAGCCTATTTTTTATTTTGTGATTTCAGTTAAAAAGCTCGCTTCAATCATCCAGAAAGTGTCTGCTGACTACAGCGTCGTAATGATTGGGCCAGATTTTGAAAGAATGATTGTATGCTCATATTGAGCGACATAACTGTCTTTGACTAAAAAAGTCCATCCGTCATCGCCTTCAAAAACTTCTTCTTCAGAGGTCGAGATAAAAGGTTCCCATGCAATGACCATACCTTCTTTTAATAGCGTATCGTCATAACGAGTGTAGTAATTGAAAATATGGTTGGGTGATTCATGGATAGAACGCCCGATGCCGTGACCAGTCAGATTTTTGATGACGGTCAAGTTATGTTTTCTGGCAACATTATGTGCCGCTTTTCCGAGTCCGCTGGCGTTTGAACCAGGTTTTGCCTTTGCAAGTCCCGCTTCGAAAGCTTCTTTTACGACTTCACACACCTTATGTGCATCAGGATCCCCTTTTCCGACGACAAATGAAACACCCGTGTCCCCAAAGTAACCGTCTTTAGAACCGGAAACATCAATATTGACCAAGTCACCTTCTTGAATGATTCGATTACCAGGAATACCATGTGCTACTTCTTTATTTACGCTGATACAAGTATACCCGGGAAAGTTGTATTCTCCTTTAGGGGCAGACTGAGCTCCAGCCGTTTCAAAAAGGTCTTTTGCCATTTCATCCAGCTCGTTCGTCGTTATACCCGCTTTTGTATGCGCCACTAATGCGTCACGAATGGATCCGCAAATCTTGCCGATTTCTTTTAATCCATTAAAATCTTCTTCTGTTTTTGCTATCATGTTGTTTCCTCTATTCATTATTTTAATTTGGGGTATTTTGTCGGTTAAAGTGTATCATAAATCGAATGGTTCTATCAGGTATTTATTTTTTTGCTTATTAAACCTGGCGGATAGAATCATGGGTTCTGTTCAAATATCCAAAAGGCTTATTTATAAGACTATTCATTTTCCACACTATTCACATAAAAATGAGAAATACGACAGTTTTGCTTCTAAATGATCGAGTCATATCTCAGTGACTTTGTTATTATACAGTTATGAAAGGAGGAGACCATGTTAAAAGAACTGAATCAAGTAATTGACTATATTGAGGAGCATTTGACTGAAGATGACTCCCTTGAAAAACTATCGGAATATGCGGGGGTTTCTGATTATCACTTAAGGACGTTGTTCTTTCATTTATCTGGTATGACGGTTACTGAGTATATAAAAAACCGTAAATTAACAGAAGCCAACAAAGACTTATTGAATGGAGAAAAAGTAACAGTAGTGGCATTCAAGTATGGATACCAATCGCTTGATGGATTTACGCGAGCCTTTAAGAATTGGTGTGGGTTCTTACCATCAGATGTTCACAAAAAAGGGATGAGCAAATTTGTACCAAGACTATCTTTCTTCATTGATGTAAAAGGAGGCATTTCAATGAACTACCGAATCGAAGAAAAACCGGCATTTAGCTTCGCAGGGGTCAGCAAACGAGTTCCAATGCAGTTTGAAGGCGTCAATAATGCAATTGTCGAGCTGGCTCAGAGTATTACAGAGAAGCAAAGGAAAGAAATGCATACTCTTCAAAATATAGAACCACGTGAAATTGTAAATGTGTCTTATGATGCTGACGAAAACTTTATGAAAGAGGAGGGAGAATTGACGCACTTGATTGGGGTAATGACAACCGAAAGTCAAATCAGCAACGATTTAGATACTATATTCGTTGAAGCTTGCACTTGGGCAGTATTTCCATGTGAAGGACCTTTTCCTTCAGTATTACAAGAAACCATGGCAAGAACTTACTCAGAGTGGCTGCCGGCTTCTGATTATGAATTGATTCAGGCACCGAATTTTTCATTTACTAAAATGGATGATCAGAAAAGTGGGTATGCGTACAGTGAAATATGGTTGCCAGTCAAGAAAATTACGAAGTAAACATAAAACGCAATAATAAATCAGTAAAAAAAGTATTTCTTTAAGGAGAAATACTTTTTTGCTTTTCATTCAATTATAAATGGATACATCAGTATTTAGTCAGACAGCGCAGTTATTCTTCTACAGTAACATTTTCAACAATGGGCTGAAGGCGTTTGATGAAAAAGCCTAAAAGCGGGGCAAAGATCAGCATGCCGATTACAGTTCCTTCTCTTGCAGTCATCGGAACGCCAACTGATAAGGTCAGAAAGACAGTAAGGAGAACAGCGAGGACATCGACCATCTGCCGTATGACAGCGAAGCGGGTATGAGTTTTTTCTGCCAGTGCCATACAAAAGCCTTCCAGCGGAAATGTGACGATATTCAGTGTCATAACCATACTTACCGCAAAAGCAGCCAAGACGGTTCCTGTTAAGAACAACAGCAAAGTAAATACATAGTGAGTTAAAGTCAGAGAAGCAAAGAGGGTATAGTAAAAATAATTAATTAAGACGCCTAGTAAAACGCTGACTGGAATTTGCAGCAGTTGTCTAGGCGGAAATGCGCTCTTTAATAAAAGCAGTTGTCCGAATACACAGGAAATATTTAAAATCATACCGATCGTGCCGACTTTTATGGCAGAAAGGTGCGCCAGAGACTGAGCGATGGCATCCCATGCGGCTAGACCAATAGCTGCTTTGATTGTCAGTGAAGCCGAAAATGCTACAAATACCATAGAGATTACCATCAAACTCAGTCTTTTCATCTGCTGCACGTTTATATCTCCTCATCATTCATCGTTATTACAAGCTAAGTCTATCACAGTCAGGATATGATTTTAAGCTTTTATCGAAATGACCCTGTTATTTAATGATATACCGGATAGTGAAGCAGTAAATCAGTTGATCATTTAGTATAGAGCATCGAAATTTGTTATAGTGTAAAGAAAGCGATAGAATCAAGCAAATGAGATCAATTCAAAAGATAAAAAATAAAGCAAGGAGATCGTTAAGGAAATGACCACAATAGAAGCAATCAGACAAGAAATCATGGCGGATCCGATGAATGAAAGCTATACAAAGCGCGGCGTTCCTCCGTTGTTTAGTGCACCAAAAGAAGCCCGCATTGCAATCGTCGGCCAGGCACCAGGACGAAAAGCAGAAGAAACCCAAATGTTCTGGAATGATGCCAGCGGAGATAGACTGCGTGAGTGGATGGGTGTTTCTAGAGAATTTTTCTATAGTACGAATGAAATTGCTCATCTGCCGATGGATTTTTATTATCCTGGCAAAGCGAAATCAGGCGATGTTCCGCCCCGTAAAGGATTTGCTGAAAAATGGCATTCTCGTCTATTAGCAGAGATGCCGCATATTGAAACCATTATACTGATCGGCAGTTACGCTCAAAAATACTATCTGGGAAAACGCCGGGAGAAAAACTTGACCGAGACCGTTCGGAACTTTGAACAATATGCACCTGAATATTTACCGCTTGTTCATCCATCGCCGTTGAATTACGGATGGATGAAGCGGAATCCCTGGTTCGAAGAACAGGTATTGCCGGTTTTGAAAGAACAAGTGCTCAAAAGCTTATAAGCCTATATTAGGTAATAATGAGTGGAAAAGAGGATGATCACAAGATAAAAAAGTACGAGTTCACCCAAAATTTACAGTAAACGCGTACTTTTTGATTTAAAGGGCTTTAAGATCTAATTCTAGTAATGTGGCGTCGATAAATTCTCTGCGCATGATAAAGTCGCTCCCATACTGCTTGACGGCGGCGACTTTTCCCTCGTCTGAATAAACACCAGCATATTTTTCAGGATGATCAGCGGCTAAAATAATCGGCTGGGCACCTTCATCGACCGTCACGAATAAAGGATCCAGCAGCTTGAAGACAAAATCTCCAACTTTCTGACTGACGTTGTTTCTACCGATATTAGTTGAGACCATTCCCGGATGAACGGCAGTTGTTTTTAAGCCTTGTCGTGAATACTGTTCATGCAGTTCCTGTGCCAGGTACAATGTTCCCAGCTTAGACTTTCCGTATCCAGTGATCGGGTTGAAAGACTTTGGACTGAAAAACGGCCGTTTCATAGGAGCGAATTTATAAGCTCCGGAGGACACCACAATGACCTGCTTGCTTTCACTATTCATAACCAGCGGCAGCAATTCATGCGTAAGTAAAAACGGTCCAAGATAGTTTGTTGCCATCATCAGCTCATAACCATCGCTGCTTTCTCTTTTTGTTGTAGAGACCATGCCGGCATTATTGATCAGACAGTCGATGTGATTCACTTGTTTATGAATCGTTGCTGCAGCTGTTTTGACAGAAGATAAATCACTCAAGTCGCATTCAATCAAGTCGACTCTTGCTTGCGGATTGATTTCAAATAACGCCATCTTTAGCGCTTCTCCCTTAGTGAGATTTCTGCACAACAGCAGAACACGGTCATACTGCTTTACCAGCACTTTGACTGCTGCTTGTCCAATACCAGAAGTTGGACCGGTAATAGCTAAAATAGATTCATACATAACATATTCATCCTTACTAATTGTTTTACTAGCTGTTTTATCTAGTATACCAAAAAGAATGCCACCTTTAAGCCAACGTGTCTTTTAGTCGTCATCCAGTTCGTCATCTCTTTTCTTTCTTAAACGAAAAACGTAATAAGCAGGGATAATACAGCAGATAAACAATATTCCTGGCATAATGACAGCATTCATCCAACTGAGACCATCGATCACGGAATTGAGAACTCCACTGATGATTACAAGCAGACTGATAATAATTAAGGTAATTATAAATCCTTTATTAGGAGTGATATTTTTCTTTTCCTGTTCTACACTTACAGTGGCTGATTGATAGGCAGCTATAATCCCTGTTATCACCAGTAAAAACCATAATGGCCGATCCGTCATTTCACTGAACCCTCTAGTGATCAAGTCGTAACCTAGTATCCCTAAAATTCCGACCATTTGAATCGCAAACAACACTCTGATCTGTTTTAGGTTTTTTAGTATAAGTCGCTCATCCGTGATTTTCTTCATTTTTCCATTCCTCCTCGTTTATCCAGAAAAGTTCGTCCAATGTTTTATTGACGATGTGACAAATGTTCAGGCATAACTTTAGCGTCGGGTTATAACTTCCTTTTTCAATCAAACTGATTGTCTGACGAGTTACACCTGCTTTTTCCGCTAACTGCTGTTGCGTCAGGTTAACGGCTGCGCGTGCACTCTTTAAATGATTTTCCACAAACTGAATCATCCCCTCCATGTAATATATAGTGTACGTTGTACAGTATATATTACATTATTCAAGATATATATTCCGTGATTGATGAAAATTGTTTCTAAAGGAGATCTGAATTAATGTGTTTACAATCGTAAACGTGTGTGATATAGTGTATCCATAGTTAAGATTACAATCGTAAACGAACAATAAAAAATCATCAAGCAATAGGGGAGCAAGCTATATGGTAAAAGACGCTTATGAAATAGAAGGTATGACTTGCGCATCTTGTGCGCAAACAGTTGAAAAGTCGGTAGCAAAGTTAAAAGGTGTCGACTCGGTCAACGTCAATCTGGCAACAGAAAGAATGAGTGTAGCTTACGATACAGACACTCTTTCAAATCGAGAAATCGAACAAGCAGTCAAAGATGCAGGTTATAAAGCCAGTAAAAATACGGTAAGCCACAGTTATGAGATTGAAGGCATGACTTGTGCATCTTGTGCGCAGACGGTTGAAAAAAGTGTCAATAAATTAAGCGGCGTCAGCAGTGCTTCAGTCAACTTGGCAACAGAGAAAATGAATGTAGAATATGATACAGAAGCCGTATCAAATGCAGATATCATGAAAGCAGTCAAAGATGCCGGCTACAAAGCAATCGATCTGGAAGAAAACAAAGAAGCAGGAGAAGAACAAGTAGACAAGAAGCAAGCGCATATAAAAGAGATGTGGACCCGTTTCTTCTGGTCAGCCATTTTTACCGTACCGCTTCTTTATATTGCAATGGGAGAAATGATTGGACTGCCGATTCCGGGATTTTTACATCCGATGGAACAGAGTACCGCTTTTGCGACCACACAATTGATTTTGACACTGCCGGTCATGTATTTCGGCCGTTCTTTCTTTACAAATGGATTTAGAAATCTATTTAAAGGTCATCCCAATATGGACTCTCTGGTTGCATTGGGAACAAGTGCCGCATTTCTATACAGTTTATACGGCACAATCTTGATTTACATGGGAGACAATCATTTTGCGATGAGCCTGTATTATGAATCAGCCGCTGTTATCCTAACGCTGATTACTTTAGGGAAATATTTTGAAGCCGTCTCAAAGGGCAAAACTTCTGAAGCTATCAAGAAACTGATGGACTTAGCACCAAAGACAGCCAAAGTTGTCCGTGACGGTCAAGAGATAGAGATCGGCATTGATCAAGTGATGACAGACGACATCGTGATTGTTCGACCAGGAGAGAAAATTCCAGTCGATGGTGTGATCGTTGAAGGTACATCTGCAGTAGACGAATCGATGATCACTGGAGAAAGTCTACCTGTAGAAAAGAATGAAGGAGATAATGTCGTCGGTGCCAGCATCAATAAAACCGGCTCGTTCAAATTCAAAGCAACAAAAGTCGGAAAAGACACCACGTTATCACAAATCATTCAACTAGTAGAAGAAGCACAAGGATCAAAAGCACCGATTGCACAGCTGGCAGATAAAGTATCTGGTGTATTTGTACCGATCGTTATTGGCTTAGCGATTCTCTCTGGGATTGCCTGGTTCTTTTTAGGACAAGAGTCTTGGGTATTCGCCTTGACGATCACGATCTCTGTACTGGTGATCGCTTGTCCTTGTGCACTTGGCTTGGCAACACCGACAGCGATCATGGTCGGAACGGGCAAAGGAGCAGAAAACGGCGTCTTAATTAAAAGCGGAGATGCGCTGGAATCTACCCAGAAAGTCCAAACGATTGTATTTGATAAAACCGGAACGATCACAGAAGGTAAGCCCGTTGTGACAGATATCCTCAACTACAATGGGTATAGCCAAGAAGAGGTATTGGAATTAGCGGCTTCTGCAGAAACAGGTTCTGAACACCCGCTTGGTGAAGCAATTGTGGAAGGGGCCAGAGAACGCGGCTTGCGGTTAGAGTCAGTGAAGAACTTTAATGCAATTCCGGGACAAGGCATCAAAGTAACCGTTGGAAAGCAAGACTTGCTGTTAGGAAACAAAAAACTGATCACAGAAAACAACATCGATCTATTGGATTCACAAGCAGCAGCTGATCATCTGGCAGCTGAAGGAAAAACGCCTATGTTTATCGCAGCGGACGGTCAACTGATTGGGATCGTTGCAGTAGCCGACACGATCAAAGAACACAGTGTCCAAGCGATCGAAAAACTGCATAAAATGGGTATTCAAGTAGCGATGATTACCGGCGACAACAAAGGGACTGCAAACGCAATTGCCAAACAAGTCGGCATCGACCGCGTATTCAGTGAAGTCTTGCCTGAAGATAAAGCCAACGAAGTACAAAAACTTCAAAGCGAAGGGACACACGTGGCAATGGTCGGAGATGGTATCAATGATGCACCGGCATTAGCGCAAGCGGACATTGGAATTGCAATCGGTTCAGGAACAGATGTCGCGATCGAATCAGCGGATATCGTTTTGATGAGAAGCGACTTGATGGACGTACCGACAGCAATCGAGCTCAGCCGTGCGACGATCAAGAATATCAGAGAAAACCTATTCTGGGCATTTGCTTATAATGTACTTGGAATCCCGGTCGCAATGGGTATCCTCTATGCATTCGGGGGACCATTATTGAATCCGATGATTGCCGGAGCCGCAATGAGTTTCAGTTCAGTATCTGTATTGTTGAATGCACTAAGATTGAAACGATTTAAAGC
>OMJG01000611.1_pt1 | contig 25515 bp, 22 predicted proteins | sample 1646431 | NCBI WGS metagenome assembly OMJG01 (sample SAMN03771674, study PRJEB25209) | food metagenome | isolation source: Cotija cheese | place: Mexico:Jalisco,Michoacan | collected 2011-12-12
CGTTCGAAGCACCCCACCACCGCAGCACCGCCTCGGCGCTCATCGGCGGACGCCGACCCGGAACGGTCGGAGTGCTCAGCCGCGCCCACCGCGGGGTGCTGTTCATGGACGAAGCTCCCGAATTCTCCCGCGACGTCCTCGAAGCCCTGCGGCAGCCGATGGAATCCCGTCGCGTCCACATCCACCGGGCGTGGGGATCGATGGTGCTTCCGGCGTCATTCCAGCTCATCATGGCCGCGAACCCCTGCCCCTGCGGGGTCGGGATGGCCGGGGTCGGTGCGGACTGTCGATGCACACCGTTGGACAAACGCCGCTATCGCAATCGGCTGTCGGGGCCGCTGCTCGACCGAGTCGACCTGCAGCTCGAACTCTTTCCCGTCTCCCCGGCTGACCTCCGCCTCGGCGGGGATCAGGAGACGAGCGCCACAGTGGCGGCCCGCGTGCTGGACGCGCGGAACCGGCAGGCCGAACGCTTCGCCGACTGCGACTGGAGGCTCAACGCCGAAGCGCCCGGAGCCTGGCTTCGTGACCACTTCGCACTCACACCGGCAGACCTGTCCGACCTCGATCGGGCGCTCGACACAGGCCGGATCACCATGCGCGGCTACGACAGGGTGCTGCGCGTCGCCACCACTCTGGCCGATCTGGCCGGGAAACCCGGGCCCGATCCCGACACGATGAGAACGGCGCTCGCCCTGAGGACACAGGAGTCATGACCGTGAACACTGATGAGGACGTCCGCGCAGCCATCGCCTCACTGCTGCGCATCGGCGAGCCCGGCGACGGTCTGCTCAAACGGCTCGTCGACGGGATCGGCCCGGTCGCCGCCCGAGGGATCATCATGGCCGTCGGCCGCGGTGAGACCACGGCTCACGAAGCCGTCCACGGTCTGACAGTCACCGGCACCGAGGCAGCCGAACACGGGCAGATGGCCGAGGCCATCGACCGGTGGGCGGTGCGAGCCGGGGATGCCGAGACGAGAGGGAATGATCTGGACAGCATCGCGAGAATCGGCGGCCGACTGGTCATTCCCGATGATGACGAGTGGCCCCGAATGCTCGACGACCTCGGTCCCGCAGCACCCTTGGGTCTGTGGGTGCGGGGAGCTGCCTCCCTGAGCACCGTCCTGACTCGAGCCGTTGCCGTGGTCGGTGCCAGAGCAGCCAGCAGCTACGGAACCAAATGTGCCTCTGACCTTGCGTGGGATCTTGCCGCTCGCGGAATCACCGTCGTGTCCGGCGGTGCGTTCGGCATCGACGCAGCCGCCCACCGTGCCGCCATCGCCAGGGAAGCGCCGACGGTGGCATTCATGGCCGGGGGAGTCGACCGCTTCTATCCGGCGGCGAACGCCGACCTGTTCGAACAGATCCTCGCCACCGGCGCCATCGTGTCCGAGACCGCACCGGGAATGACGCCGATGCGCCACCGATTCCTGCTGCGCAACCGACTCATCGCCGGCTCGTCGCAGGTCAGCGTCATCGTCGAAGCCGGTTGGCGCAGCGGAGCACTCAACACCGCGCGGCATGCCCTCGAACTCTCCCGGCAGGTCGCGGCCTTCCCCGGATCTGTGTATTCGGCGTCGTCGACCGGGGCCCACAAGCTCGTGCGCGAGCACGAAGCAGAACTCGTCACCTGCAGCGACGATGTCATTGCACTCATGGACGACGAGACTCCCGCGCTCTTCGACGAGACTCCGTCGCTCTTCGACGCGACCGGGGCGGGTGCCGCCGCAGAGAACGGAGATCGTCCGCCGGCTCCCGACCCCCGTGAAGCGCTTGATGAGCGGGAGAGGATCTGCCTGAATGCGCTGACCGTATCGAAACCGCTCGACGTCGGGACCATCGCCTCGCGGGCAGGACTGACGATCGCAGATGCGCTCAATTCGCTGACCACTCTCGACCTGGCCGGACTGGCCGAACGCCGCGACACCGGGTGGGTGAAACTGCGCACGTCCCGCGGCTGAGCCCGACCATCCACGTATCCTGGGAACGTGAGCACATCATCGACCGTCGCCGAGGTGGTGACAGGCTATGCCGACCACCTGCGGTCTCGTGACGTCTCCGAGCACACCGCACGTGCCTACGTCGCCGACGTCTCCGACTTCCTCGACCACGCCGTGCACTCGACGAAGCTCCGGCGCGGGACCGAGGGAGGACGCGCGTCGACGACGTCCGGCGCACGCATCGATCTCGCCTCCGTCGAACTCGATGACCTGCGTTCCTGGCTCATCACCCTCGACGATGCCGGTGCCGCGAAATCGACAGTGGCTCGCAAGATCGCCGCCGTTCGCTCCTTCTTCGCCTACGGCGTGAGCAACCTGGGACTGTCGAACAACCCGGCCGCACGTCTGCGGACTCCGAAGAAGGACTCCCGGCTGCCCACGGTGCTCAAACCGCAGCAGGCCGCCGACCTCATCTCCGCTGCCGACGGCCAGCGAACCGGCGACACCGGCGCGGGACGAAGGCCAGCGGACGCCGCACAGGGCGGCACGGACACGAGCGATTCGGCGGCTGGCGGCGCCACGACGGGCGACACCGCACAGGGCGACGCGGACACGAGCGACCCGTACGACGCGGCCAAACGCATCCGCGATGCCGCGATCCTCGAAATGCTCTACGCCACCGCGATCCGCGTCTCCGAACTGACCGGACTCGACCGCAGCGACATCGACGACCGCGCATCGATGATCACCGTGCTCGGCAAAGGCAACAAAGAACGTCGCGTCCCGTTCGGCGCCCCGGCACGCAGAGCCCTCGACGACTGGCTCGCCACCCGTGAACTGTTCGCCGGTCCCCACAGCGGCGACGCACTGTTCCTCGGCGTCCGTGGGGGACGCATCGGTGCGCGACAGGTGCGCGAACTCGTTCACCGCTACGGCTCCGACGACCCCAGTGCTCCCGACATCGGACCGCACGGTCTGCGGCATTCGGCGGCCACGCACATGCTCGACCGCGGGGCCGACCTGCGACAGATCCAAGAGCTGCTCGGCCACTCCACGATGAGCAGCACGCAGATCTACACCCAGGTATCCATGCAACGTCTGCAGGACACCTACCGGCGAGCACACCCGCGGGCCTGAGACCCACCGCACTCGGCCGGCAGAGTCATAGCGGAAGCGTCGGTCCGACTGCGGCGTGCTACTTCCGAAATTCCCAGTGCCAGGGCTCGGGCAGCGACCCCGTCTGCCGTGCCCAGCCGGGATGGATCCACCCGAACTTCGGCGCATTCGCCCGCATCCACTGATGCTGTGCGGTGCCGAAGGAATTGATCCCGCCGCCGAGGTCGACCGCCAGCGCCCACCCATGGTTCGACGTTCCCGGAGTCGCCGCCATCCGCCCCTTCCGTCGTTTGAGGACCACCTGCGTGGCGTAGTCCCGGTAGGCGTCGGTGACCGAGATCGGGGCACCGAACCGAGCCTCGAACGCTGTCGAGAGCCGATCGAAAGCCGCTTGAGCATCGCAGCGCAGCATCTGCCCGGGAGCCGACTCCAACGCACACATCGCCGAGGCGGGAATCCGCCCATTGCGGTGACCACCCCACGCTCCGGCACCGGAGGCGGTCGAACCCCCACCTCCTCTCGGTTCTTTCGCAGGCTTCCGCGACAGCGGCAGCAGCGCCGACTTCTCCTGACCGAAGAACTTGCCCGGATCGACGTACCTCTTCTCGCTCGCGGCCGGCCATGCTCCGATATGCAAGCACGAACGCTGACAGTGGCCACCGCTGCCCACCGTGCCGATCTGCTCACCAGCTTTGAAATCTTCACCCTTGACCAACGACGATTCGGCCGGTTGGAACGTGAGAACGTGATCGGAATCGGTGAGAATGCTGACGGTCGCAGTCCCCGCGACCGTGCCGGCGAAGCGGATCGTCCCTCCCGTCGGTGCCCGCAGCGGCTCGCCGACGACAGCGAGCACGTCGATTCCGCGATGGCCGGTCAGCCACGGCTGATCCGGAGGGTCGAAGGCTGTGATGATCTCCATCGCCGGCACCGGTGTGAGCCAATTGGTCGGTGCACTCCTGTGCGGATCGTTGTGCGCAGAAATCGAGGCGGGTCCTGTGGCGGCGCTCGCCACCGGGGGAGTGCCCGTGAGCACAAGAGCCGCTGCGACGATTACGGCAAGAAGCAGTGACTGCGGTGAGCCGAGGCTTGAGCGTCTCGCCCGGAGGCGGAACAGCTGGCGGAGGCGGTCGAGCGCGATGTGAGGCATGGGAGCATGCAACCCCGTCGTGCACGGTCGTGTCACCCGCGAGGATCACCCCTGTGGACGGACCTTGTCCATCCACAAGGCGCCGACGTTCGAGTCGCACGCCAGTCCACAGGAAGCGGTGGTCGAGTGCACCGAGACCACTGTGATCCGGCTCCTCACGACGATCGGGACCGTGCGCTCCGGCGCTCGACTCGCCGAGCGATCCACACCCGTCGACGCACGAGTCGATGCGATGATCCGGATCGGTGGGCCGCCTCGGCGGGGGATCGATCGTGATTGGAAATGACTTGCCCAAACGGGATAGACTGAGACCAGCAGAAGCGTGTCTTCTGACTACGCGTATCCGAATTCTTCTCCTTCCCGTGGTGCAGGCAACCGTCAGGTGTGCCTGTGGGGCGGACGAACCGGGTACCAGGAATCAACCGAAAATGTCATCGACGCATCCTGTCGATCGAATCGACGTGGACCATTAAAGGTTCGCTGTGAGAACGATCGACGCGCGCGTGACGTAAAAGCACCCCGAGGGTGCACAGAAAGGAGGGCGTCGGCATGGCCGTCGTCACCATCCGCCAGCTGCTCGACAGCGGCGTACACTTTGGACACCAGACCCGTCGTTGGAACCCGAAGATGAAGCGCTTCATCTTCACCGAACGCAACGGCATCTACATCATCGACCTGCAGAAGTCGCTGGGCTACATCGACAACGCCTTCGAGTTCGTCAAGGAGACCGTGGCCCACGGCGGCTCGATCCTCTTCGTCGGCACCAAGAAGCAGGCCCAGGAATCCATCGCTGAGCAGGCTCAGCGCGTGGGCCAGCCCTACGTCAACCAGCGTTGGCTCGGCGGTATGCTCACGAACTTCCAGACCATCTCGATGCGTCTGCGCCGGCTGAAGGAACTCGAAGAGATCGACTTCGACGACGTTGCAGGTTCCTCGCACACCAAGAAGGAACTGCTCATCCTGCGTCGCGAGAAGGACAAGCTCGAGAAGACCCTCGGCGGTATCCGCGACATGCAGCGCACCCCGTCGGCCGTCTGGATCGTCGACACCAAGAAGGAACACCTCGCGGTCGACGAAGCCAAGAAGCTGGGCATCCCGGTCATCGGCATCCTCGACACCAACTGCGACCCGGACGACGTCAACTACCCGATCCCGGGCAACGACGACGCCATCCGCTCGGTCTCGCTGCTGACCCGCGTGGTCGCCGACGCCGTGGCCGAGGGCCTCATCGCCCGCCACTCCTCGGACGACGCCAGCGGAGAGAAGAACGTCTCCGCCGTCGAGCCCATGCCCGAATGGGAGCGCGAGCTCCTCGAAGGCAAGACCGAAGAGAAGCCCGCCGAGGCTGCCGCTCCGGCTGCCGACGCCGCTGAGGCTGCTCCCGCGGCTGACGCCGAGAACGCTGAAGCTGCTCCTGCCGCTGAAGCCGCCGACTCCACCGAGTCGACCGAGTCCTGATTTCGTTTAACTCCACCATCCTGAGGAGAAAGAATGGCAAACTACACTGCCGCTGATATCAAGGCACTGCGCGAGAAGACCGGCGCCGGAATGATGGACGTCAAGAAGGCTCTCGACGAGGCCGACGGCGACCAGACGAAGGCCATGGAGGCCCTGCGCATCAAGGGCCTCAAGGGCGCCACCAAGCGCGAAGGCCGCTCGACCTCCGACGGTCTGGTCGCGACCTCCGTCGAAGGCGGAGTCGGCACCATGATCGAGCTCAACTCGGAGACCGACTTCGTGGCGAAGTCCGAACCGTTCGTCAAGCTCTCCGAAGAGGTCCTCGAACTGGCCGTGGCGAACAAGGCCGATTCGGCCGAAGCGCTGCTGGCCGCCGAGACCGACGGCAAGCCCGTCTCCCAGTTCATCACCGAATCCGGTGCCTCGCTGGGCGAGAAGGTCGAACTGCGTCGCGTGGGCCGCGTCGAAGGCTCCAAGATCGCCTCCTACCTGCACCGCACCAACAAGGACCTGCCCCCGCAGGTCGGCGTGCTGCTGGCATTCGAGGGTGACGACGAGACCGTGGCACACGATGTCGCCGTGCACATCGCCGCCATGGCTCCGAAGTACTTCTCCCGCGAAGACGTTCCCGCCGATCTCGTCGAGAACGAGCGTCGCATCGCCGAAGACACCGCGAAGAACGAAGGCAAGCCCGAACAGGCTCTGCCGAAGATCATCGAGGGTCGCGTCAACGGCTTCTTCAAGGAGAACTGCCTGCTCGACCAGGGATTCGCCAAGGATCCCAAGCAGTCCGTGGCCAAGGTGCTCGAGGCTGCCGGCGTCAAGGCCACCGGCTTCCTGCGCTTCCGCGTCGGAGCCTGATGCGCCACTGACCGTGAAGCAGACTGATCTCTGCTTCCAAGGTTCATCGAGTGAGTGAGAACTCACCGGCGAAGCGGGGTCGGACCAATCGGTCCGACCCCGTTTTTCGCTAGACTGACCCAGACGCCCGAACACAGGCACCCGAAGACAGACGCCCGCACACAGTGACGATCCCACCGGGTACAGACCTGCCCGCACGGAAGAAGGACTCCATGACAAGCACCCCTGTTCACGAATCCAGCTATGCCAGCCGAGCCCTCCGGACGCACCGCCGCCGCGTTCTGCTCAAGCTCTCCGGCGAGGTCTTCGGCGGCGGCAAGATCGGCGTCGATCCCGACGTCGTGGCCGCAGTTGCCCGCGAGGTCGCACCCACCACCGAGGATGTCGAGGTCAGCATCGTCGTCGGCGGCGGCAACTTCTTCCGCGGAGCCGAACTCTCACAGCGCGGCATGGACCGCACCCGCGCCGACTACATGGGCATGCTCGGCACCGTGATGAACTGTCTGGCCCTGCAGGACTTCCTCGAACAGGCGGGCGTCGACACCCGCGTGCAGACCGCGATCCCGATGTCGCAGGTCGCCGAATCCTATATTCCCCGCCGCGCCATGCGGCACATGGAGAAGAACCGCGTCGTCATCTTCGGCGCCGGCGCCGGACTCCCGTACTTCTCCACCGACACCGTCGCCGCTCAGCGTGCACTCGAGGTGCACGCCGATGAGGTCCTCATAGCCAAGAACGGTGTCGACGGCGTCTACACGGCCGACCCCAAGGTCGATCCGAACGCCGAGAAGATCGCCGAGATCAGCTACCAGGACGCCCTGCAGCGCGGTCTCAAGGTCGTCGACGCGACCGCCTTCAGCCTGTGCATGGACAACAAGCTGCCGATGCACGTCTTCGGGATGGAAGGCGAGGCCAACCTGCGCAAAGCCATCATCGGTGAGAAGATCGGCACGGTCGTCCACTGAGACACGCCCCACCGAGGCGGCAGGCCGACTGGCATCAACGCAGGTGAGAACATTCCTGTGATCGTGCGGTGCGGCATTTTTCAGTGTTGACCCATAGAATGAACCCAAAGCTTTAAGAGATGGAAAGAGGCAACCGTGATTGAAGAGACACTGGCCGAAGCCAGAGAGAAGATGGACAAGGCCGTCGAATTCACGCAGGAGGACTTCGCGTCGATCCGCACCGGCCGCGCCAATCCCGCACTGTTCGCCGATATCGAGATCGACTACTACGGTGCACCGACGCCGCTGCAGCAGCTCGCCTCGTTCCAGACGCCCGAGGCTCGCACGATCCTCGTGACCCCCTACGACAAGGGCACGCTGACCGATATCGAGACCGCACTGCGCAACTCCGACATCGGCGCGAACCCTGCCAACGACGGCAACGTCATCCGCGTCGTCCTCCCGGACCTCACCGAGGAACGCCGCAAGGAGTACGTCAAGATCGTCAAGGGCAAGGCCGAAGACGGCAAGGTCTCCATCCGCAACATCCGCCGTCACGCCAAGGAGGCGCTCGAACGCATCAAGAAGGACGGCGAGGCCGGAGAGGACGAGGTCACTCGCAGCATCTCCGAGCTCGACGATCTGACGAAGAGCAAGGTGGACAACGTCGACAAGCTGCTTGCGCAGAAGGAAGCTGAGCTGCTCGAGGTCTGATGATCGCCGTGACTGGGTCCGACAGCCCCGCGACTGATCCGGCTCCCCTCGGGGAGCCGGATCAGTCAGGCGAGGCCGCGCGGGTTGAGACCCCTTTCCCCAAACGTCGAGACCTGCGCAATTCGGACAAGCCGTATTCGCCCGACGATCCGGAGTCGAATCCCACCGCCGAGGCGGCTGCCGCCGAAGCCGAACCGGAAGCGAAGGACTACGGCCGGGCCGGACGGAACCTGCCGGCCGCGATCGGCATGGGACTGCTCATCGGCGGCGTGGTTCTCGCGTCCCTGATCTTCCTGCCGATCTCCTTCCTCTTCATCGTCCTCGTCGGCATCGTCGCCGCCATGTGGGAGCTGGCGAACGCGCTGTCACGGTCCGGCTCCCTGGTCTCGCGCGTACCCACCATGGTGTCGGCCGCCTGCATGGTCGTCGCCACCTTCATCGGCGGCCGTGAAGCACTCTGGGTCACCTTCGCCGCCAGCGCCGGAGCAGTCATGCTCTTCACGATGGTCGAGCGCCGGAAGAATGCAGTCAAAGACGTCTCGCTCTCCCTCTTCGCTCTCACCTACGTCGGCCTCATGGCCTGCTTCATCGTCTACATCCTCACCCAGCCGGACGGCAACTTCTACGTCATCATCTTCCTCGCCTCCGTCGTCGCCTCCGACACCGGCGGCTACGTCTTCGGCGTGCTGTGGGGCAGACACCCCATCGCCCCGCGGATCTCTCCGAAGAAGTCCTGGGAGGGCTACCTCGGCTCCACGGTCTTCGCCGCAGCGGTCGCGACGGTCCTGGCGATCACGGTCGTCGGCGCTCCGTTCTGGACCGGGCTGGTCATCGGCGCGGTGATTCCCGCGTTCGCCACCCTCGGCGACTTCAGCGAATCGATGATCAAGCGCGACCTCGAACTCAAGGACATGGGCACCCTGCTGCCCGGCCACGGCGGTGTGATGGACCGCCTCGACTCGATCCTGCCGACAGCCCCCGTCGCGCTCGTCCTCTTCTCGGTCCTGCCCGGCTACCTCTGAGCTGATCGCCGAGGCGGCTGATCGTGCAAGCGTCCTCCGGCCCGCTGGGTTCGGCACCGCCCGACATGGCGGCTGATCGACACCGCGCGAACCGAGCGTTCCGAGCCGACCCCCGACGTGGCGGCTCGCACACGACAGGCGCGCGGCGAACATGAGACAATGGCCGTGTGAGTTCTCAAGCAGGCAGAAGGCAGACCAGGCCCGTCGTCGAACATGCCGACGGCACGACATCGAAGACCCCGATGCGCGATGGCCGTCCCCTTCTCAACTTCAAGTCCGCACGGGTCAAGCAGCCGCCTCAGCATCTGGCCGATATGACGATGGATGAACGCATCGCCGCGGTCACAGAGATGGGGCTGCCCGCCTTCCGGGCCAAGCAGATCTCCACCCACTACTTCAGCCACTACGTCACCGACACCGAGGCGATGACGGACCTGCCCAAGGACAAGCGGGCAGAGATCCAGGAACGGTTCTTCCCGCACCTGCTCACCGAGGTGCGCCGCCTGCGCACCGAGAACGGCGACACCATCAAATTCCTGTGGCGGCTCTTCGACGGCGCTCTCGTCGAATCCGTGCTCATGCGCTACCGCAACCGTGTCACCCTGTGCGTGTCCAGCCAGTGCGGCTGCGGAATGAACTGCCCGTTCTGCGCCACCGGCCAGCAGGGCCTGACCAGGAACATGTCCACGGCCGAGATCGTCGAGCAGGTCGTCCGGGCCAACCAGGTCATCGCCGCCGGTGAGCTCTCCGAGGCTCCGACGTCGGATATGCCCGGTGCCGGCGAGACCGCGCTCGGTGCGGAAGCCGACGATGACGATGCGGCGGGGGAGTCCGCGTTCGACCCGGAGGCGACGGCCGCCTCGGCGAAGGGACCCGAACGGGTCTCGAACATCGTGTTCATGGGCATGGGCGAACCCCTGGCCAACTACAAGCGCGTGATGAACGCGGTTCGCCGGTTCGTCGGACCGAGCCCCGAAGGGCTGGGCATGTCGGCCAGGCGGATCACGATCTCCACGGTCGGGCTCGTGCCCGGCATCAACAAACTCGCCGCCGAGGACATCCCCGTCACCTTCGCACTCAGCCTGCACGCCCCCGATGACGAGCTGCGCGATGAGATGATCCCGGTCAACACACGGTGGAAGGCCGACGAGGCCATCGACGCCGCCTATAACTACTACCAGGTGACCGGACGGCGGGTGAGCATCGAATACGCGCTCATCAAGGACATGAACGATCACGCCTGGCGTGCCGAACTGCTGGCGAAGAAACTCAACGCCCGCGGACGCGGCTGGGTCCACGTCAACCCGATCCCGCTCAACCCGACCCCGGGGTCGGTGTGGACGGCCTCCGAACCGGACGTCGCCGACGAATTCGTCCACCGCCTCATCGATCAGGGCATTCCGACGACGATCCGCGATACCCGCGGCTCCGATATCGACGGCGCCTGCGGACAGCTCGCCGCAGCCGACTGATCGATGCTCGGATCGGCACCCGCCGACCGCGGCCACGCAATTTCTGCGGCTTCCATCTATCATGGTGGAAACACCACAGCCACTCGCTTCTGGAGGAGACATGGCGGACACGACTTTCCCTCGAATGTCCGGATGGAAGAACGGATACGACCCCAAGCAGGTCGACAGCTTCTTCAAACGTGCACGTGAGTCCTTCGAACGGCCGACGCCGCAACCCGGCGACCTCGACTCCCGGGCGGTGCGCACGGTCGGCTTCGACCTCGTCCGCAAGGGCTATCACGTCGCCGTCGTCGATGCCGCGCTCGATCGTCTCGAAGACGCATTCGCCAAGCAGGCCCGCGACCGCCTCATCGCGCAGTCCGGTCAGGACGCCTGGGTCTCCGAACTCACCCGTGTGGCCGCGTCCCTGCGGGGACGCCTGGTCCGTGAGCCCGGGGAGCGCTTCGACAACCCGCCTCCCGGAGTCATCGGCTACGACATCACCCAGGTCGACGACATGTGCGACAAGGTCAATTCGTACTTCACGCAGGGCGTGGCGATGAGCGTCGACCAGGTCCGCCGCGTGCTGTTCAAGACCGCGAAAGGCAAGAAGGCGTACAACGAGGACCAGGTCGATGCGTTCATCGACCGTGTCGTCGAAGTGATGGCCTCCGTTGACTGATTTCCACTACTTCGCGGTTCCGACCGCGACCGATCCCGGCACGCTCAACCCGGTGTACGAACTCCTCGACTTCCCGATCGCCATGGGCCGGGCCGAGGACGTCGTGCTGACCGGTCCGGCACCGGAGAAACCGCTCGTCGACGGTCGTGAAGTCACCGATCCCCGCCTGATCAAGGCCCTGTCCGTTCCGGTCGAGCTCGACCGCGCCGAGGTGCTCGACCGCAGTTCGAAGCTCGCCGGAGTGCTGCGCGCCATGGGTGTCGTTCCCGAATCCGGAGCCCGGTTCACCTTCGCCGAGGATGTCCCGCCGCTGGCGCGGGCGCTCGGTGTTCTTGCCGCCGCCCGGATCGGGCTCGTCGTGGATCTGCGGGCAGGGGCTGCGTCTGACTCTGCTTCAGACCTGGTGGTTCTCCACGCCATCGAAGACACACCGATCGAACCGGGGCGTGCCTCCGTGCGGGTCACCCGGTCGCGCTTCGAAGGCGTCGGAGTCACGATCGGGTCTGAAACCGCGAACCTCGACCAGGCGATGCGCGACTCCCGCGTCGAATTCGCCGCCGTGGTGCCGCTCGACCCGCAGCGCACGCTGGTGCTCACCGACGACGGTGATCTTGAGGCGAGTTCGAGCCTCGACTGGTACCGCACCGAGGTCCTCTCTGCTTCCTGAGCCCCGGACGTCTGGGGGCTTCGACACCGATGATGGTGTCGACGATCCGGCCTCTGCGGACCCGCGGCCTGCGGACCCGCGGTCTGCTGATCTGCGTTCGGCTGAGACGGTGGCTGCCCTGCGCGCGGCCGGCTGTGTCTTCGCCGAAGACGAAGCGGCGATCCTCCTCGAGGCAGCGACCGCGTCTGCTGTCGACTCGCCCACGGTCGACGGGCCCGCTGTCGACGGGTCTGCTGGCGACGGGTCTGCTGGCGCTCATGCTGCGCCGAGACTCGGTGAGCTGGTGGCTCGTCGCGTTGCCGGCGAACCCCTCGAGCAGATCGTCGGTTGGGTCGATTTTGCGGGCTTGCGATTGAACGTTGAGCCCGGAGTGTTCGTGCCGCGGCAGCGGACCGCTCTGCTCGCGACGCACGCGGTGTCCGCGGTTCAGCGGATGGTGGACTCACGAGGGAACAGGCCGGAGACCAACTCACGAAAGAACGGGGCAGAAGCAGAAGCCGGCGTCGCGGCAATGCGACCTGTTGTGCTCGAAGCGTTCTGCGGGGTCGGACCGGTCGCCTCGGCGGTGGCCGCGTCGGTGCCGGGGGTCGATATTCACCTCGGTGATGCGCAGGCGGAGGCTGTGGGTTGTGCGGTGGGGAATGCCGAAAGCTGTGTTCACACGGGGGAGTTCGGCCGGGCAGGCGAATCAGTGCCGGCACTGGAGGCCGGCACCACCGTGACGGGGCATGTCCTCGACTGCCTGCACGGACTGCCCGACTCACTGCACCAGTCGATCTCGGTGATCGCGGCGGTCCCGCCCTACGTTCCTGAAACTGCGGCCGATTTTCTGCCCCATGAGGCCCTCGACTTCGAGCCGAGCACCGCTCTGTTCGGCGGACACGACGGACTCGACCTCGTGCGCCGACTCATCACGGAGTCACTCGACTGGCTGGGCCCGGACGGTGTGCTGCTCATCGAGCTCGGGCGAGGTCAGGTCGCAGAGGCCACCGGGTTCGCCACCGAGCGGGGGCTGGCAGCCCGGAGCCACCTCGGCGAGGATGACCACACGGCCGTCCTCGAACTGCGCCGGGGCCACTGGAACTGACAACGGCTGGCTGCGTACCGACTGGCTCAAAGTGTCCGTGCAGTGCATTAGGGCCGGGCGCGGGCACTTTGAACCAGTCGGTGGGTGGGTGCAGCCGGTACCCCGGCCCGCCCCTGGAGCTGAGGCTCAGTTCGCGAAGGCGTTGATTCCGGTCATCGTCCGACCCAGGGTCAGCTGATGCACCTCATGGGTGCCTTCGTAGGTGAGCACGGTCTCGAGGTTGACCGCGTGACGCAACGGCGGGTATTCGCTTGTGATGCCCGACCCGCCGAACAGGGCGCGCAGGTCACGGCAGACATTCATCGCGGTATCGACATTGACCATCTTGCCCAGGCTGATCTGCTCCGGACGGACACCCTTCTCTGAGTCCTTGAGCTTGCCCAGATGCGCGGCGAGCAGAGTGATCTGCGAATACTGGCCGAAAGCCTTCGCCAACTTCTGCTGCGTGATCTGGAACGAGGCCAGCGGACGATCGAACTGCACACGGGTCCCGGTGTACTCCAGCGCCGAGAGCAGGGCATCACGGGCCGCGCCGGTGACACCGAAGACGATTCCGTAGCGAGCCTCGGACAGGCAGGACAGGGGTCCCTTGAGTCCCTTGGCCTTCGGCAGCATCGCGTCCTCGGGCAGGCGGACGTTGTCGAGGACGATCTCACCCGTGATGGATGCGCGCAGCGAGATCTTGCGGTGGATCTCCGGGGTCTGCACACCCTCGGTGTTCGAGGGGACGACGAAGCCGCGGACGACGTGCTTACCCAAGCCATCGACCTCCTCGGTCTTGGCCCACACGACCATGACGTCGGAGACCGGGGAGTTCGTGATCCACATCTTCGCGCCGTTGAGGATCCAGTCGGATCCGTCCTTCTTCGCGGTCGTCTTCATCCCCGACGGGTCGGAGCCGACATCGGGTTCGGTCAGACCGAAGCAGCCGATTGCCTTGCCGGCGGCCATCTTCGGCAGCCATTCTTCCTTCTGCGCTTCCGATCCCCAATGGTGGATGGCGAACATGGCCAGCGATCCCTGCACGGACACGAGCGACCGCAGACCGGAGTCGACGGCTTCGAGCTCCCGGCAGGCCAGTCCGTACTGAGTCGCCGTCGAACCGCCGCAGCCGTAGCCGTCGAGGTGCATGCCGAGCAGACCGAGCTCGCCGAGTCCTTCGGCCAGTTCGCGAGCGGGGATGGTGGCGTCGAGGAAGTAGTCGCCGATCTTCTCCCGGACGTTCTCGTCCAGCCACTTCTTCACGATCGATGCGAATTCGAGGTCATCGGGTTCGAAGACCGAATCCAGTCCAAGAATGTCGTCAGGGCTCAGCGTTGTGCTCATATCCATCTCTTTCGCCATTGATTCTTCTCACCCACTGTTTCACCGGAGCGCGGTGGACAACCGACGCATCCGAACCACAAGATCTCCGCGGCTCCCTGGGCGGAGATCGAAGCGACATACGAGAACGTGTCGAGTCATTTCCCAGAGAACTTTGGCATCATCGGTTGGCGTGAGTAAACGTGGTTTCATTGTAGTCGGCTCAACCGGTTCGGTCGGCACCCAGGCCCTTGACGTCCTTGCCGAACACCGGGACGAGCACATGATCGTCGGCTTGGCCGCCGGTTCCCAGCTCGACCTTCTGCTCGAGCAGGCCCTCGATTTCCACGTTCCCGTCATCGGGCTCACCACTCCTCCTGCCGGCGGCGAGACCGAGGTGCGTGCGCGACTGACCGAGTTGGCTGCCGAGCGGGGGATCACCGATCCCGTCGACGCCATCCACCTCGGTGACGACGCCGCCGAGGCGGTCGCACGTTTGGCCGCGGACATGGTCCTCAACGCGATCACCGGTGCCGCCGGTCTCGGCGCGACCCTGGCCGCTCTCGAACGCGGCACGGATGTGGCCCTGGCGAACAAGGAATCCCTCATCATCGGCGGGTCCATCGTCCTCGACGCCGCTCGTGCCTCCGGGGCCCGGCTGGTGCCGGTTGACAGTGAGCACTCCGCGATCGCCCAGGCGCTGCGCGCCGGAACGCACGGGGAAGTCAGCAAACTCATCATCACCGCTTCGGGCGGACCGTTCCGCGGAATGACCCGCGATGCCCTGCGTCGGGTCACCCCCGCCCAGGCGCTCAACCATCCCACCTGGTCGATGGGGTCGATGATCACCATCAACTCGGCGACCCTGGTCAACAAGGGCCTCGAAGTCATCGAAGCCCACCTGCTCTTCGACATCGACTTCGACCACATCGAAGTCGTCGTCCATCCGCAGTCGCAGATCCATTCGATGGTCGAGTTCACCGATGCCTCGACGATCGCGCAGATCTCCCCACCGGATATGCGCCTGCCGATCTCCTATGCTCTGGGCACCCAGGACGACGGAACGACGAAGCGACTGACCTCGGGCGCCGTGCCGCACAATTGGGGCCAGCCCATGCACTGGTCGTTCGAACCGGTCAACCATCTCGCCTTTCCCGCGCTCGGCCTGGCCATCGACGCCGGTAAGAAGGGGCGCAGCTACCCCGCGGTGCTCAACGCCGCCAATGAGGAACTCGTCGCAGCGTTCATCGCCGGTGACATCGCCTTCACCGGAATCGATAAAGGTCTGGCCCGAGCCCTGGCCGCCCACGAACCTGCGGCCGAACACACGGTGGAGACCGTGTTGGCCGCCGACGGGTGGGCCAGGGACTTCGCTCGCGCCGACGTCGCCGAACAGAACGGGGGCCGCCGATGACCGTTGTGCTCTACATCGTCGGGATCATCCTGTTCCTCATCGGCATCTCGATCTCGATTGCGCTGCACGAACTCGGCCACCTCACTCCGGCGAAGAAGTTCGGAGTCAAAGTCACGCACTATATGGTCGGCTTCGGACCGACCCTGTTTTCCTTCCGCCGCGGTGAGACCGAATACGGCATCAAAGCCTTCCCCCTCGGCGGGTTCATCGCGATGCCGGGAATGTACCCGCCGGAAGAGGCCACGAAGTCCCGCCATGAGACAGCCGCCGCTGGACGGAAAGGCGGTGCCGCCGGCATCGTCGTCGACGGCGGGGTCGACGGAACGTCGGGCCGCCTCGGCGAACCGGACGGGGCACTGGACTCAACGGACAACGAAACGTCGGGCCGCCTCGGCGGGGGGATGGATGACGGTGATGCCGCACCGCTGCGCCGGGACCGGAAGAAACGGAAGGGGCGGCTGTTCGAGGACACGATGGCCGATGCCCGGGAGTTCTCGAATCAGGAGATCGAGCCGGGGGAGGAGCGCCGGACGTTCTATGCGCTCAGCGTGCCCAAACGGCTCGTCGTCATGTTCTCGGGTCCCTTCGTCAACCTCGTCCTGGGCATCCTCATCATGGCGATCTCGCTGCTGGGCATCGGTGTGATCACTCCGACGACGACCGTCCAGACCGTCGTCGAATGTGCGGTGCCCGCCTCCGAGGCGCAGCAGCGTCCTGCCTCGGAACAGAACACCTGCCGTGACGACGATCAGCTCACTCCCGCGTGGGAGGCCGGGATCAAACCGGGTGACGAGATCACCGCGATCGCCGGCGTCGAGACGAAGGACTGGGACCAGCTGTCCTCGGTCATCAAGGACCATGCCGGCGAACGCGTCGACGTCGACTTCATCCGCGACGGTCAGGCCCAGACGGTGACGGTGCCGATCATCGCCACCGAACGGCCGAAGGTCGACGACGCGGGCAAGGCCGTGCTCAACCCGGACGGGACCCCGCAGACCGAGACCCAGGGATTCTTCGGCGTCGGACCGGTCCAGGAACGTCAGTCCCTGCCGCTCGATGAGTTCCCCGGCGCCGTGTGGGACCAGGTTTCAGGAGTCTTCCACGCGATCCTGACGCTGCCGGTCAAACTCGTCGACATCGGCGAGGTGGCCGTCGGCACGAAGGACCGCGATGCCGAGGGACTCGTCGGCATGGTCGGCGTCGGCCGCATCGCCGGCGAGATCGTGTCCACCGACCAGATCGACGTCGTCGACAAGGCGCAGATGGGGCTGGGCATGCTCGGCTCACTCAACATCTTCCTCTTCGCGTTCAACATGATCCCGCTGCTGCCCCTCGACGGCGGACACATCGCCGTGGGCCTCTACGAAGGTGCGCGCCGCCGCATCAACCGGTGGCGCGGACGCGGGCTGGTCGGCCCCTTCGACACCGCGAAGCTGCTGCCGCTGACATACGTGTGCATCGGACTGATGCTGTGCATGACGGCGCTGCTCGTCTACGTCGACCTCGTCAAACCCATCACCCTCGACGCGATCTTCAACTCCGGCGGGTAGGCCGGGCCGGGCCGGCGCGGGCTGTCGAACTCAGGAACTGAGGGTGATCGCCTGGACCTCGCCGAGGTGATTGAGCCCGACCGTGATCGTGGACTTCGCCTCGGCTGTGCCCGGCACCGTGACCACTCCGCGCAGTGGGGAGACCATCTCGAGGTCCGCCTCGGCGAAGGGACGGTCGAGCTGCTTCTCCGCCCGCCACCGGGCGAAGCGCTCCCGCCGCTCGTCACGGGGTTCGTCGAGGTCCACGTTCACCCCGAAGATCTCCTCGGCGACGGTGTCGTCGAAGTCATTGACGAGGTTGGCCGCGGCCATCACGGTGTCGATCTGGGCTCGGCCCGCAGAGTAGCGGGGCACCGGCGCCGAGGTGGTCCGCCGTTCCAGCCGTATGCCCTGTTGTCCCGTGGCCGCCGCCCACCCGAGGTCGAGCGCATCTTGGACCACACGCTGCGCCGGATAGTACGTGGTGTTGCCGAGGACGACGAGGCTCAGCCCCAGGTCGGGGAACCAGCGCATATGTGAGCCGTACCCGGGGTAGCCGCCGGAATGGCAGACGACTCGGCCGAAGCGCGTGTCCAGTCGAGTCTCGAGCCCGTGCCCGTAGCTGAGCGACTCCGCGTGATGGTCGCTCGTCTGGATCTCCATGGTCCGTCGTGGCTGCTGGTCGTCGGTCAGTATCCGTGACAGGGACCCGGGAGCGTAGGAGTCAATGCGTTCGAGGGCGTCGAGATGCGCGCCCATCCATGTGCCGATGTCGTTCACGGTGGAGATGATCCCGCCGATGGGGGAGAAGACCCCGGGCCCGGTGAGTTCGGCCGGGTGGAGGCCACCGCCCAGATCGACTCGGTAACCGGGCGCCAGGTCCGGGAAGTCGGCGTGGTCGAAACCCGTGTGCGTGAGCGTCAGGGGTCCGACGATCTCCGCGGCCACGAGTTCGGTGAACGGTCTGCCCGTGACCGCCTCGGCGACCATGCCGAGAAGCGCATAGCCGAGGTTCGAATACTCATAGCCGGTGTCGGCTGGGGCGCAGGCGATGGCGCCGCGGTGCAGCCAGTCGGTGAGCTCGGCCGGAGTCATCGCCTCCATCCTGTCGGCCCACGGGTCGTCCTTGGTGAAACCGGTGCTCATCGTCAGGGCCTGCCGGCAGGTGCGGTCGGCAATGGCCGTACCGGCCATTTCGGGGAGCAGGGCAGAGAAGGGAGCGTCGAGGTCGAGCGCGTCGGCGGCGAGGACCCCGATGGCCGCGGCGGTGAAGGACTTCGTCATCGAAGCGATCCGGTACGGAACGTCGGCGTTGACGGTTCGGGCAGGGTCGCCTCGGCGAAAGACTCCCCATGCCAGGGATCCACCCTGGTCGTCGAGCTGCTGTGCTGCGGCATCGAGAGCCGCAGACATCGCCTCGACATCGGGTTCGACGAATCCGGGTGTGCTCACAGGGCTGCTCCTTCGTGCCGATGGCAGGTCACCTTCACACTACCGTCAGCCGGTGACACGAAGGCGATTGCCGATTGCGCCCTGCGGACGGACAGCCCTGTGTCTGTGCGAGGTCCTACAATGGTGATGGTTCGCACAATCCGGGTCCCGCATCGGCGCCGGCTCGGACATTGTGGCTGGTCACCAGCCTGACTGAAGGGATCCTTCGTGACATCGGTCAATCTCGGAATGCCCGCGCCACCGCCTCCCGTGCTCGCTCCGCGGAGGAAGACGAGGCAGATCAACGTCGGAAAAGTGGGGGTGGGGTCCGAATCCCCGGTGAGCGTGCAGTCGATGACGACGACGCAGACGACGGACATCAACGGCACCCTGCAGCAGATCGCCGAACTCACCGCCGCCGGCTGCGATATCGTGCGCGTGGCCTGCCCGACCGCCGACGACGCCGCAGCCCTGCCGATCATCGCCGGCAAATCCCAGATCCCCGTCATCGCCGACATCCACTTCCAACCCAAATACGTCTTCGCCGCCATCGACGCCGGCTGTGCGGGAGTGCGCGTCAACCCCGGCAACATCCGCAAGTTCGACGACCAAGTCAAGGAGATCTCGAAGGCCGCCGCCGAGGCGGGTGTGTCCATCCGCATCGGCGTCAACGCCGGCTCCCTCGACAAACGGCTGATGGACAGATACGGCAAGGCCACGCCCGAAGCGCTCGTGGAATCCGCCTTGTGGGAGGCGTCCCTGTTCGAAGAACACGGATTCTATGACTTCAAGATCTCCGTCAAACACCACGACCCTGTGATCATGGTCCGCGCCTACGAACTGCTCGCCGAGCGCGGCGATTGGCCGTTGCACCTCGGCGTCACCGAGGCGGGGCCGGCCTTCCAGGGCACGATCAAATCCGCCACCGCCTTCGGTCACCTGCTGGCCGAGGGGATCGGGGACACCATCCGCGTCTCCCTGTCGGCTCCTCCGGCCGAGGAGGTCAAGGTCGGCAACCAGATCCTCGAATCCCTCAACCTGCGGCCCCGGAAGCTCGAGATCGTCTCCTGTCCGTCCTGTGGGCGTGCGCAGGTCGACGTGTACACGCTCGCCGAACGCGTCACCGCCGGACTCGAAGGCATGGAGGTGCCGCTGCGGGTGGCCGTCATGGGCTGCGTGGTCAACGGCCCCGGTGAGGCCCGAGACGCCGACCTCGGTGTGGCCAGCGGCAACGGCAAAGGGCAGATCTTCGTCAAGGGTGAGGTCATCCGAACCGTGCCCGAATCCGAGATCGTCGAGACCCTCATCCACGAGGCCAACCGCATCGCCGAGGAGGCCGCGGGGCAGCCATCCGGTGCTGCGTCGGGGCCGCCTGAAGTCACCGTCGGGTAGGTGCGATACCTTGTGAGGACGAACAGATACATGGTCCACTCATCGGCCCATGCTGACGGCTGAGAAAGAGTTCAGGGGCACATGGCGCTGAGGATCGCACGACTGGAACATCAGCACACCCGGTGGCTGACGGACCTGCTTGCGCGCAATCCCTGTGAGAACGTCTACCTCATCTCCCTGCTCGAAGTCACAGGTACCGCCCGTCTGGGCTCTCCTGCCGGCACGCTGTACGGAATCTTCGACGGTGACCGGCCCGTCGCCGCCTACTGGGTGGGCGGCAACATCATCCCGGTCGCGGCGACTCCGGCGACGAACGAAGTGCTTGCCCGCAAGCTCAATGCCGACGGTCGTGTGTCCTGCTCGCTCATCGGCAACCGGTCGGTCATCCTCGACCTCCAGCAGCGACTCAATTGGGGGCGTCCGCGGGGAGTGCGCGAACGGCAGCCTCTGCTGGCCATCAGTTCCGACCCGCAGGTCACCCCCGACGAGCATGTGCATCGGGTGACCCTCGACGACCTGGGTGCGGTGTTTCCCGCCAGTGTGGACATGTTCACCAAAGAGGTCGGATTCTCACCGATCGAGGACGGCACCGCCGGGTACCTGTCGCGAGTGCGCGGGATCATCCGCGGCAAGAACTGCTATGCCCGGATCTCTGCGAGCCTGCCCCAAGGAGGCGTGGTGCCGCGGTGGCCGGCGAGGGAGCAGGACGAACAGGTGCTGTTCAAGGCCGATATCGGCATCCGCGCTCGCCGCATCGTCCAGGTCCAAGGGGTATGGGTCCATCCTGCAGTGCGCAATCAGGGGCTCGGGGCTGCGGGCATGGCCGCGGTCGTCCAGCGCACCCGCGACAAAGGCCATTCCACGGTGAGCCTGTATGCCAATGACTACAACGAGACGGCGCTGCGCATGTACGCCCGCGTCGGCTTCGAACAGGTCGGCACCTTCGCCACCGTCATGTACTGACCTTTCGGGCGTTCAGGTATTGGAAGATCTCGCTGACCGCTCGAGTTGCCGTCGCTGTATCACGTTATGCGGTGAGCGGTCGGCGGCAACGTGAGCTCTCGGCGGGCAGGGGGCGTTCTGCAGTGAGCGGTCGGCGGTGACGTGAGCGCTCGGCGAATCAGTCGCGGCGGTTGCGCGACCGGGGCTTGGCCAGATCGCCGAGGAACTTCTCCATCTCCCGGCGGTCCTTCTTCGTCGGACGCCCCAGCCCTTTGTCGCGTCGGGGCACGAAGCCGCGCAGCGCGGGATCGGGCGGGGGAGTGAGGTCCTCATAGCACTGTACGGCCACACTGGCCTGCATCCGGGTGGGGATGAACCCGGTGATCCTCCAGATGAACTCGGACCCGGCCTTGCGCACCCGCACCTCTTGGCCGATCGTCACTTTCTGCGCGGCCTTGACCCGCTGACCGTCGACCTGCACATGCCCGCCACGACACGCCTGAGTGGCGAGGTTGCGGGTCTTGAACATCCGCGTCGTCCACAGCCACACGTCGACGCGCATGTGCTTGGCCGCATCTCGGTTGATCTCGGTCATCAGCGATGACCGTCCGGAGAATTCGGGCCGGCAGGGCGGGTATCGGCAGTGTGCGTGCCCGATGAGTGCACGCCCGCATCGGCCCCATCGGGCGCCTGGATCCGGGTGTCGGCGCGCAGCGCCAGAGCCGAACGCCGGGTGAATGTCTGCGCCGGACGACCTCGTCCCTGGCTGACGGCCTCCCCGGTGGGATCGAGCAGAGGCAGCATGGTGCGACGGAACGTATCGGCCTGCAGGCTCTCCCCGGCGACGATCTCATGGAGTTCGCGCAGCTGCCGCAGCGAGAACTCCTGCTCCAGCAGCCCGAAGGGATCCGGGGTGCGCTCGTGAAAGGCCCGCAGGCGGTGCACGGCCACGCGCACGATCTCCTGATGTTCGGCACTGAGCTCACCGACATCGTGGACGGGCACGAGCTTCCGGCTGTGGACGGGGGAGTCCGGGTGATCGGAATCCGACTCCGCAGACTCAGGGTCGGCGGCCTCGGGGAGGGCTGCCTCGGTGGGGGACGTCTGGGCTCCCTCGGTCGCAGCATCCGGCACGGCCGCCTCGGTGGGATCGCCCTCCTCGGCGAGTCCGACATCGGCGGCGGAGAGCACATCGAGATGGGCCACGGAGATCACCCAGCCGCGATCATCACGGTCGGGCTGGTCGAACACGTGCAGCTGGACGGGGGCGCGGTCGACCAACCGGGCCTTCTCGCGCAGACAGCGGGCGACCGCCTCGGCGAGGCGTTCCTGCGGACGCAGAATCGACCCGGGCAGCTGCCACACCCCGTCGCCGGGATGGGTCATGAGAACATGCAGGCCACGGCCGGGCACGGGGCAGAGGACCGCGGTGTCGACCGCGACCGAGGGGCGCGGGAACTGCGTGAGTTGGCTGGGATCAGGCATGCTCTTCGTATCGTTCGGACTCGTCTTCTCAGCGGGGACCGGGCGGGGAACCGGACGGCCCCGACCAGGGCTGGACTTCGGTGCTGCAGTCCCCAGTCTAATTCTCTTCCCCCAGGTGACGAATCCGCACCCGCTCGGATTCCCTCCGGCTCGCCCGCGTGCGATAGTGTTCGATCTGAGTCTTGACAAGTTGAGGAGATTTACCCATGGCCCTGCGCATGTCGTCCCTGTTCGTGCGAACCCAGAAGGAGGACCCGGTCGGCGCCGAGGTGGCCAGCCACAAACTGCTGCACCGTGCCGGATACATCCGCAGGTCGGCACCGGGAATCTACACGTGGCTGCCGTTGGGCCTGGCCGTGCTGGGCAAGATCGAGGCCATCGTGCGCGAAGAGATGGCGCTCGCCGGCTCCCAGGAGGTCCACTTCCCGGGTCTTCTGCCCGCCGATCCGTACAAGAAGTCCGGCCGTTGGGAGGCCTTTGGGCCTGACCTCTTCCATCTCAAGGACCGCCGCGAGAATGACTACATCCTCGCCCCCACCCATGAGGAGGTCTTCACCCTCCTGGTCAAGGATCTGTACTCCTCTTACAAAGACCTGCCGCTGTCGATCTACCAGATCCAGACGAAATACCGCGACGAGGCTCGCCCTCGGGCAGGACTGCTGCGCGGGCGCGAATTCATCATGAAGGACGCCTACTCCTTCGACATCGACGACGCCGGACTCGACGCCTCCTACGAGGCCATGCGGGTGGCCTATCTGCGGGCCTTCGCCCGCCTCGGCCTGCCGTGCCTGCCGGTCAAGGCGACCCCGGGTGCCATGGGCGGCTCCGGAACAGAAGAGTTCATCTACCCCTCCGAGGTCGGAGAGGACACCTTCGTGAAGTCCCCGGGCGGATATGCCGCGAACGTCGAGGCCGTGACCTCGATCGTGCCCGAGGCGATTCCCTACTCGCAGTCGCCGGCCGCCCATGTCGAAGACACCCCGGACACCCCGACGATCGAGACCCTCGTGGCCGCGGCGAACGCCTCGCACCCGCGCTCCGATCGCGAATGGACGGCCGCAGACACGCTGAAGAACGTCGTCTGCGCCGTCACCCACCCCGACGGCACCCGCGAGATCATCGTCATCGGCCTGCCCGGTGACCGCGAAGTCGACCTCGACCGGGCCGCCGGCACCGGAATGCTCGGCGACGGTGAGGTCGACCTCGAAGCCGCCACGCCTGAGGATCTCGCCGCCCACCCGGAGCTCGTCAAGGGCTACATCGGACCCGGCAACTCCCTCGATGCGCCGGTGCTCGGCATCGAATCGCCCTCGAAGATCCGCTACCTCCTCGACCCTCGCGTCGTCGACGGCACCCGCTGGATCACCGGCGCCAATGAGCCCGGCCGTCACGTCTTCGACCTCGTCGCCGGACGGGACTTCGTCGCCGACGGCACGATCGAAGCCGCCCAGGTCGTCCTCGGCGATCCGGCACCGGACGGCTCCGGTCCGCTGGAACTGGCCCGGGGTGTCGAGATCGGTCAGATCTTCAAGCTCGGCCGCAAGTACGCCGACTCCCTCGACCTCAAGGTGCTCGACCAGAACGGCAAGGCGACCACCGTGACCATGGGTTCCTACGGCCTCGGCGTCACCCGTGTCATGGCCTGCATCGCCGAGGAGTACCATTCCGAGGACGGACTTCTGTGGCCGCAGCATCTGGCCCCGGCCGATGTGCACATCATCGTCGCCGGCAAGGGCGAGGAGATCGCCGCAGCCGCCGAGAAGATGACGACCGAACTCGAAGCCGACGGTGTCAGCGTCCTGCTCGATGACCGCAACAAGGTCTCGCCCGGGTTCAAGTTCGCCGATGCCGAGCTCATCGGCATTCCCACCGTCATCGTCGCCGGCCGCGGACTGGCCGACGGCGTCGTCGAGGTGCGTGACCGTCTGGCCGGGGAGAAGTCCGATCAGCCCGTCGCCGAGGTGGTCCCCGCCACCGTGGCACGGGTGCGTGAGGCGTACGCGAAGGCCGCAGCCGCAGCCGATGCGGCGGTCAGCGCCGACCGGAACGCCTGAGCCGCCTCGGTGTTCGACGCCCTCGCCGGAGGCATCGACGTCACCTGGACGATAGTCCTGTGGCTGCTCGCCGCGGGAGTCCTGGCCGGCTGGATCGATGCCGTCGTCGGCGGGGGCGGACTGATCCAGCTGCCCGCGCTGCTGCTCGTGCCGGGGATGAGCCCCGTCCAAGCGGTCGCGACGAACAAGGTCGGGTCGATTGCGGGCACGACCGCCTCGGCGATCACCTATCTGCGCACGATCACCCCGGACCGGTCGGCGACGATCCCGGCCGCGGCCTCGGCGTTCTTAGGCGCCGTGCTCGGGGCGAAGCTCGCGACCTTGGTGCCGGCTGAGGCGTTCACCCCGATCATCCTGGTCGCGCTCATCGGGGTCGGGATCTTCACGGTGCTCAACCCGAGCCTCGGGGCCGACGCCACCCTGCGGTTCGGGGAAACGTCGAAACGCCACCACGCGCTGTCGTGGCTGATCGGGTTCGTCATCGGCATCTACGACGGGGTGCTCGGACCGGGCACGGGATCGTTCCTCGTCATCGCCTTCGTATCGATCATCGGATTCTCGTTTCTACAGGCCTCGGCGACGGCGAAGGTCATCAACTGGGCGACGAACTTCGGTGCGCTCGTCTACTTCATCCCCGACGGTCAGGTCGTCTGGCTGCTGGGCGTGATCATGGCCGTCGGCAACGTCACCGGCGGAATCTTCGGTGCCCGCACCGCGCTGGCGAGGGGCTCCGGGTTCGTCCGTGTCATCTTCGTCATCGTCGTCTCCGTGCTGATCCTCAAGCTCGGCTTCGACGTCATCGCCACCCTCATCCACTAATTGCTACTGTGAGTATTGATAGTGGCTGGTCTGGGACTGGCTGGCAGAGTAGG
>OMJG01000613.1_pt1 | contig 25476 bp, 24 predicted proteins | sample 1646431 | NCBI WGS metagenome assembly OMJG01 (sample SAMN03771674, study PRJEB25209) | food metagenome | isolation source: Cotija cheese | place: Mexico:Jalisco,Michoacan | collected 2011-12-12
GTTGCGGACGCGTAGATCGCGAATATCATCTCGGGAAGTCTCGGAGCGCAATGCCCGTCCAGAGCGCCGAAACTCTAGGCCAATTAGCGGGATGTCATATTCCGCCCAGCCTGCGGCCTGCTCCGTATGGAAGAAGGAATCCTGAAAGCCCGGCAGATAAAGTGCCACCGTGCCGGATCGGCTCACACGCTCCTTAGCGTCAGCCTCGTGCACCAAAACGGCAACGTCGGGGCGGGTGGCTCCGCCGTCGTCGTCCTTCAAAAACAGCGTTCTGGCCTGCCATGACGAACCGAGGTAGTCAGGAGCCGGGCCAAACATGGATCAGTCAACCACGCCGTAAAGACGATCGCCCGCATCGCCCAAACCGGGCACGATATAACCCTTTTCGTTGAGGTGATCGTCAAGCGCGGCCATGAAGATAGTGACGTTCGCGCGGTTTCCGATGGCCTTCTCTAGGTTGCGGAGGCCTTCCGGTGCGCCGAGCAGGCAGACGCAGGTGACGTCGCGAGCGCCGCGTTCGAGGAGGTAATTGACCGAATCGATGAGGGTGGCGCCGGTGGCCAGCATCGGATCCAGCACATAGCACTGGCGGCCCGAAAGATCGTCCGGGAGCCGGTTCGCGTACGTGATTGCTTGGAGCGTTTCCTCGTCGCGCTTCAGGCCAAGGAAGCCGATCTCCGCCGAGGGGAGCAGCTTGGACATACCCTCAAGCATCCCGAGGCCAGCGCGAAGGATTGGGACCACGATCGGGCGAGGCTCGGCTAGCTTCACACCCGTGGTTTCAGTCAATGGCGTCTGGATTGTGATTTCTTGAACTCGGGCATCGTGCGTGGCCTCATACGCTAGCAAGGTGACTAGCTCATCAACGAGTTGCCGGAACACCGCTGATGGAGTGTTTTCGTCACGTAGAAGCGTGAGTTTGTGAGCTACCAACGGATGATCAATGATCTCAATGCGCATGGCTTAAATAATACACTGGCCACATGCGGGAGAAGGAAAATTTCTGGCTCGGGGAGGCGATGGCGCTGGCCGGCCGCGCACTCGATGGTGGTGACGTCCCGGTGGGCGCGCTGGTTGTGGGGCCTAGCGGAGACGTTGTTGGGATCGGATGGAACACGCGGGAGGCCGATTGCGATCCCGCCGGGCACGCGGAGATCATGGCGTTACGTGCGGCAGCTAAGGAGTTGGGGACGTGGCGGCTTGAGGGATGCGATCTGTACGTGACACTCGAGCCGTGCACCATGTGTGCCGGGGCAATCATTGGGGCCCGGGTGCAGCGCGTTGTGTTTGGGGCGTGGGATCCGAAGGCGGGGGCCGCCGGGTCCGTGCGTGATGTGCTGCGGGATTCACGGATGAACCATCAGGTTGAGGTGGTGGGCGGCGTGCGCGAGTCAGAGTGTGCGGCGCAGTTACGCGAGTTCTTTGGGAGGGAATAGCTGGCGCGGGCTTATCGTTCACGCACCATGACACATGTAGTGATTTTGGGTGGAACTGGGTACGCAGGTGGACATATTGCAGCTGAGGCGGCGAAACATGGACTGGCTGTGACCTCGTGGTCACGGACACTGCCGGATCAGCAGATCGGCGGCGTTGCCTATCGCACCGGTGACCTTCTAAATCCGGCAGTGCTCGCGGAGGCCGTGGCGGACGCGGATGTTGTTGTGGGAGCCCTTTCCCCACGCGGGGCGCTGGACGGGAAGCTTCGCGAGGTCTACGCCAAAGTGGCTCGGTTGGCGGAGGCCGCCGGGGGACGTTTCGGGGTCGTGGGCGGCGCAGGGTCGCTTCAGGTCTCCGAGGGTGGGCCAACCGTCGCGTCCGGCCCAGATTTCCCTGAGGCGTTTAGGTCTGAGGCGGCGCAGCTCGCTGCTGTGCTTGACGATCTCCGGGGGAGCGACGAGGGACTCGATTGGTTCTACCTCTCTCCAGCCGGAACCTTCGGCGCGTACGCTCCCGGCGAGGCAACCGGAAACTACCGGGTTGGTGGGGAAGTACTTTTGACCGACGACGACGGCGAATCATTCATCTCCGGCGCCGATTATGCGCTGGCTTTCGTGGACGAAATCCTCAGGCCGGCTCATCACCGTGCACGGTTCACTGTTGCATACTGAGTGAGACGTCACCTCGCCTGATTGGCGCAGGCGTGCGGCTGTGAGGTAATCTCATTAGCCGAGGTAGCGTGTCCGAGCGGCCGAAGGTGCAGCACTCGAAATGCTGTGTGGTGTCACAGCCACCGTGGGTTCAAATCCCACCGCTACCGCCATTTCCTCTGGTATTACGTGCTGGAGGGTCAGTGTTTAAGGCTTGGTATGCAACTGCCGGGTCAAGTTGGACTACACCTGAGCGCTCGCGGCTGATGACGAAGCGCGTAGAATCGCTGCAATCGTTACCAAGGACGGTCCATGCAGAAGCTCACGATTCTAGCCAGTGCCTTAGTGCTTTTATTCGGCCTTAACGGTTGCGGCGCTGATTCAGCGGAACTCAAACCGCTTCCGAACACCTTCGTGAATGAAATCAATCCGTCGGACGGCGACGGAAACAAGACGGGAGATGTATTCCTCCGCTTCGAGATTCCCGAAGAGCCTCCCGCTCATGTTGCCGCTGCACAGGAAACCGAGAATTTGACCTACATTCGGGTTGACATCGACAACCGTGACGGCGCCGATCCGATAGGCATCGCATCCATCTTGATAGCCGATGAAGACGAAAAGACATATGCATACTTGCCCCTGCAAATGCCCGAAGAGTATAGCGACGTACAGATCGAAGCCAGCGAGGTTGGCACTCTCTGGTTAGCGAGCCAAGATGGACTGCCCGAAGCAGCGACGGAAATGGAGATCGAACCCTGGTCCACACGTGATGTAGGTTTCTACGTTACGGACCCTGTGGTGTTGAATACCGGCGGGTAGCGGCAACAACTTACTGTTCTATTCCGGCACGAATATGATTACCGATGCAGTGAGACTCTGAGCATCGTCGAAGGAACCGCGCGTTGTTGCTTGCTCTGCTTCTGAGATACTACTTCTATGGCAGGTTTTCATCACATTGAGCTATGGGTTGGCGATCTCGAAGAGGCGATGAACGAGTGGGGCTGGCTTCTACGACGGCTCGGTTTTGAGCTGCAGGCGGCGCCTATTTGACCTTCACGACATCGCCGAATCTCTCTGGTCTGGCACATGATCGGCGTCGGGCAGGTTTGAACCACTTGGCGTTTAGCGGCGGCACGGCGGCGGAGGTTGACGCAACTATGCAGCTGGCTCAGCAACACGGCTGGCGTCCGCTCTACCACGAACGTTATCCGTATGCCGGTGGGTCGGAGCACTATGCAGGGTGGCTGGAAAACTCCGCGGGATTCAAGGCTGAAGTGGTAGCCGAGTATCCCGATAACGAATGAGGCTCTCACCGCGCAATCCGTTAGTGTTTTGCCGGCGTGGGCCGCGGCAATTGACTGCGCGAGAGCTGAACATCCGTTGATTGGAATCACCGCAGTGAGTTCCGCTCTACACGCACATACTCGTTTTGATAGGCGGGAGTCGGCGCGTGGGCGCGCCGAGGAAGCAGAGCTTAAGCGATCCATGCTTGATTGCCTCGATTCAACGGTGGGGTAATGAAATAGCGTTCTTGACTCGGCAGAACGATCTGCTAACGGCCGGATGGAGGCCGATCCGAGTACACATCGCGGAGCTGAAATCACCGAACGTTTTGATTGACCGGCTAACGCGAGAGACGCGCAAGTTGGGAATTCCTCCGTCAGGGAAACTCTGGAAACCGCCGACAGCCGATGTTATGGACGCCCGGCGCAGGTACTAGACCTCAGGATCGATGAGCATGCCCATTACACCTTGACCAGTACTGGTAGAACCAGTGTGCTCAGGGTAAAGCGGATGTGCTCGTGAACAGCGCGAGCCCCTTAGACTCCTAGTTCCCGCTTTTTGGCCCCGGTAAGCGGCTCAGGTGCCTTATTCTCGGGACCACCGGCAACGGGATCACGCGAATCCACGAACACGGCCCGGGTGATGAACCCGGAGAAGGACCGCCGGTTGGCCGTGAACGGCACCATCACCACGGTAAGGAACAGAATCACCGCAGAAACCAGCCCAATGACACCCTTGGCGGTGCTCCCATCGCTCAGAAAATCGGTTGCCACCCAGGGGCCCACAACGATCAGCGAGCGTGCGATGCGCATCACCGGGTTGGAATCCGTGAGAGTGTTGCCGTCGACCCATTTCGGAGTGAGCCAGACGATCTTCTGCCCGGCTGACGCCCCGCGCCCACCCGCGGCCGGCACCACAAACACCGACAATACGGGCAAAACCACGGACACTATCAGCACCCATTGCGGTTGCTCCTGAGACACCGCGCCCCGGGTCAGCAGTTCGTAGACGTTATAGGCCACTGAAACGGCCGCGCTGAGTATGAAGAAGAGCGCGGCATCGATTGCCATGCCCGTCCAGCGCCGCCACACCGTGACCTTGCGCGGTTGCAGCCGTTTCTCGCTGGCGCGCTTGGCGCTTGGCATCCACCATAGGAAAGCTGGCGCCAAGAGTGCGCCGATGAGCGCGCCCAGCGTATTGGTGATCACGTCATCCACATCGGCTACACGAATCGCGCACGGGTAGATCCCCAAAAGGCCCGTGTATTGCAAAGATTCGATGGCGAGGGAGGTGAGGAGGCCCGCAGCAGTCGTAAAAACCACTCCGCGCCCAAAGTACCTGCGGAGGATCGCACCGAACGGGACAAACAACACCACATTAAAAACAACCTGCAGAACAACTGGGCTGCGGGCGGACTGGGTGAGACTCATGCCCGCGGTTTTACGCCGGATGTCATCGACGAACTGGAACGGATTCGTGTTCGCGCGGGCCGCGTGTTCGGCGCACCAAGCGGCGCCATCAGAGGGAAGTGGCACGAACGTGTAGACCACCAACGCCGATCCGTACACGCACACGGCCAGCCAGCCGATCATGCGGCGCGCCGTGAACTGCCCGTATCGCACGTACTGCCAGATCAGGCCAGGGATGAAGAGCAGTAAAAAGACGGCGGCGCCGATAATGATCGAGATTTCGGCGTTATCAAGCCATACCGTCATGGGGCTGCCTCTCCATTATTGCCGACGCCGAGTTTCCGCCATCGTATCGCGAGAACCCCGTTGTTTCACCTATTCAACGGCCAAAGGCAAGAATTTGTCCGCTTTGTTCGTGATGATACTTTCGACGCCCAGCCCGAGCAGTTCACGGGCGCGGGCCTTCTTGTTCACCGTCCAGACGCCCACACGGAACCCTTCGCGGCGGGCGATAGGGAGGAGCGAAGGGAGGCGGAGATGGTCCTTGGGGTGGATGTAGGTGGCGCCGCAACCGTGGGCCACACCGATCCAGTCTTTCGCCAGATGGCGGGGTTTGAACAGGGCGGCGATCGTGTATTCCGGGGCCGCCTCGTGAAACTGGGCGAGGAGGTCCGGGTTGAAGGAGGAGACAATGATCTCGATGCCGGGGTTTAGGCGTGCAAGCTGGGGAAGAGTGGCGGCGATCATCGCTTCAGGGGCAGCATCGGATTCTTTGCCCGATTTCAGCTCCACATTGCAGTTCATACCCGTGCGATTGAGGAAATCGATGAGGGAGGCGAGCGTGGGGAGCGGCTCGCCGGCGAAGGCAGGGCTGAACCAGGATCCTGCGTCGATGGCAGGAAGATCCTGTGAAGTGCGGGCGGATGCTGGGCCGGAGGTGTTGGTGGTGCGGTCCAGCGTGGCGTCGTGGAGCAGGATCGGTGTGCCATCCTTGAGCAGGTCAACGTCCGTTTCGAGCCATTGAACGCCCGTGCGGTAAGCCAATTCAAACGCGGCCAGGGTGTTTTCCGGTGCGCGCCGGCACAAACCGCGGTGCGCAATAATCTTCGGTCCCTCCGAGGGCAAGTGAGCCTGAGCCATGCGGCCATGTTAGCGCCGCCGGGTAAAGAACAGGATAAGTTGCGGTGAAGGGGGTGGGGTTGGGAAACGGTTCATAGGCTTTCTCAGTGGGGTTGTAAATAGGTACAATCGCTGCGGGAGAAATACACGGATTAGGGCGTGTAATTTAGTTCTCGGTTGAAGGAGATATGACGAGCACTGTAGTTCCCGTGGCTTTCACGCGGCGCGAGCGGACGAACTTCGATCGGCCCGCCGGAGAGCCGCGCCTTGTTGACAAGTTTGGGCGCGTTGCCACGGATTTGCGCGTGTCTTTGACCGATAAGTGTAATCTTCGGTGCCAGTACTGTATGCCGGCCGAGGGTATTGATCCGTTGCCCCACCAGATTTTATTGAACGACGACGAAATTAATCGCCTCATTCACATCGGCGTGCAGAATCTGGGAATTGAAGAAGTCCGGTTTACTGGCGGCGAGCCGCTGCTGCGCAAGGGCCTCGAAGGGATTGTGGAGCGGACTGCGGCGCTGCGAACGTGGTCCGGGCAGAAGCCCGATATTTCGCTCACCACTAATGGACTGGGCCTCAAGCATCGCGCGGGGAAACTCAAAGCGGCAGGACTAGACCGAGTCAATTTGTCCATGGACACGGCGAGTCGTGAAACCTATGCGGCCATGACGCGACGCGATCGATTCGAGGATGCCCGCGCCGGGGCACGGGCTGCTGCCGATGCCGGGCTGACCCCCGTTAAGGTAAACGCCGTCCTGATGCACGGCATCAATGATAAGGATGCGCCGGACCTGCTACTCGAATCGCTGGTATCCGGATATTCGCTTCGCTTCATCGAGTACATGCCGTTGGGGCCGCGCGGGCAGTGGAAGCGCAACGAGATCATTACTGCTGACGACATTTTGGGGATGCTTGGAGAGGCCTTCGATCTGACGGCGCGTCCGGCCGCCGAACGCGGGCCGGCTCCGGCCGAGCTGTGGGACGTTGCTGCGGGCGAAGTTGACGGTGTGCGGCATGAGGCCGGTACCGTGGGGATTATCGGGTCCGTGACGCGGCCGTTCTGCGGGAACTGCGATCGGACTAGGCTTACGGCCGATGGTCAGATCCGTGACTGTCTCTTTGCGAACACGGAAACTGACTTGCGTGGGGCGCTGCGCGGTGGCGCCAGCGACGAAGAGATCGCTGATCTTTGGCGGGACGCCATGTGGGGCAAGCAGGCGGGCCACGGTAGCGATAATCCGGCCTTCCTCAATCCCACGCGGCCCATGAGTGCTATTGGAGGATAACCCGGGATTGCGTCAACTCTCTGGGGATAAGGAGGATGGTATGAACACGACAGTGCAACTGCGCTACTTCGCCGGTGTGGCTGAAGCGGCAGGCACCGCAGAAGAAAATGTTGAGGTCGCGGCTGGCACGACTGCGGCGGGCTTGCGAGACCAGCTCGCGGCACTCCATGGGCCAGACTTCGCGCGGACTTTGGGCGTGAGTGCCCTCCTCAGCGACGGCGTGCGGGTTGGTGATGACGCTGAACTATCCAGCGGTATTCGGCTCGAAGTCCTTCCGCCCTTCGCTGGGGGATAGTTAGGCGGAACCCGTCCACTCGTGTGAACCATCGTCAAACTCCTGACGCTTCCACACGGGAAGCTGGAGCTTAACCTGTTCCACCGCGTCTTCTAGCAGGCTGAATGCCTCGGCGCGATGGGAAGCGGAGACTGCGGCACCAAGTGCGACATCGCCCAGCTCTAGGTGACCAGCGCGGTGTTGAATCGCAATTTTGCAGGCCCCGCTGCCCTTGGCAACATCTGCTGCAATGCGCTGGACCACCTGATTGGCGTCCGGATGCGCCTCGTAATCTATCGAGACAACACCATTGCCGTCATCGTGGTTACGGACGCGGCCATTGAAGGTAACGATCGCCCCGGCGGAATCGTCAGCCACTAGCTCTTCGAGGCGTTCCATTGATATTGGCTCAGTGGAAACGCCTGCGAGTACCACGGCCGCGTCCGAGCCATCGTTGACGCCGCGGTGTTGGATGGCCCAAGTGGCCTCGTCGTGGCTAGTCATTCGTGGTCTCCGTCCGCCATCTGTTCAACGATATGCGCAAGCAACGGCCCAACGGCCGTGATTGCGTCCTTGACTCCGCCTTGCGAGCCGGGCGCATTCATTACGAAGGCTCGATTTCCTCCGAACTCGGCGACGCCGGCAACCCCACGTGAGATGGCAGCGGTGGGCACTCTCGGATTATCCCGCATGAGATGCTCGATGCCCCACAGCCGTTGTTTGATGAGCGGCTCGGTGGCTTCGGGCGTGAGGTCACGGCTGGTGATGCCGGTTCCTCCAGTGGTAAACACCACCTCGGCGCCTGAATAGATGGCGTTGGTGATCATCTCACTGACGGATTCCACTCCGTCGGGCACGACGATTGGCCCGCTAACGGCGCCAAACTCCGCGAGGAGAGAAGCCGCGAGTGGCCCAGAAAGATCCTCGCGAGCGCCCGCGGATACGCGATCTGACACCGTAATGAGCGCAATTCGGATGGTCTGCATGCGTGCCATTCTAACGGGTAAGGTTCATTCCATGACTTTGCTTCCGCTTGTATCCCTAGTCTCTTTGTGCATATCCAAATGTGCTGGCTTGGCCGTGGGTTTGAAGGAGAACTGACATGTTGAAGGAAGTTTGCCGGCATTACGCGGATGTTGTGGGCCTTGCCGTCCCAACACCAGCCACCCAGATCCCGCTTGCGGACGCCCGGGGCTTGGTCCTCAGCGAGGACGTTGCCGCCCGTTTCGCGATCCCACCGTTCACGAATTCGGCGATGGACGGATTCGCGGTGCGCGCGGCTGACGTGGCCCCCGGCGTCCCGCTCCAGATTGAAGCGGATATCGCGGCCGGTTCACATTCGGAACTGCCACTCACTCCAGGTTCCGCCCAGCGGATCATGACCGGCGCTCCACTCCCAGATGGCGCGGACGCCATTCTCCAGGTGGAACTCACGGAGGACGCCGCGAACAACATGCTCCCCGCCGCCCCGGAAAGCGTCACGCCAACGGCCACCCTCGCTGCTGGAACCCATGTGCGCCCGGCAGGAGAGGACATCGCCGTTGGTTCCCCCGCCTTCGCAGCTGGCACGCGCCTTACCCCGGCGTACCTCGCCGCCCTAGCCGCCATCGGATACGCGGAGGCCCCAGTCCACACCCGCCCAAACGTTGGGATCATCGCCACTGGAGACGAACTCCGAGCCCCCGGCGAAGCGCTCGCGGCCGGTCAGATCCCCGATTCCAACTCGGTGCTGCTGCGCCACCTTGTGGCCGAATCCGGTGCCACCCCCGTCCCGTTCACGTGCCACAGCGACACGGTGGAAACGTTCCTAGCCGGCATCCGCGAGGTCGTGGATGGCGTAGACATGATCGTCACTTCCGGTGGCGTAAGCGCCGGCGCGTTCGACGTTGTGAAGGCCGCGCTCCGTACCCTCGGCGTGGAGTTCACCAAGGTGGCGATGCAGCCCGGCAAGCCACAGGGCTTCGGCCTGCTTCGCGATTCCTCCGGCCGCGCCGTCCCCATCATCTGCCTGCCCGGCAATCCCGTGTCCGTGTTCGTCTCGTGGCAGCTCTTCGGTCGCCCGCTACTTGGGGCGATCTTCGGCGAACCCGCGGGCAGCTACGAGTCCCTGTTCCGCACAGCCCGAGTGGGTACAGGGTGGTCCAGGAAGCCAGGGCGTACCCAGTTTTTGCCGTGTATTTTCGATCGCGACGGCGCAGTCGCTCCCGCAACGTCTGGCGGCTCTAAATCGCATCTTATAGCTGCGCTGCCGCTGGCAACCGGGCTGGCAAGAGTACCAGCCGATGTGGCACAGGTTCGCTCCGGCGATCTGGTTGACGTACTGGTGTTTTAAAGGTCTGATGAAGGAATGAGTCTATGAGTGAGAAGGGCATGAAGTTCACCCACCTACAAGGTAGCGGCGAAGCCTACATGGTGGACGTGACCGCGAAGGTTCCCACCGTGCGCGAGGCGACAGCTATCGGCAAGGTACGGTGTTCGCCCGAAGTGCTGGAGGCTCTGCGCGACGGAACGGTCCCCAAGGGTGATGTCCTAGCCGTTGCGCGGATCGCGGGCATTGCTGGGGCCAAGAAGGTGCCGGAGCTGTTGCCGCTAGCCCACACGATCGGTGTGCATGGTGCGTCCGTGGACGTCCAGCTAGAGGACGATCACGTGGCTCTCAGTGCCACGGTGCGCACCGCAGATCGCACCGGTGTGGAGATGGAGGCCCTCACGGCCGTATCCATCGCGGCGCTCGCGATTGTGGATATGGTCAAGGGCGTGGATCGCTCGGCCGAAGTCACGGACTGCAAGATCATTCATAAGGCCGGCGGCCGCTCAGGGGACTGGTACAGGCCGGGGTTTACTGCTCACTCGCAGGACGCATAAGCTTCTCCGCGATGTCGGGCGGGAGTTGGTTGGCCAGCTCGGGAGGGATGCGGGACCCGAACGGGTTCTCGTCGCGGAAGGAGCACACGGGGCACAGCTCGCCTTGGCCAGCCGGGAACACTGAGCCGCAGTGGGTGCAGATTCGGGTGGACACGCTGGCGAGGGGATAGACCCGTTCTTCCAGTACGCCTTGGAGGTCCATCTGGCCGCCGGTAGTGATGGCCTGGACTGGGCAGAACCTCACGCAGGCTCCGCAGGCGCGGCATAAATCTGCCGCTTGTGAGAGCTGGTGGACCGTGGTGCCGTCGGGCATCTGCGTACGAGTGAGCGTAAGCGCGTGGTTTGGGCAGCTGCTCACGCATACACCGCAGGCGGTGCAGCCCTCGACTGATAGGCGAATGCCGTTCGCACCCTGTGGAATATCCGGAATCCTTGGGATGAGCCCGCGCTCATACAGGGAACGGAGGGCGGAGATGGTGCGGGTTTGGTCGTCGTCGTCGGGATTAATCGCGCTTTTCGTAGCTGTGCCAAACAAGGCCCGGCGCGGAAGCGGAACTGCCTCCATGTTGATGGTTTCGCCGTGGCGCATGGAACGTTTGCCGGGCTGTACCTCGCCAACGAGGCCCGGAGTTAGCTCTTGCCACAGGCGGACGCGTTGATCGGCTTCGGTGCACGGCACGTACTCTACCCGGGTGGCGCCGCAGGCGAGGAGCTGGGCCGGCAGGCCGAAGGTGGCGTGTGCTAGGCAGGAATCGAGGATGATTCCGAGTTCCCTGTGACCCGGTTCGGGCGCGGGGGAGTGCGGGCATGCAACGATGATTCGCCGGTAGGGATCATGGGCCTCTAGCCAGCGAAGCACACCCGAAAGCGAATCAGCCATTGTATTCAGCGAAGCTCTCGAGTTCGGCCAGATAGCCTTGAGTGAGTAGTGCAATGGCCTGATACGTGAGTGTTTCGGCGTTTTCTTTAGTTTGGGCGACGACGACGTTTCCCAACGGCCCAACGTGCTCCCGAACAAATGTGAGGAGGCCCTTGGCTTCGGCGCTCACATCAACTCCTGCCCGGTACTGCATGGCGATCGAGGTTGCCACGTGCCCGGCATAGGCCAGTTCGGGGCCGATGTGATCGGCCGGCGCGTCCGCCACTTGCGGGGCTGAGAATTGATCGCGCTGGTAGAGGGCTGCGTTCGCCGCTGCGGCGGAGGAATTACCGCGGGCAGATTCGGTGGGCAGAACGCTCGGCTGATAGCCGTAAAGATTGAGCCACTCGCTCCGCAGGGGACCTTGATGATCATGCCCGGAAAGTAGTAGTGCTACGCCCTCTTGGGATACCTCATCGCGCAGGGGCCAGACGGCCAGAAGGTCGGGATTAAAGATGTTGTCTAGCATCCCGAGTGTTGGCGCTGCGGCGTAGAAGCCGGAGATGACGGAGGCAACGGTTCCTAGGCGGACTCCACGATTGACGATGTCATCGGGCGCCGGGGTGGCGGTGGGATCGAAATCGCTCACTGTGCGTCCTCCTCGATGGCACCGGTCCATGCCTCGATGGCACCCAGAGTCATGAATTCGAGCCCGCGCATCCAGTCTGTGGTGGCGGCCTCTTCGGCCTTGCGCAGCATATCCGGTGCCCAAACGAGAAGGTGATCCCGGGTAAACTCGGTGGCGATCCGGACGTAGCGCTCTGCGGCCAGAGCGGCATCCTGCTCTAGGGCGGTGAGTGCGCTGACGCACGCCTGGGCTAGGAAATCGAGCTCTAGGCCGATGTGATCGTCCGGTTCACGGTTTAGGCGCGGGGCCTGGAGCCCGAGACGGCGGTATTGTTCGCGGACTTCCAGGGTCTCCTCATCAAAGACCAGGCCCTCTTCACTGCGGTGCACGGATTCGAAGGGCGCAACTTTGGCGCCTGCGCTAATGCCGTAGAGAAGATCGTGATCGCGGTGGATATCCGAGGCGCTTTCGCCGCGTGCCACGCTGGTGCGCCAAGCTTCAATACCTGCGGCCGTGTATTTTCCGGTCGCAGGTTCGGGCCATTCGTCGAGCAGGTCAACAACCTGCTCGATTGTTTCCGGTGTTGCCGGGGTAATTTGCAGGCGCCCTAGCGTGGAGAACGCTGCAGCGAACGCATCGAGCTGGTCAAATGTAAGCACGGTTCCTCAATTCGGATCTAGAGTTCCGTCGCCGCAATGGTACTCGAATTTCTGAGCAGTGCGGCTACGAAAGAGAAGGCGGGCCGGTGCTTGACCGGCCCGCCCCAGAGTGAGTGAGTCTTATTGTCCTAGCAGGTACTGCGTGGTGTTCAAGCCTACGTGCCACAGTCCCTCGTAATGAAGGCCACGGCCCAGAAGCTCGGAGGCAACAGCCAGTACGAAGGCAATGCCGATGATCCAAGCCAGTGCACGGTTGGGCTTGTCCGCAGTGCGAGCCCGCATGAACGCAAACACACCGGTCAGGATTACCACTGCCGCCAGAAGGATGAGGCGCCAAGTAAGAACCGGTCCCTGCATTTCGTTAGCAACATCCTGAGCTGCTTGCTCTCCAGTGGCGAGCGATCCCAGGTAGATCGGGTATGTCACGAGAATGACAACACCAGCGATCGCCGCCGAAAGTGAGATGCCCTGAAGGGACTTCGTGGTGAAGCCAGTCAGTTCATCGGTGAGGGGTTCATCCGAGATGAGGCGAAGCCGCTTTGCCCAAGTGGACTCCGCGCCGGCATCGCGCTTGGCCTGCATATTCCATGTAACCATGAGTGCAAGGCCAACAGCGAGGGATCCGGTGAGGATCGCCGAGGCGAAGAAGAAAACCCACACGGAGGCGTTGTGCCATGCGGGGATGGTCTCGACGCTGTAGTACGTTCCCGCCATGGTGATGACCAAGAGGAGTCCCGCCAGAGCGGTCAGCGCGGCGAGTACCTCACGGACTGTCCGCGAGAACCAGCCCATCCACTGGCATGCGGCGAACGCGAAGCCAACAATGCCGAAGAGAACACCGGAGGCAATCTCGCGGCTCATCCATGAGGAGCCAACGTGCCGGAGGGTGTTGAGCGCGTGGAAGGGATCGCCCAGATGGAAGAAAGCAGCAAAGAAGCCGAGTACGAGCAATGGGCCGGCCGCGTACATGGCGGCGTTAGTGACCCGGTCAATGGTTTCCGGCTTGAGCTTCTTGAAGTAGCCATAGATGTGGATAAGACCAAGCATCCAGATCGAGCCCACGGACATCTGACCGATGACCGTGAACAGAATCATAGGTAGTTCTTCGGCATTCATCAGATCTCCTTGGGATTCGCGATGTGACCGGTGCCTGCATCCCATGCCTGGGCATCGCGGTGAGGCTTGATCACGAGGTGAGGCTGAGTGATCGAGGGATCGGGAAGCGGCGCAACGCCGTTCTCCGTTCCATATTCGTCGCGAAGCTCATCGATGGGTCCGAAATCGAGGGCACGAGACGGGCAGGCATCCACACAGGCCGGGTTCTGGCCCGTCTCACGGTAGTCATAGCACAGATCGCACTTGGTCATGTGCCCGGTCTCCGTGTTGAGCTGCGGGGCGCCGTAAGGGCATGCCCACTGGCAATAGCGGCATCCAACGCACTTGGCATCATCCACGTACACGGTGCCATCATCGCGGCGGGACATCGCCGTGGTGGGGCATACGCGCATGCAGATCGGATCCTCGCAGTGGTTGCACGCGATTGAGGTGTAGTAGGAGAACACGTTGGGCTCGAACGTGTTGCCCGAACGCTGCCAGCTACCACCGGTGTATTCAACAACGCGGCGCCAATTCACCCCTAGCGGTAAATCATGCTTGTCTTTGCATGCGATCTGGCAGGCCTTACAACCGTTGCATAGGCTCTGGTCAAAATAAAACCCGTACTTAGCCCCGGATTCAGTCAAGGACTCACTCATTATTTTCCCTCCTAAGCCTTAACAACTTGAACAATTGTCGTGTGTACTGCGTTGCCCTTCGCCAAAGGAGAAGGATGCAACGAAGTAAGTGTGTTGGTGTTGCCACCCGTATCAACGGGCATATCTGGATTGGCCCCCGGCGGAGGCGCTACCTCAGAGCTTGCCTTTGGCGTGTACCACGCGCCCTGAGGAAGCGAGATCACTCCAGGTGCGATTCGCTCGGTTACCCTTGCGGGGATCATGACTGTTCCTCGCTCGTTGTAGATGAAAACGTCGTCGTCGTTCGAAATCCCACGCTCCTGAGCATCAATCGGGTTCATCCACAAAGTCTGGTGATGTGCTTCCCGCATCCAATCAACGTTGCCGTAGCTGGAGTGCGTACGCTGCTTGTAATGGTGTCCGATCAACTGGAGCGGGTACTTTTCGCTCTCGCGGGCGTCCATCACGGCCTCCCACGATTCCGTGTACTCCGGAAGCGGCGTGAGCCTATCGCCCGCGAGCTCGGGCCGGAAGTCATCGAAAGTCCACTTCTCACCCATCTTTGCCAGCCGGTCCGAGTAAATCTCAATCTTGCCTGACGGAGTACCCAGCGGATTGGCCTCCGGATCCTCCCGGAACTCTGCCAGAGAGATCACTGAGCCCGCATTCTTGCGGAACAGGCCCATCTCCACCCAGTCCTCGTAATCAGGGACATCCGGATCGGCTTCCTGAGTTGCCTTGACCGCATCGCGGAGCCAGCCCTCGCGGTCCTTGCCGTCGAAGTATGCATCATCAACGCCTAGCCGCTCGGCCAGATCACCACAGATATCGAAGACTGATCGGCACTCATACATTGGATCGATCGCCTGCGTGGACATGATTCCGTACGCCATCGGAGTTGCATTCTCTCCGGGGTGCAAATCGGACTCCTCCGAAGTGGATGTACCGGGTAGTACGTAATCGGAGTAGCGCGCCGAAACCGTCATCTGGATATCGCACGTGACGATCAGTTCGGCCTTCTCCTCATCCTGCAGGATCGCTATGGAGGCGTTATTATCGCCAGTCTGATTCACAAGTGAGTTGGAGCCGTAGTTCCAGACCATCTTGATCGGGACATCGAGCTTGACGTTGGTGGGTTTGCCATCGTCATCCACGGGGACCTTGCCGTCGCGTACCCCGGGTGCGGACTTCTCTAGAACGCCAGCGTTGAACGTGTCCATCTGATCCCCGTGGTCAATGGCATCCAGCCAGCTGAACGAGGAGATGATCTTGTCTGAGTGAGTGTTGGTTGTGGTCGTGTTGAACGTCTTGACGATTGGGAGGCTAACGCCGCCTTCACGGGCGCCCGTTCCTCCGCCAACCTTTCCGATGTTTCCCGTGACCGCTGCAAGGAGGAAGATCGCGCGAGCCGCGTCCTCACCATTGGCATGGCGCTGAGGGCCCCAACCCTGCGTGATCGCGGCTGGCTTGGCTCCGGCGATTTCTCGGGCGAGGCGGCGAATCTGCGTGGCGGGAATTCCCGTAATGTCCGCCGCCCACTCGGGCGTCTTCTCGATGCCGTCTTCGCCCTTACCTTCGATGTAGGAACGGTAGGAGGCATTCTTGGGAGCGCCATCGGGCATATGATCCTCGTCGAAACCCACGCAGTACTTATCGAGGAAGTCCTGATCGTGCAGATCCTCTTCTAGCATCACATGGATCATGCCAGCGATGAAGGCCGCGTCGGTACCGGGGCGCAGTGCAACCCATTCGTCTGCGAGGCCAACGGTCGTGTCCGAATAACGCGGATCCACGATGATGGTGCGGACTGCCGAGTCCTTCTTAGTCTGCTGAGTCACGAAGGTCAGTCCACCACCCGACATGCGGGTTTCTAGCGGGTTATTGCCGAACATGACCTGAAGCTGGGAGTTTTCCGCGTCATCAAAGGAGTTGCCTGCAACCCAGCCGCCGTAGAAGTAAGGATAGGCCTGAGTGATCTGCATGGTGGAGTAATCGCCATAGTGATCGAGGTAGCCACCCCAGGTATTCATCAGTCGGGCGAAAGCTGTCTCATTGGGAGGCCACGAGCAGGCCATCGTAGAGCCAAGCACGCCGGTGCCGTAGTTGATGTAGAAGGCTTCGTTACCGTAATCCTTCTTGATCTCCTTCATCTTGTCGGAGATCTCGGTTAAGGCCTCATCCCAAGAAATCTCTTCCCATTCGCCCTCGCCGCGCTTCGTGCCAGCCTTGCGGCGCAGAGGCTTCTTCAAGCGGTCCGGGTTGTAGATCCGGTGACGGATTGAGCGGCCGCGCACGCATGAGCGAACGCGCTGGCTCCCGAGAGTGTCATCGCCGGTGTTATCCGGGAGGACACGTACAACTGTGCCATCTTTGACCTGGAGACGAAGCGGGCAGCGCGAGCCACAGTTAACGGTGCAAGCCGACCATACGATGTTGTCCGCATTAGTCATGCCCTCGGCCGCGGCCTGCGGGCCAGCCCCGGGCATACCAAGGTTTGTTGTGCTTGCCACTAGGGCCGTGCCTCCAGCGGCAACTCCTGACCATTTGAGGAAGGAGCGCCGTGTGGGGGCGGTAGTTCCGGCATTAGCCACGGTACTTCTCCACTTCTACTAGTGCCGTGTTGGCAGGATTGCCTTTTGCGAGCGGGGACGGATGGTACTTGGTCAGGAGGTTGACGCAGCCACCCATATCAATACCGTCCTTGTCCGGATCGTGCCATGCGCCCTGTGGGACAGAGACGACTCCGGGAGCGATACGAGGCGTGACGAGTGCGGGGATCCGCATCCGTCCACGATCGTTGAAAACGTCCACGAAATCGCCATTCTCGATCCCGCGCTCATCGGCATCTACAGGATTGACCCAAGCCTTCTGAGGGTGGGCTTCCTTGTTTCGTGGAAGGTTAGCGTAGGAGGAATGGGTGCGTCCCTTGTAGTGATGGCCCATGAGCTGGAGCGGGTACTTGGCGCCGTCAGCGCGTGCAGCCTTCCAATCTTCATAGGTTTGGACCTGCTCAGGGAGTGGTGCGAGGCGATCAAGATCGTCATCGAATTCCCACTCCTTGTTCATGTCATAGAGCTGCTTCGAGAAGATCTCTAGCTTGCCGGAATCGGTTGGCATGGGGTTAGCTTCGGGATCCTCGCGGAATTCCTTGAGGGAGATGAAGGGGGTATCGGCGTGCTTCCGCCAAATGCCCAGCTCCTCCAGCTCATCGGCCGAAGGAAGGTCCGGGATGGCTTCCTTGCTCTGCTCATAGAGGTACTGGCGCCACTCTTCCTGAGTGCGGCCCTGCGTAAATTCCTCTTCGATACCGAGGCGCTTAGCGATCTCCGTACACATCTCATAGCCGGTCTTCGTGTCATACAGAGGATCGATCGCCTGTTGGCCCCAAATGACCCAACCGGTATCGCCGCAGCTGGCGCCGGGGATCATATCGAACTCTTCGAAGTTCGTTGTGGATGGCAGAAGGATGTCCGCCCACTTCGCGCTATCAGTGTGCTGATGATCGATCACTACGATGAACTCGCACTTATCGGTGTCAGCCAGCGTTTCGTACGTCTTGTTCAAGTCGTTATGCTGATTCGTCAGCGTGTTGGAGGCGTTGACAACCATGAGCTTGATGCCCACATCAAGCCTGTCCTTGCCGCGTACGCCTCCATTAGTTGCCGTCATCTCAGGGCCATGATCGATCGCATCAATCCAGTTGAAGCAGGAGATCTGAGTGGTGACGGGAGGTTCTTCGCCGTCAAACAGCGGGAATGCGGCAACGGGGAGCGTGGTGTTGCCTTCGCGGGCACCGGTTCCGCCACCCTTGATTCCAACGTTTCCAGTTGCAGCAGCCAAGAGGAAGATGGCGCGAGAGGAGTTTTCTCCGGTGGCGTTGCGCTGCGGTCCCCACCCCTGAGTGATCGCAGCGGGCTTGGCTCCCGCGATCTCGCGGGCGAGCTGGCGGATGCGATCTGCGGGTACGCCAGTGATATCGGCTGCCCATTCGGCGGTCTTTTCGGTGCCGTCTTCGCCCTTACCTTCTAGGTAGGCGCGGTAGGAGTTGTTCTCCGGCACTCCGTCAGGCATGTGATCCTCGTCGAAGCCCACGCAGTACTTATCGAGGAAGTCCTGATCGTGCAGCCCTTCTTCGATCATAACGTGGATCAGGCCAGCCACGAGTGCTGCGTCCGTTCCAGGGCGAAGAGGAACCCATTCGTCTCCGGCCGCTAGGGCGGTCTCGGAGTAGCGAGGATCGATCACGATTGTTTTGACGTTGAAGTCCTTCCGGACCTTCTGGACAACGCCAAGCTCGCCGCCACCGGACATGCGAGTTTCTAGCGGATTATTACCGAACATCACCTGAAGCTGGGAGAACTGTGCATCCTCAAGGGAATTCGATGATGTGGAATCGCCAAAGAAATAAGGGTATGCGGCCGTGATCTGGGCGGTTGAATAATCGCCATACTGGCCGAGGTACCCGCCATAGGTATTCAGAAGCCGCGGCCACGTTCCACGCTTGGTGATGTTGCCACCAGTGGATCCACTGCCGTAGTGGTACCACAGAGCTTCGTTCCCGTAGTTTTCCTTCACCCGCTTCATCTCAGAAGCGATTGTGTCAAAGGCTTCCTCCCAGGAGATCTCTTCCCACTTGTCCTCGCCGCGCTCTCCGGCGCGCTTCATCGGCTTCTTCAGGCGATCAGGCGAGTAGATGCGTTCACGCTGGTTGCGCCCCCGAACACATGCGCGGACTTGAAGATCACCAAGTTCGTCGGAACCCGTGTTATCCGGGAGGATACGCACAACTGTCCCGTCCTTGACCTGCAGGCGGAGTGGGCAGCGGCTTTGGCAGTTCGCGAGGCACGCGTTCCACACCGTCTTGTCCGCATCGGCCATGCCGTCGGCTGCGGCTGCGGGGCCGTGGCCGGGCATGCCAAGGTTTGTTGACGAGGCGAGGAGCGTAGCCGTTCCAGTTGCTACACCTGACCACTTGAGAAATGAACGCCGGCTGGGCGCTACGCGAGAGCCCGCTGGCTTCTCGATGGTTTCAGTCATTTCCTCTCCCCTTCATTGCAATATCGCAGTTTCAACCCCGAGACTATGCTCAACGACAAGTGTCGTTTTGGCCTTAAGTCCTATGCGTGACAAATGTGCATTAGTTTCTGGCGAACTGGTGCGGGCCTCCTTTTACGTGCGGTTTTGTGCGTATAAATCGTGGCCGTGTTTAATGTGACTTTTCGATCTGAACCAGGGCGGTATGCTGCCCGTTGCCCTTGGCCATCGGCGTGGTGTGTAGCGAGGTGAGAACATTGACGGCTCCACCCTGATCGGTGCCGCGATCATCAAAGTTCAGCCATGCACCTTGGGGCACTGAGATTACACCGGGTGCGATGCGGGACGTCACGAAGGCCTGTGATTCGATGCGCCCGCGATCGTTATGCACCTGAATCTGATCGCCGTTTTCAATCCCTCGATCGGATGCGTCTAGCGGGTTCACCCAGATCTTTTGCGGGTGTGCTTCATTGCTGAAGGAGAGGTTGCCGTAGGTGGAGTGGACGCGCTGCTTAAAGTGATGCCCGATGCACTGAAGCGGGAATTCCTTGTTGGAGAGAGCCTCTTCTGCGCCTTCGATCGTGGAAACGTATTCGGGAATCGCGGTGATTCGATCTCCAAGACGATCTTCGTCAAACTCCCATGTGGCGGCAAGCTCGGCCAACTGCGAGGAGTAGATCTCGATTTTGCCCGAAGGTGTCTCGATCGGGTTGGCCTCGGGATCCTTCCGGAAGTCCTTGAGCCCCACGTACAGACCGTTCGGATCGTGATAACGGTATACGCCCATCTCACGCAGCTCATCGAAATCAGGGATGAAATCATTGTCTTCGTGGTTTTGCGCCTGAAGTTCTCGAGCCCAGTCCTCGGTGGTCTTCTTCCCACCTGAGAATTCTTTGCCGATCCCCAGCTTCTCCGCGATTGCGGCCGTTACCTCGAGCGCAGGACGCGATTCGTACAGCGGGTCGATGGCCTTTTCGCACATGATCTCGTAGGCCATATCGCCGGTGTACTCGTTGGGAACCAGATCCCAGCGCTCGGAGGTAGTGGTATCGGGTAGAACAAGATCGCACATCTTCATGGTGGCATTCATCTGGTTATCCATGCCCACGATGAATTCGCATTTCGATTCATCGTCCAGAATCTCGCGGGTACGGTTGATATCACCGTGCTGTGAGGAACCCATGTTGGAACCGTAGAACAACAGGAACTTGATGCCTGTTTCCAGCTGGTCCTTGCCGCGCACACCATCCCTGAGCGCAGTCATCTCCGGCCCACGATCCACCGCATCTGTCCACGTGTACACGGAAATGGAGGTTTCTACAGGATTTGTGCCGTCATCCATGGAGGCCGTGACGGGCCAGTAGTATCCATCGCGTCCGCCGGTTCCGCCGCCGGGAAGGCCAACGTTTCCGGTCACGCATGCCAGCAGGTAGATGGCGAGGGCCTGGTTCTCGCCGTTCAGATGGCGCTGTGGGCCCCAACCCTGAGTGATGTTGGCAGGCTTGGCCTGAGCAACCTCACGCGCGAACTTTCTGATCTGGTTGGCAGGTACGCCCGTGATCTCAGCCGCCCATTCGGGCGTTTTCTCAATGCCATCCGAACCTTTGCCCTCGATGTAGGAGCGGTATGAGGCGTTCTTGGGGGCACCTTCGGGCATGTGGTCTTCGTCGAATCCCACGCAGTACTTATCGAGGAAATCCTGATCGTGCAGGCCCTCATCCAGCATCACATGGATCATTCCGGAAATGAGCGCCGCATCAGTTCCCGGGCGCAGGGCAATCCACTCGTCTGCCAAGACAGACGCGGAATCCGAATAGCGTGGATCCACCACGATGATCTTCAGACCGGCCTTCTTTGCCATGGCCGTCGTGAAGGTGACTCCACCGCCGGACATGCGGGTTTCTTGAGGATTGTTTCCCCACAGCACGAGTAGCTTGGAGTTTTCGATCGCATCCTCGATGGAATTGGAGGGTTGCTCATCCGCTGCCCCGTAGAAGTACTTCGTGATCTGTGAAACCTGGAGGTAGGAGTAGTTGCCGTAATAGCCGAGGCTGCCACCCATAAGGTTGAACAGGCGTGGCCATCCACCCGAATATGCGAGATGGGCATTCCACACACCCGAACCGTAGGCCTTGAAGATTGCCTCAGGCCCGTAGTTGTCATACGTGTACTGGAGCTTTTCGGCCACCAGGTCGATGGCCTCTTCCCAGCTAATTTCCTCAAACTTGCCCTCGGAGCGATTGGATCCATCCACACGCTTCAAGGGCTTCTTGATGCGGTCAGGATTGTAGATGCGTTGGCGCATGTTCCGTCCGCGGACGCATGCGCGAATGTTGCGGTTCATCAATGTGTCATCGCCAGTGTTATCCGGGAGCACGCGCGCCACAACGCCGTCTTTGACCTTTAGGCGCAATGGGCACCGCGATCCGCAGTTCACGATGCAGGCGGACCAGAATGTGGCATCCGCATCAGGAAGCCCGTCGGCGGCCGCCGCAGGCCCGCTCCCGGGCATTCCGAGGTTGGTGGTTGAGGCAACAAGTGTCGAGGTTCCTGCTGCGATACCCGACCATTTAAGGAACGAACGCCTTGTGGGTGCGTTTTGAGTCAACCCGCAGGAATCTGGATTATTCGGCATTTTTCCCTCTTCCTCGGTGGTGCTAGGTCACATGTAGTTGAATGTTGTGCAATGCCCCATTGCTATCCGGCAAACCCAAGTTAGGCGTGGTGTTGAGCCAATTTCGGAACTGGAATTATTCAAGCTACGAATTCACGGTATTAATGGGGGACACGTGTCCATTAGGACCATAGTCCCCCAAACGACAGGTGTGGGTTAGGAATCCTTGAGCTGTGGGGGATTCCCTATTACGCGCAGGTTTCGTCGTATAATTCGTAAGGCAATGCTTACCCGAGGAGAACAAAATGAGCCGCACTGAGCGCCGTCCCGAGGATGACCCTCGGTTTCAGCGGGTGCGCGCCAGCCTCATCGAGGCAGTGACCGCCCTTGCTGCGGAAAAACCCTCGGAGGACATCTCTGTTTCCGAGCTGACGGCTCGGGCCGGAATATCACGCACAACGTTCTACAAGCATGCGGATTCGCCGTCCCAGTTCCTCGCGGGCTACCTGATCGAGCAGATTCGCCCGGTGATGGAACCCATGACCACCCTGCTCGAGGTTGAATCTCAGGACTACCTCCTGCGATGGCGCGACATCATGATCGCATTGCTGGAACACGTTCACGAAAACCCCAACATTTACTCACACGTATTCATCGGCGAAGGTGAATCGGTTGTGCTCAGCATCCTCACCAGGTACTTCGAGCATGTGTACGCCGGCTACGTCGAAGATTTTGCCGCTCACGTTGGGGACGAATCGGCTACCGAACTCTGGAAAGCGATGGCCACGTCCCAGCAGGTTCACAACCTCATTGCCATTATTGGTTCGTGGCTCCGCACCGGCATGGTGGATTCACCGGAAGTTGTAGTAAGCACCTACATGAGCCTCGCCCCACCGTGGCAGCTTGCGAAGTTCAGCCCCACCGGCCGGACATCGCTACGCCGCAACCGCGTGGTGGCCTCCCTTTTAGAGGGAATTTCGAACGACGACGACGGACACCTGTAACATACCTCCGTAACCATTAAGGAGGTCACATGGCACACAAAGATGATCCGGAAAAGATGGCCAAGCTGGCTGCATGGCTGGAAGCTGCCGCCGAGGAGCTGGGTGTAGATCCCTCCGTTGTCACTGACAATCAGACCGATCTACTCGGCCTGATTGACACCGTTGCGCACGGCCCGTCGCGCCCGGGCGCCCCGCTCACTGCATTCCTCGTGGGATATGCCAGGACCGTAACCCGAGTGAGCTCGTTGAGCTCCTTGAGAAGCGTGCGCAAGGTTGGGACGCCTAGAGTCTCAGCCACACTGTTGCCTCGCCGGGAAGCTCGCCGTCGATCTCACTCTGGGCTCCGATGATGACCTGCCCGGCGGGCAACGGAACATTTTCTTTGCCAAAGTTGGTGAAGCAGTGCCAGCCACCCGGGCGTGAGAAGTGCAGGGTATTCTCAGGCGAATCGTGCCACGTCAGTTCCTCAGCACCCTGTAGTTCGCGGCGCAGGGCCAGCGCTCTACGGTAAAAATTCAGGTAGGAATCTCCCGCGCCCTCCTGAGTTTCCACTGAATAAACCGCAAACCAGTCGGGTTGGGGAAGCCATCCGTCGCCTTCCCCAAACCCAAAGCTCCTACCGCTGGCGCTCCACGGAAGCGGGACTCGGCACCCATCGCGGCCGATCGTGTTCTCGCGGTCCCGGAAGAAGGCGGGGTCTTGGCGGACGGAATCGGGGAGGTCCCCAACTTCGGGCAGGGCCAACTCCTCGCCCTGATACAGATAGGCGGATCCGGGAAGCGCGAGCATGAGCAGGGTGGCGGCGATCGCGCGGCGGGTCCCAGACGTCAGGTCTACCTCGGCGTAGCTTCCTCCGCGAAGGAGCCACGGGTGGCCGTCGTTCTCATGATCCGGCAGGCCGTAGCGGGTGGTGTGGCGAACAACGTCGTGATTTGAAAACACCCACGTGGTGGAGGAACCGGCGCGGGCGGCCTCGCTCACGTTCTTGTCAATAATCTCGCGAAACTGACGCGCATCGAAGTTGGCTTGAAGGAGCTCGAAGTTGAAGGACTGCCCCAGCTCTTCTTTTGAGGCGTAGAGGGCGGCGCGGTGCGGTGGAACCCAGGCCTCCGCAACGGCCATCCGGGGCGGGTCATACTCATTGAAAAGCTGGCGCCACTGCCGGTAAACCGCGTGGATCTCATCGCGATCGTTAGTTGGATGCTGGCCGTCCACGCACAGCGAGGTGATGTCATTGATCTCCAGCAGCACGTCATAGGCAGGATCCAGATTCTTCGCACAACCGTGGGCCATATCCACGCGGAAGCCGTCCACCCCGCGATCGGACCAGAATCTCAGGGTTTCAAGGAAATAGCGCTGGACGTCCGGATGATCCCAGTTCCAATCGGGCTGTTCTGGCGAACACGTATGGAAGTACCACTGGCCTAGGGTGCCATCCGGTTCGGTGACGCGGGTCCATGTGGAGCCGCCGAAGAGCGCACCCCAAGTATTGGGCGGATTGGGGCCAACTGCGTCTCGGAAGTGAAAGCGCTCGCGGGCGGGGCTGCCGGGGCCGGATTCGATCGCTTCCTGAAACCACTCGTGATAATTCGAGCAATGATTCGGGACGATGTCGATGATCAGCTTGATGTGGGCCTCATGCAGCCCGCGAACCATGTGATCAAAATCCTCAAGGGTGCCGATCCGCGGGTCAACGTTTTGATAATCGTCTACGTCATAGCCACCATCGGCTAGATGGGACGGGTAGAACGGACACAGCCATACTGCGTCAATTCCGAGGCTTGTGAGGTAGGGGACGCGAGAGGTGATTCCAGCGAGGTCCCCGATACCGTCCCCGTTGGCATCCGCGAAAGACCGCGGATAGATCTGGTACACAGCGGCCTGACGCCACCAGTCCGGAGAGCTGAACGAGGGCGCGGGCATCTGTGGGTCCTTTCCTTGGGAGACCTCAGCCTAAGGTATCTAGGCACAAAGGCACAGGTGAAGCGCCCGTGCGTGGCGTGTAATATCGTGATCGGCTGGAGGTGAAAAATGTTTGGTATCAGTGGCGGGGAATTTATAGTTATCGTGTTGATCGCAGCGTTTGTGTTGGGTCCAAAGAATGTGGCACAAGCTGTTGTGGGCTTCAGAAAAATCGTGGAAAAAGCGCGCACATGGAGCGCTCGGGTTCGTCAAGAGACCACGGTGGACCTTGGTTCGCTTGGCTTTGACACCAGCGATGTAGAGAAGCTGCGTAACCTCAAACTGGCCGATTACGATCCCCGGCAGATGGTTCGGCAAGCCGTTCAGGAAGAAATGGCCGAGTGGATGAAAGCCACGAGCGGCGCGGGTGCCACTGGGAAAGCGGACATGGCTGCCGCTGCGGCCGCTTTTGAGGCGGGCGTCAAGGCCGGGCAAAACTCAGCCGCAGGGCCCGGCCAAGAGGATCCCTCAAGCCAAGTGACCAACAATCAGCCTAATTACCTAGCAGCTAGTCCAACCAACAAGGCTCAATCCGAAGAGCCTCTCGATCTTCACACCATTCTCAACCGACCTGATCTAGGAGGGTCTCGATGAAACCGTGTCTTTTTTTTTCAAGCAGAAGACGGCATACGAGATGATCTGGTGACTGGAGTTCA
>OMJG01000614.1_pt1 | contig 25467 bp, 19 predicted proteins | sample 1646431 | NCBI WGS metagenome assembly OMJG01 (sample SAMN03771674, study PRJEB25209) | food metagenome | isolation source: Cotija cheese | place: Mexico:Jalisco,Michoacan | collected 2011-12-12
AATCCATGATTTCTTAAAACTTATAAAAATGTCTAACTTTTTTATTGCACTTCATCATAATTAGATTTTCTAAGTCTTTTTTGTTGGGGTGTAAAAATATTAGGGGGTGAGATTATTGTTGTAAATAAAAGTCCCAGAACTTCTTAGCAACGTCGATTTTTGACATCAAAGGCCAAGTTTCTGGAGTATGATTTTTTTGTAAAAGGGTCATTTTGTTAGTATCGACACCGAATCCGGCACCAGCTTGAGCAACATTGTTGGCTAAGATGACGTCAGCGTTTTTACTGTTGAGCTTTTTTTCAGCGTTATCCAAAAGATTTTGTGTTTCAGCAGCAAAGCCAACGACAAATTGGTTAGTTTTGGTAGCAGCGATAGTTTTTAGGATATCAGGATTCTTCGTTAATTTAATAGTAAAGATATCTTCATTGGGATTTTTCTTAATTTTTTGATCAGCGACTGTCATAGGTTTAAAGTCAGCAACTGCAGCGGCCATAACTAAAACATCAATTTGGGGAAATTCTTGCTCTAAAGCTTTCATTAATTCGTCCGCTGTTTGAATTTCAATTTTATGGACACCAGATAATTCGGCTTTGACACTAGTAATCAAAGTAACGTCAGCACCTAAATCACGTGCAACTTGCGCCATAGCAATACCCATTTTACCAGAGGAACGATTGCCGATATATCTGACTGGATCGATGGCTTCTTTAGTACCACCGGCAGTAACGATAACTTTTTTGCCTTTTAGTTTAGGTTCAATAAAGAGCTCTTCGATAGAAGCCATGATTTGATCTAATTCAGGTAGACGACCTTTGCCAGTCATCCCTTCGGCTAAAAAGCCAGTTGCTGGTTGAATAACTTTGACATTATTAGCTTGCAAGAATTGAAGATTTCTTTGGACAGCAGGGTTTTCTAGCATATCAGTGTTCATTGCTGGGAAAATCAGTTTAGGCGCTTTAGTAGCTAGTAAACTAGTTGATGCAATATCATCAGCGATACCGTTAGCCATTTTCCCGATAATATTAGCTGTGGCTGGAACAACAATTGCTAGGTCAGTCCACAAAGCCAATTTAATGTGGGGAATAAAGTCATCGTTACTAGTTTGAGCTGTAAAATTATCAGTAATGACAGGTCGTTGGCTCAATGTGGCAAAAGTCAACGGTGTAACGAATTGTTGAGCCTCTTTAGTCATAATGACCTGAACGTTAGATTGTTGTTTGATCAATGCTCTAACAACATTGAGTGTTTTATATGCAGCAATGCCACCACTGACATAGACTGCAATATTTTTATCCTTTAACATTTTTCACCTCGTATAATTTTTTCTACTATTATTATACAATTTTTGGATATACTATTAGCTAGTACATGGAGGAAAACATGAGTATTTATACAGCAGACATAATTTTGTTTTTATTATTAGTATCGATTTTCAATAATCCCATCTTAAATATTTTTCAAGCATTAGGATGGAATTTTTTATTTAGTGAGGTTTTGATAGGGGTTATTTTGTTGGTAATTGTAGTTGTCGTACATAAGTTTTTGTTTAGTAAGTTTCTTAAGTAAGGGAATCTGAGGTTTGTTAAATATGCCGTCATCCGCAAAAGCCCTGTGATTGGCTGGAACATAGCCGACGCAACTTGGAGCCTTTGCTAAGCCCAAATTCGGGCAAAGTCTTCAAGTCGTGCCCATGGCGTTCCAGCAATTTTCCAGGGCCGAACGGACGACGGCATCTTAATACACAAACCAAAATACTTTTTAGAATTTCGACCTTTGGTATATAAAAGTGTAAAATTAAGTTAATAAAATTTCCACCAGAGAAGAGGTTTTGAGATGGAAAATATTTCTCAACGAGAGCTTGAAAATCAAGAGTTAGCTAAAGATGCTGCTCAGGAAGCTATCGTTTTATTACAAAATAAAAATCAAACTTTACCATTAAAAAATAAAAATATTGCTTTATATGGACATGGTGCTTTTGCCACTGTAAAGGGTGGAACTGGTTCAGGTGATGTTAACCAAAGAAGTGTCGTTAGTATTTTGCAAGGTTTAGAAAATGCTGGTTTTACAGTGACGACTAAATCTTGGTTAATGCGTTTGCAACGTTTCTATCAACAACAAAAGCATGAACACGATGAGAAACTAAAAGATAACCCGATGGCAATTTTGGCACCTGGTTTTACTTTCAAAGATCCAGAGATTGCCGAATTTGAGGATGCAGCAACGGGGATTTATGTGATTTCTCGTGTATCTGGTGAAAATTATGACCGCCGCAATCGTAAAGGTGACTTTAAGTTAACCGATAATGAGTTATCAAATATCATCCAAATGAGTCAATTTTATTCTAATAGTATCGTCCTATTAAATGTTGGTGGTGTGATGGATACTAGTTTCATCGATCAATGTCCAATGCTTGATAGTGTTGTTTTGGTTTCTCAATTGGGGATGACGACTGGCGATGCTGTGGCGGAAATTCTCGATGGCACCAAAACACCTTCCGGTAAATTGACTGATACTTGGGCTTATAACTATGAAGATTATCCTAGTTCCGAAAATTTTGGGATGTCTAATCCGGAATATGTCGAAGGGATTTATGTCGGATATCGTTATTTTGACAGTTTTCAAATTAAACCACGTTTTGAATTTGGTTTTGGTCAAAGTTATGCGAAATTTTTCTTAAAGACGCAAAAGGTCAATGTTAACGAAGAACGGATTCGTCTACAGGTTGCGATTGAGAATAGCAGTGAGAAATTTTCTGGTCAAGAGACGGTACAAGTCTATGTATCAAAGCCTCAGTCCGATATTCCGACACCTTATCAAGACTTGGTAGCTTATCAAAAGACGACCTCACTACGTCCAAATGCTCGTCAAACATTGGAATTTACTGTTCCAATGTCTGATTTGAGCATCTTTGACAGTGAATTGGGCGCTTATGTTTTGATGCCAGGAACTTATTACTTACGAGTTGGTAATAGTTCGAAAAACACGCAAGTAGTCGCAACTTTCAAACTGGATGAGAAGGTTATCTTAGAAAAAGTTGATAATTTGTTAGTACCAAGAATTGATCCGACTACTTTGACAACTAATAAAGTATCTTTGAAGAATGTCAGTGGCGTACCTTTCTTCTTATTAAAAGCCACTAATTTCTCAGAGACAAAGTTTGTGCACTATCAAGAAAAGAATGACGTGACAACTTTTGTTGAAAAACGTGAAGACTTACCAGGTAAAAGCTTGAACCAAATCATTGAACACGTTCGCAATGCAGCGGGCAAAACTTTAGACGATGTAAGTAATGGCGATGTCGAGTTAGCAGAATTCGTTGCCAGTTTAACTGATCAAGAATTAATCGATTTAGTTGAAGGACAAATGTCAGCTAACAAAAATGGCGTCGTTGGTATTTCTTCAGATCTAGTTCCGGGAGCTGCCGGGCAAACTGGAACAATCAAGAATAAAAGAATCCCAGCAATTGTTATGGCTGACGGACCTGCGGGAGTTAGAGTTGAGCCAGTTTATAAACGAAATGATCAGGTAATTGAACATTTTGCGACAGCTTGGCCAATTGGAACAGCTTTAGCACAAACTTGGAATAAAGATTTGATTGAAAAAGTTGGTTTTGCTGTTGGAACGGAATTAAAAGAATTTGGAGTTGATCTGTGGTTGGCTCCAGGAATGAATATTCATCGTGATCCACTCGGTGGACGTAATTTTGAATATTTCTCAGAAGATCCTTATTTGTCAGGAACAATGGCTGCTTTTGAAACGAAAGGCGTCCAAACACATCACGGAATCGGCGTGACGATTAAGCATTTCTTCGGTAACAATCAAGAGAGCCATCGAAATTATGGCAACAGTGTTATCAGCGAACAAGCTCTACGTCAGATTTATCTACGTAATTTTGAGATTGCAATTAAGACTTGTGCACCAGTTTCTATTATGACTTCTTACAATCGCGTCAACGGCATTTTTTCAGGTGCTAATTTTGAATTACTAACAAACGTTTTGCGTGATGAATGGCATTTTGAGGGATTAGTCATGACTGATTGGTTCAGTTCAGCAGATCCTAAACAAAGCATGCACGCTGGAAATGACTTGATCATGCCGGGAAGCTCAAAATCAGAGTTGATGAGTGCGGTGACTGATTTTGGACCTGAATTTGATGAGCAAGGCAATTTGTTAATCAAACATGGTTATGATTTCTTGAAGAAACGTAATACTGAAACAGAGATGTGGAATGATTTCATCGTTGATAACGAAGGAGAAGTACTCGTTAAACTCAGAGTTAGCGATGATTCAAACTTAAAAGATCGGCTCAAAGATTGGGTTTATGACGGCGTGGCCCAAATTACTGATAAAAATCATGTTTTACTTTCTGGTAAGTGGAAAGACAATAATGATTTGTACTTAGGAGATTTACAAAAATCTGCCATCAATGTTTTGAGAGCAGTTTTGAAATTAAAATTTTAGACGAAAAAAAGCGGACCAATTCGATTAGGAATTGATTCGCTTTTTGTGTTAATTAATATCTGTTTAATAGTTCAACATAAGCATCAACGATACTTTGTAGGAAGCCGACAGTACCTTCAGCAACGTTGCCATCTTCATCAAGAATCTTAGTAACATTTCCGATGTAAGCTTCTGGTTGTTGCAATGTTGGCATGTTCAAGAATACTAGTGATTGACGTAGAGCATGGTTAGCACCAAAACCACTGATAGCACCAGGTGAAACACTGATTACAGCAGCGGGCTTCTTGTCCCAAGCACTTTGACCATAAGGACGTGAACCAACATCAATAGCGTTCTTCAAGCCACCAGGAATTGAACGGTTGTATTCAGGTGTAACGAATAAAACACCAGCAGCTTCTTTGATTTGGTCTCTGAATGCAGTATATTCTGCAGGAACGTTTTCAGGTGTATCAATATCTTCGTTATAAAGTGGTAGGTTACCAATTTCAACAAATTCTGGTTCGTAGTCGCTAGGGAATAATTTCATAACATTCTTAGCAATTTGTTTTGAGAATGATCCTTTACGTAAACTACCAACTATAACAGCAATTTTTTTTGACATATAAAATTCCTCCATATCCTTCGATATTTCTAAATTAGCATAAAAAAAAATATTCAACAAATATTTGTTCTCGCAAACAAAAATATTTTTTCAAACTGGTAATCGGTTACAAAAATATTGATAAATAACTCACAATATGTTAAAATTTACCGATTTTATCAAAATAGTCTAAAAAAAACATCAAAAATTGAATCTGATTACAATTAGATTACAGAATTTTAGTTCGCTGGAATTTTTTATTGTCCCTGTAATACGTTTGTTACATTTATCTTGTATAGTGTCCTCTGGTAAACATAAAACCGGGGAGAGATTAGTTGCTAAAGCAAATTAAATTAGATGCACTACTTATTATCAGTTTGATCGTCACAGGGGGAATGGGATACACAGTCGCATATGCTGCTGACACATCAAATGAACAAGTAAGTAATACAACGGATTTTCATAAAACATTAACTAATTTGGAAACACATCAAACAGTTGATGATGATGCTAACACACTAAACAAAAAGGTATCATTACCAGGTAACAAGGAATTTATGCCGGGTATTAGTAACAGTGAAAAAGATCCAAACATGGCTGATGTAGATACACTTCAAAAAGAAGTTGATCATGCACCAGTTCAAGAATCACAACCAGCACAAATTGAACAGTCGCAACAAGCTATTACTCAAGCTGCTGCTGAACCACCTGTAGAAATGCAATCAAGTGGTCGCAATGTTGGCACGTTCAAAATTAGTTTTTATGATCCAGCTGTTTTAGGATCAGATATGGGTTATTCAGGAGTTGCTACTAATTTAAACGTTATCCCACGTGGATCACGTTTGCAGATTACTACAGCTCAAGGAGACGTCTATTATCGTACTGTTAACGATACAGGAACATTTGCCTATGACAATCCATACCAAATCGATATGGCAATGCCAAATAGTATGATTCCTTCTTATGGAATTACTAGTGCAACCGTTGAAATTATTGGTTAAAAAAATACATTCGAATAATTATAAACCCGTTTTCACCACATTGTTTGGGAAAACGGATTTTTTGTTTTACAATTGGGTAAAGCTATTAAAAAGAAGGTTAATAAATGAGAGTATTTGGTGTAACTAACAATAAATTTGAAAGCTTTACTGAATTTGAAAAAACTAAAGAAAATCCTACTGGAAGAGATTTATTGGTCAAAATTGAAGGTATTTCAATCAATCCAGTTGATATTGCTACTAGAAAAAAGATTTCTGAAGATTTATCAGATCCGAAGATTTTAGGTTATGACGGATACGGTATAGTCGATGCCGTTGGTAGTGATGTTAAAAACTTTCAAGTCGGTGATAAAGTCTTTTTTGCCGGTGATTACACTCGTGACGGGTCATATCAGGAATACGAACTGATTGATGAACGAATCGTAGCTCATGCGCCAAAGAAAGCTTCAATTGAGAAAAGTGTTGCCATGCCATTAGTAACTTTGACAGCAAGTGAATTATTATTTGAAAAATTGCAAATCAATCCTGCTCAAGACAATCGGGATAAAACCATTTTGATTATCAATGGTGCTGGTGGAGTCGGTTCAATTGCTATTCAATTGGCTCATTTAGCCGGTCTAAGAGTAATTGCTACTGCTTCAACACCAGAAAAAGTCGATTGGGTCAAAAACTTAGGGGCTGACTTAGTAGTCAATCATCATCATGATCTGATCAAGCAAGTTCATGACTTAGAAGTTAAAAACGTCGATTTTATTTTAGGTTTGAGTGACAATGATCCACATTGGTCAGAAATCGTAGAATTGATCAAACCATTTGGAACTTTTGCAACCATTACTAATCTACGTGAATCACAAATTGCTGATTTGAAACAAAAGTCAGTCAACTTCGCTTGGGAATGGATGTTTACTAAAGCTAAATTCAGATTGGATTCAATGTCTACTCAGGGTGATTATCTAGAAAAGTTAGCTCAAGGTTTAGATAGTGGCATGATTGATTCAACAGTAACAAAAGTTTTACACGGCTTTAATTTGGAAAATATTAAAAAAGCTACACAATTAGTTGAAGCTGGTCATATGATGGGCAAGGTAGTTGTTAAAGCTTAATTTAAGTTAAAAAGAGGATGATACTCTTAATAAGTGTCATCCTCTTTATTTTAAATTAAATTGTAATGTTTCAAGCCGTTAACAATACCACCGTTAACGTTTTCAGTGGTAATATAAGTAGCAGCCTCCTTGACCGAATCTATACCATTACCCATGGCAATGCCGTAATCTGCATATTTAATCATAGGTAAATCGTTAGTTCCGTCGCCAAATGCGTAAACTGGTTTGTCTTCTAAATCTAAACCCTTAATGAGATGTTTGATACCGCTCATTTTAGAGACGTCTTTTTCAACCGTATCAATTGAATAAGGACCAGTCTTGTAAAATTTTAATTCAGGGAATTTTTCTTGATAGCGCTGTGAATCTCCATTAGAAACAACGACCACCATTGGGACATCACCTTTTTGATAAAAGAATGGATCAATGGTTGGCAAATCAATATTAACCGCTTGATAAAATTCTTCAACAAAGGGGCTAGCTTCACTGAGAAATGATTCACTTGGCGAGTGCATGCTGACACTATCACCAAATTTTTCTGCTTGTTCAATAACTTGTTTTACCAATTCAGGTTTAATATTATTTTGATAAATAACCTTATCCTGTGATTGGACAAATGCGCCATTTAAAGTAATATAAGTATCAATACCAGTCGTACTAGTAGCAGCCTCAATTTCGATAGGGGAGCGTCCAGTACTGATAACTGGTAAATAGCCATTCTCTTTTAATTGGTGGACAGCTGTTGCTACAGAGTCATCCACTTGAGATTGGGCATTTAGAAGAGTTCCGTCTAAATCAAAGAAGACGGTACCACGATAATTGTTTTGCAAAAGATCACCAACTTAATTTTATTTTGTATACTAGTAATATGGTAACAATTTTTATTGTAATGATATAGTCAAATTTTACATATGGAGTGATATGTTTATGAAAATATTAATGATTGAGGATAATAAGTCTGTTTCTGAAATGATGGGCATGTTTTTCCAAAAAGAAAATTGGGAAGCAAGTTTTGCTTATGATGGCAATGAAGCAGTTGATATGTTCAATGAAGATCCTGACAAATGGGATATGATCACGCTTGATTTGAATTTACCGGGAAAAGATGGAATGGAAGTCGCTAAGGAAATCAGAAAAGTTTCCAAAACAGTTCCAATTATCATGTTGACGGCTCGTGATACTGAAAGTGATCAAGTACTTGGTCTGGAATTTGGTGCAGACGATTACGTTACTAAACCATTTAGTCCGATTACTTTGATTGCTCGAATGAAAGCAATTCACCGTCGTGATGAAAATATGGCTGAGAAACTAGCTGAATCAACGCCAGTCAATGCTGAAGTAGAAGAAGCAGATGATGGTTTTGATATCAATACTGGCTTCTTTAAATTAAATTCCAACACCCGTGAAGCTTATTTGAATGGCAAAGAAATTCCCGATTTAACACCAAAAGAGTTTGATCTATTGAAAACTTTAGCAAGCAAGCCAAAACAAGTTTTCTCGCGTGAACAATTGCTAGAACAAGTTTGGGATTACGATTATTTCGGTGAAGAAAGAACTGTCGATGCACATATCAAAAAATTGCGTCAAAAGATTGAAAAGGTTGGACCTCAAGTTATTGAAACAGTTTGGGGTGTCGGCTACAAATTTGATGATACAGGAGCGAAAAATAAGGCATAATGAAATTAATTTATCAAAACATGCTGAGTTTTTTGATCGTTATTTTGACGACTCTAGGAATCATTTTGTATTCCGTCACTAGTGCTGCCACTAATTGGGAATATAATCGGACATATAAGAGTCTGGAAAGTTATGCTGGTAACCTAGAAAAGATAGCCTTGAAAACTGATCCTAAAACTGGGCAGATTCACAATATCACTGGCGATAATATTAGAACAGTTGAACAAGTCTTATCAGAGAGAAATGTTCAGTTTGCTATTTTTGATTACAATAATAATCAGGTTTATCCAACGCCGCCAACGAATGTCAAATTACACTTGAAGCAATCTTACTGGAAAAAGCTCAAACAAGGTAAGACGATTCGCAATATTCAAAAATCACAAAACACTGCTGGCAATCCACGACTTCGAAAAGATGATAATCACAGTTACGTTTATGTCTTAACACCGTGGTTCCAAAACGGAAAATTAATTGCGGCTGTTTGGGCAGGTTCAGATGTTTCTGAATTACAGACTAACATTGGTGAAATCAATAGTCGGCTTTACTTTGCCTTGCTGATTTCTCTTTTGGCAGCGATTATTTTGAGCTTCTTACTTTCCAGATATCAAGTTAATCGGATCAATCGACTACGTGGAGCGACAAAACGAGTTGCTAATAATGATTTCTCAGTTCACATAGAAAGTAAGGGCCGTGACGAATTAGATGATTTAGCTGATGATTTCAATCAAATGGTTAAGTCGCTAGAAGCTTCAGATACAGAAATCAAACGCCAAGAACAACGTCGTAAGGAATTTATGGCCGATGCCTCTCACGAGATGAGAACGCCATTGACGACTATTAACGGGCTATTAGAAGGATTAGCTTATGATGCTATCCCCGAAGAGTCAAAAGGTCAAAGTATTCAGTTGATGCGTAATGAAACTAAGCGTTTGATTCGACTGGTCAATGAAAACTTAGATTACGAAAAGATTAGAACTAATCAAATTACCATGGCCAAACGAGTTTTTGATGCTAATAAACCATTACAAGACATTACTTCGCAATTGGATAAAAAAGCAAAGACTGCTGGCGATGAATTGATCTTGAAACCTTATGAAGGTGAATTAAAGACGTATGCCGACTATGACCGCTTTGTACAAGTCATCTTTAATATCATGCAAAATGCCATTCAATTTACTAAAGATGGCAAGATATTTATTAGTGGTAGTCGAAATGAAGAGCGTCACGCTTCAGTCTTTATAATTTCTGATACTGGTATTGGGATGTCCGAAGACCAAGTCAAGAATATTTGGGACCGTTACTATAAAGCTGATCCATCTCGTAAGAACCGTAAGTATGGTGAATCAGGCTTAGGACTTTCAATCGTTCATCAATTGGTAGAAAATCATGGTGGAGAGATTGAAGTCAAGAGTAAGCTCAACGAAGGAACAACCTTTACTGTGACATTATTTGATGAAGGCTTCGAGCACAAGAAAGATGAACAAAAACAAGCTTAATTATTGAAAAAGGAATCTCATTTGAGTGTAGTTATAGCTACATTTGATGAGATTCCTCTTTTATTTTTGATTTAAATAATCCCAACTGTCGATAGGCGTACGGTCGTTTTGTAATTGTACCGCATCAGTCGTATAGAGATCAGTTGTTGATTTATTACCATTTTTTGAATAAAGACTAGTTGACTTATCACCGAGTTTGTCACGAAGTTCTTCCATTTGTTGAACTTGATCTAAATAAGAATAATTATCTGGATCAGTAGGGGTGAAACCCTTTGGTGTATAGAAACGAAGCAGGTTTTTGTTATTAACGTTGTCAGAAGTTTTCAGCTTCGTGTCAACATCTTCTTCCCATTTAGCAACTTTAGTAACCAATTCGGGATTGTCACGCATATTGACTTCTTCGCCAGTTTCGTTAGCGTAGACAGTCGTTGAATTTCCATTACGCAGAACAGTATAATTCGGTGTTATGAAACTATTATTTCTAAAAGCAACTACTGAATTATGTTGTTTAGATAATAAATCAGTTCCTAGTTGCACGTATGATTTGGTATTAACTCCTGCCAGGTGCAAAACAGTAGGTAGGACGTCAATTTCACCGCCATAAGTATGATTAATGCCACCTTTGAGACCATCCATGTGAATCATGAAAGGAACTCGTTGCATTTGAGTATTGTCAAATTTAGTCCAAGTTTCGGGAGTTTTTCCAAGCATCGTTGAAAGAGACTGGTGTTGCTCGTCATTTAACCCATAATGATCGCCATATAGCACGACCATAGTGTTCTTTTCTAAACCAGAAGCTTTGAGATAATTGAAAAATTCTTCGACTGATTTGTCTAAATAATGAGCAGTTTTGAAATAATCGTTTACTCGAGAATTTTCGTTATCAGAAGTTTGGAAACCGGCGTTGTCTTCATCAGAGAATTGATAGCCCACGTGATTAGTAATAGTTAGAAACTTTGTATAGAACGGTTGCTGCATTTGTTCTAGATACTTAACCCCTTCAGAAAAAAGCAATTTATCTTTAACGCCATAACCATTCAGCGACAAGGTGTCTGGGCCTTTAGTATCGTAATAACTCTTATCGAAGAAGTAGTTATATCCCATATTTTTATAAGTGACATTTCGTCCCCAGAAACTTCCAATATTACCATGGAATACAGCACTCGTGTAGCCTTTTTGTTGAGCTAGAATGGCTGGAGCCGATTGGAAGGTATTATCGCCGCCGAGTTTTTGGAAAAATGAACCTTCGGGTAATCCGAATAAGCCCGACTCAAGCATTGTTTCTGCATCACTTGTCCGACCAGTTCCAACTTCATAGAAGAAATTATCAAATGAAAGTGTATTTTGGTTGTTGTAGAGACTATTTAAGAATGGAGTAACTTCTTGGCCATTTATTTTCATACCGATTAAAAATTGTTCAAAACTTTCTAAATGGATGATGATGATATTTTTACCACTAGCTTTACCAAAATATTTGGCATTGGGTTTAGCGTAATTATTATTGACATAATCCAAGACGTTGTCTATTTCTGCTTCGGTGGCATTAGAACGCACCTGATTATTTTGCACCGAGCGAACGGAGTCATAAGCTAAAAAAGAATTGATACCGAGATATTGGACAATATATGAATGATCAAAAGTTCTTCCTAATAATTGAGGACGGTTGGCTTCAGACCCTGCTAAATCAGCAGAAAAAAGTGCAATTCCAAGTATACTAGTGGCTAAAGCATTGAGTTTTCTAAATGGGCGCGAATCAATTTTTACGAAACGAGTTGCAAATAACAAAATAATCACTACAAAGTCGATCAAGTAAATTAAATCGCGTGGTTGCATCGAACTTAAAGTACTGGCACCTAATCCTTTCGCAACTTTACTAACACCAAGCATTGTACTAACAGAAATAAAATCAGCCATTTCACGATAATATAATAAATTAGCATAAATAAAAATTGAATCAGCTAGATAAATAAGTCCCATTACTAAATATGAAATTTTGGGCTTATTGATGTAAAGAGCCAATCCTAATAGAAAAACTAACGTTGCCAAAGGATTAACTATCATAAAAAAATACTGCCATAAGTTATTGACAGTTAGTCCAAAGTCTAGAAAATAAGTAACCACAGTTTTTAACCATAGACAAACGACCAAAAAGCCCATAAATCCCAGTCGTGTGTTCAAGATGGATTTTATTTTTTGCATAATATCCCTCATAACTATTTTAATTCTATGATTAAATAATACGTTATTTCGGAAAAGAAAAAAAGCCAGCTCACGCTGACTTACTTAGTAGAATCATTTTTTCCTTTGAGAACACTAGACCAACTATCGATTACTGAACGATCACCGTTTAATTCTGGAGCGTCGGTTGTATAAAGGTCGGTAGTTGACTTGTTATTATTTTGTGAATATACACTAGTAGATTTCAATCCAAGGTCATTTCTAGTAGCGACCAATTTTTGAATTTCATTTTGGTAGTTGTATTCCTTACTATCAACTGGTGTAAAGCCATTTGGAGTATAGAATCTCAGAAGGTTCTTGTTGTTGATCGTGTCGGATAGTTTCAATTTGTCGTTGACGTATTGTTGCCATTTAGCTACTTTTTCCTTTAATTTAGGATTTTGGCTTAAATCAACTAATTCACCAGTTTTGTTTTTATAAACTTCGGGATCACCATCGCTGCTCTTTAGAACAGTGTATTTAGGTGTAACAAAATTCTTGTTTCTAAAGATTACAATCTGATTGTGATCTTTAGATAATAGATCAGTCCCTAGTTGAACATACTGTTTAGTATTGATCCCAGCTAGATGCAAGATTGTTGGTAAGACGTCAATTTCACCACCATAGGAGTGATTGATACCGCCTTTGAGGCCTTTCATATGGATCATAAAAGGAACCTTTTGCATTTGTGAATCATTGAAGTCAGACCAATCATTTGTATCAACGCCTAGCAATGGTGCTAAATCAGGATTTTGACTGTTAGAAAGGCCATAATGGTCCCCATAAAGAACAATCATGGAATTATTATAAATACCGCTAGACTTCAAGTAATTGAAAAATTCTTGAAGGGCGTTATCTAAGTAATGGGCAGTCAAGAAATAATTATTAACTGCGCTGTTGTTAGTGTTAGGTGCTTGGAAACCATCATTATCTTCTTCAGGCAATTCAAAAGGATAATGGTTAGTAACAGTAATAAATTTGGTATAGAAGGGCTGTTGCAACTGCTCAAGATACTTAACACTTTCTGAAAGCATCAATTTATCTTTCATACCATATTCCAAACTTGAGTCAGCCGTTTTATTAAAATAATTTGAATCAAAGAAATAATCATAGCCCATGTTTTTATAAACATTGTCACGGTTCCAAAAACTACCGATATTTCCATGGAAGACCGCACTCGTGTAACCTTCTTTTTGTCCAAGAATAGCTGGAGCAGCCTGGAAAGTATTGTCACTGCCGAGTTTTGAGAACAATGAACCTTCAGGCAATCCGAAGAGTCCGGTCTCTAACATATTCTCAGCATCACTAGTTTTTCCTTGTCCAACTTCATGATAGAAATTATCAAATGACATTGTGTTTTTATCGTTGTATAGACTATTCAAGAATGGTGTAACTTCTTGTCCATTAACTTTGTAATTGATAAGGAATTGTTGAAAACTTTCCAAATGGATAACGATAATGTTTTTACCTTTAGCCTTACCAAAATAAACTGGATTAGGCTTGGCATAATTCTTTTTAACTTCAGTTAAAACGTCATCCATATCAGTCCCAACTGCTTCTGAGCGGACTTGATTATTTTGAACGGTTTTAATGGAATCATAAGCTAGAAAACTATTTAGTCCCAAATATTTAACAATGTAGGCACGATCAAATGTCCGACCTAATAATTGAGGACGGTTGCTTTCTGCGATAGTTAAATTTAATGAAAATAGAAAAATACCCAAAAAAGTTGTAGCAATTGCTGTCAATTTTTTCATAGGTTGAGGGTCAATTTTGATATAATGGGTAAGTAACAAAATTGCTAGAATTATGAAATCTAAACCATAAATAAAATCATGAATCTGGACTAAATTAGCAGCACTACCACCAAGACCTTTGGAAACTTTAGTGGCACCAGCAATCGTATTAAAAGATAGAAAATCACTGAATTCTCGGTAGTAAAGGATATTTCCATATAGAAGGACTGATTCTAAAAGATAGATAACGCCCATAACGATATAGGAAATTTTGGCACGATTGATGTATAACGCTATGCTCAAAAGTATAACGGCTGTAGCGATAGGATTGATGATCAAAATAAAATGTTGTAACGGGTTTGAAACGCCAAGGGAAAAATCCCAGTAATAGGCAATAATGGTTTTGACCCACAATAAAGTCACTAATAGAGCCATAAAGCCCAGTCGTTTATTCAAAATATTTTTTAATTTATTCATTGAAAGTTCCTTGTTTTTAAAAATTCTTAAATAAATCTATTTAAAGACTAAATAAATCACTTAATTGTTAGTATAATACGTTATAGGTAAAAAGTGGGAAAGAATGAGCAAAATGATATTTTTAGGACCATTATATAATTATATATATGCGCGCTTTGCGACAAAATTTAATCATTTTCCATTGATTCGGCTTTCTTTTTACGCTGTTGATAAAGCAATATTATATACTTTAATTTTTATAATTTTAAGGTATATCTGGGTTAAAATAAAGAAGAGAAATACTACCTTTTGGTATGAGTTTTGGCTCAGCGTGTTTATTTTTTATGTTTTCCTACTTTTTGCTTTAACAGTTTTTCGAGATGGCTATTTCATTTGGCAGTTCAAATTTTTTTGGCACCGTCCGTTATCTGATATAAATACTGTTCCGTTGATAGAAACGATGAAGTTAGCAGATGCTAAGTCTTTGGTCGACTTTTTTTATAACTTGTATGGTAATATTGTGTGGTTCGTACCGATGGGATTCTTCATTCCCGCATTAAGTAAGCGCCATCTTAATTTCTTGCAAGTTGTCTTAATGGGTGCAATGATTTCAGTGTCAATTGAAGCTTTACAATTTGTTTTACATACCGGCGTCACTGATATTGATGACGTAATTTTCAACACTTTAGGTGCTGCGGTAGGGTATTTATTATATTTTTTAGGAAAATGGATAAAAAAGCTAATAAAAATTTGAAATTTTCTTCGAAAATGATTAATCTTAGATTTGACGATATATATGGAGGAGAGAGATAAATGACTCAAATTAAATTTGATGATTCAAAATTGAGCAAGTTCGTTCAAGACAACGAACTTGGCGAAATGCAAGCATTAGTTAATGCTGCTGATGAAGAACTACGTAAGGGTACCGGTGCTGGTGCTGACTTCCGTGGTTTCATCGATTTGCCTGTTGACTATGACAAAGATGAATTTGCCCGTATTAAGAAAGCTGCTAAGAAGATCCAATCAGACTCAGAAGTATTTATTGGTATCGGTATTGGTGGTTCATACTTAGGTGCTCGTGCTGCAATCGACTTCCTAAGCTCATCATTCTACAATGTTAAGAATGAAAAAGATGTTCCAGAAGTTTACTTCTGTGGTAACTCAATTTCTCCAAATTACTTAGCTGATTTACTAGACGTTATCGGCGACCGTGATTTCAGTGTTAACATCATTTCTAAATCTGGTACAACAACAGAACCTTCAATTGCTTTTAGAATTTTGAAAGCTAAATTGATTGAAAAATATGGTGTTGAAGGTGCTAAGGAACGTATCTATGCTACAACAGATCGTGCTAAGGGTGCTTTAAAGACAGAATCAGATGCTGAAGGCTACGAAGAATTCGTTGTTCCTGATGATATCGGTGGTCGTTTCTCAGTTCTTACAGCTGTTGGTCTATTGCCAATTGCCGTTGCTGGTATCGACATCGACAAGTTGATGGAAGGTGCTGCTCAAGCTCGTAGTGATTACTCATCAGCTGATCTAACAAAGAACGATGCTTACAAGTATGCTGCTTTGAGAAACATCTTGTACCGTAAAGGTTACACAACAGAATTGCTAGAAAACTACGAACCAAATGTTCAATACTTTGGCGAATGGTGGAAGCAATTGATGGGTGAATCTGAAGGTAAAGATCAAAAGGGTATCTACCCATCATCAGCTAACTTCTCAACTGACTTGCACTCATTAGGTCAATACATTCAAGAAGGTCGTCGTAACTTGATGGAAACTGTTGTTTTGATCGACACACCAAGACATGACGTTAAGATTCCCGCTGAAAAAGATAACCTTGATGGTTTGAAGTACTTGGAAAACAAGTCAATGGACTTTGTTAACAAGAAGGCTTACGAAGGTGTTGTTCTAGCTCACACTGATGGTGGCGTTCCAGTTATGACAGTTCACATTGAAAAACAAGATGCCTTCAACCTAGGTTACTTGATGTACTTCTTTGAAATTGCTGTTGGTATTTCTGGTTACTTGAACGGTATCAACCCATTTAACCAACCAGGTGTTGAAGCATACAAGAAGAACATGTTTGGTCTACTTGGCCGTCCTGGTTATGAAGAACTTGGCGAAGAATTAAACAAGAGACTATAATTCATAATTAAATACAAATGAAAAAGCATCCTCAATCGAGGGTGCTTTTTTTGTCGTTCCTTGTAAAAACTACTTCGTGAACGATGCCATATTCTGTTTGATCGGCAATTTGATCTAATGTTTCTTCAAAGCCAAACATCTCGTAAAATGCCTGGGCAATTAAGTTTTTCTTCAAAACAATTATGTAAAAATCACTAAATTTTTTAGACAAATTTTCTAAAGCAGCAGTGAATAATTTTTGACCGATACCTTGATGTTGATATTCTGGCAAGACGTAAAGCGTATAGATCTCCCCGAATTCTTGATACTTTTTCCGTCGAGCCGGACCAAATGAACAAACTCCGACTATCTTTTCGTCATCTAAGGCCACCAAAGTATTGTTCCATCTAGTTTCTGGATGCCAAATATCAATTCTCAAATTATCTAACAAGGCTTGTGGGACGATTCCGACATAAGCATATTGCCAAGTTTTATAATACAGCTCACTGATTTTTTTAAAATTGAAATCTTTAGTAGTGGGTACAATGTTGATCATTTTAGTTTCTACTTTCAACTGAATTTGTTTCACTAGCAAAGACTCCTAATTTACCAAAGACTAATCCTAAAACGAATCCAGCAAGAGTCAATGTAAACCAGCCTAATCCTAAACTAGCGAATGGAACGTATTGATGATAGAAGTTTAGTGCAGCTTTGACGAAAGTTAAATTAGTAACAGCTTCTGGTGAAGCATTCAACATATCAAAGACAGCAGGTAAAACAGTGAAGGCGATTGTCATTTTATAAACAACACCAGCGTAAGGCTTTGAATGAACAGTTAATGAAACGAGGATCAAAGCTAATGACAATGGGTAAAGTAACATTAACACTGGTAGTGACCAAGCGATGATGTTATCAAGACCCGCGTTAGCAACGACAAATGACATCACTGTTGTGACACGTAGCCAAGCTAAGTAGCTTACTTTAGGGAACAATTTGTGGAAATCTTGTGAGAATGATGCGACAAGTCCCATAGCAGTAGTGAAAACACCTAAGGTAACCAAAACACCTAAGAAAGCAGCTCCTAAGTTACCGAAGTAGTAATTAACGATTTGTGAAAGAGCAGTACCACCATTATCAGAAAGGTTTAATCTACTTAAACTAAATGAACCTAATAGAACTAATCCAAAGTAAACTAAAACTTCTAAGGCGATACTCAAAGAACCAGCTTTAGCAGTTAAACCAGTTAGTTCTCTATCTTTGTAGCCCAGGCCTCTAACGGCGTGAACGAAAGTAACACTCAAAGCTAATAAAGCAACTGCATCAATTGTGTTATAGCCTTCGAGCAAACCACTGACAGTAGCACTAGTTTGATAGGCTTGCGTTGGCATATGGTTCAAGCCACCCATAGGGTTCAAGAAAGCAACTACGAAGATAACAGCCAATAATACCAAGAAGATAGTGTTTAAATATTTTCCAACGTATTTCAATAATCTGTTTTGATGAACAGTTAAAACATAGGCTAAACCAAAGAATAGAGCGGTGAAAACTAACATCCCGACGGTGTCAAATTTTGCAGGCAAGAATGGTTTAAGTCCCATTTCAAAAGCGGTAGCGGCAGTACGTGGAGTACCGAAGAAAGGTCCGATGGTCAAGTGAACCAAAACTAAGAACATTGCGGCATAAAATTTACCGACTGGACGTGCTAGATCATATAAACCATCACTCTTTGTAACGACAACAGCTAAAATTGCTAGTAACGGAAAGAGTGAACCAGAAATTGCAAAGCCAAATGCGGCTGACATCCAATTATTACCGGCTAATTGACCTAAATGGACTGGAAAAATCAAGTTCCCAGAACCAAAGAACATTCCAAAAATTAATGATGAAACTACTAGTAAATGTAATACCTTTTTCTTACTTCTTTTTTCTCCTGATAAATCGTAATCGTCTTTCATAAAACTTCCTCCTAAAAATGTTGTTTCTAATCTGTGATGGGCTTTTAATGCCACTAATATCAGAATCCATTTTGAACCACCCCTTTTGAAATTTTAAAAACGTTAGGAACAAAAAGAGCCCTCTTCCAGCTAAGGAAAAGGGCTCAAATAGAACGGTACCACCTTTTATGGGTATTACAAAAATACCCACTCACTTAACGGACAAATAATCCGCTAGCCTGATAATGGTGGCAGCCACGGTAACCTACATATCGGCACCGAACTCAGAAATGATTTTCAAAATTCTCATGACGGTCATTTTTCACTCAACATGACTCACTAGGCGTTTTTGAGATTTCTACTTTTTTCTTCAACGTTTTGTTGGTTCGTATTATAGGCATATAAAATTAAAAATTCAAGCCTTTTTTTAATAAAGTTCTAATTTTTATATTTTGGTTGGCGTGCGGTTTAAGAAATGCTTGGCACCATCTATAACGTGGAAGTAAGTCGCTAAGCTTAACATATCAGTGTTTATGCTCTTTAAAAATGGCCACTCACGTAATGAACCACGGAGAACAGAATTATTTTCTTCGATGAAAGTTTGGCTAATTTTTTGTGGTCGATCTTTAAAAACTCCAGACTGATACAAATAATTAGCATAATCAAAAAAGTATTTCGCAGTTCTAGGGTCATTAATTGTATCGTGTAAAATTCGAGTTCGATGTCTAATAAAGCTCATGCTGTTTTTGACAACTTGAGCGCTATTATTGGAAATGGTCAGATAAGCGAATAATTGTTCGAAAAATCTTTGGTAGGCATGAATTTCACCACTACTCAAAAAGGCTCGAGGGTGATTTTTGAATGGGTATTTCCAGTTGCTCAAGTTATATTCCCATTTTTGACCGACCCAAATGGTGAAGGGGAGTTCATAGAAAACTTGAGTCATATCTTGTTCGAAGCTTTGGTTGATGATTTCAGAGTAGTCTCGTGGCAACAAACGGTTGATTTGATTTTTCAAGTCAGTCGTAATGTATTTTACATTTTCTGTATCATCAGTAAGATCAAATAATTTTTGCCAAGTTTCAGGTGTGAATAATTCTGGTTTTAGATGCTGAATCAATTTTAAATTAACTGGAGCAGAGTTTAACGTGAAACCAGCGTTAAAAGAGTCATCCATTAATTGCAAAGTTTGCACAAAATGACCGCCTAAAGAGTGCCCCAGGCCGTAGACTAATGTATCAGATAAACTTCTTTGCGAAACGTATTCTACAAATTGACGTGCCAGTTTAAGTTGACTGAGGTTTTTATCGCTCCCAATTAGAATCGCATTGACGTTATAATCCCAGTCTTTATACGTCTCGAGAATTGAAGCTTCAAAACGTTTGCTGCGGGACTTGATAGTATTATCGTTGCCACCTTCAGTTCCGCGAAAGGTAATGTATAACTCTTTGACGCCATCGATAGCAATTTGAAAAGCTGTGGCGGAAAATCCACATTCAGCGGCTTCTGGTAAGACTTTACGAGTTTCAAAAGATTTGACATAATCGGGCATCCGATGAACACGATTGTAAATTAAGAGTCGTAAGTAATTTTCCGGTTCGAATTCTTCATACAAATAACGATCATAATCGTATTGCAAAAGCTTCGTGCGAAAATCGCTGTCTTGAAGTAATTCGCCGGCTTGATATTGTTGATTTCGCAATTCCAAAGGCAAAGCATGATGAATTAGCAAAATAATATAAATTTGATTGAGATAGCCTCGGCAAAGATTCAAATTTTCATTTTCAATCATCGTGATCAATTGCTTTAATTTGTTGATCTTACGATTTCTAGAAGGTAATTTGAAACGTTGTTTGCCAGGCGCCTGATTGATATTTTGTAATTTTAAAACTTTATCGATCATCTGGGGATGGATAGTTTTATTTTTAATGAAAATTGGTAAGCGTAAATCGACAACTTGATTCAACAGTAAATTTGTTAAACGAGATTTTTCTTTATTTAGATAAGAATAGCTGAAATAAAGTCGTTTGTTTTGGGGTAGTAACTTCTTACTGTCTTCTTTGTTAAAAGTCAAAGGAAGATTTTTGTGAGCTCGAAAGTTGAGTAAATCGAGCTGCTCATAAACATGATTTAATCTGTTTAAAGTACTTAGTAAGGCTCTCATTAAATCACCTCTTAATAGTTTTAGTTTAACAAAATGTCGGTAAATTAGGAATTATTTTAAAAATATAGCACGTTTGTGATACCTCACATTTGTGTTATATCACAAACGTGCTATAATATATTTGTGGAGGTTGGAGAAAGATGAGAATAGATATTAAATCATACTTAGAAGACAACGGATTAACAATTTATGTAATAGCAAAAAAGAGTGGGTATGGTTATACGACGCTCCATAAATCTTTCAATAAAAAACAATCTTCCGCCACATCTATCAATTTGCGCGATATAGAGGCAATTGCTAAAGCGCAGGATACAGCAATGTGGAAAGTTCTGCGTGAATTGGAATTGCATTACTTAAAGTGAGGAGGCTTTTATATGGCAAGATCATTTTGGGATGAAGATCCATTTAACGACAATATGGACGAAATATTTAGAAGATTAATGAGTCAACAAAACGGTGATTCACGAGCTAAGTATTATGTGAACGGCCAAGAATTGACTCCTGAAGAATTAGCAAAATATCAAGAAGCAAGAACCGCTGGGGAGAATATTCCTATCAGTGATAATAAACAAGCAAAAAATGGCACAATGTTAGAGAAGTTAGGTCGTAATTTGACTCAAGAGGCTAAAGATGGACTTTTGGATCCAGTTATTGGCCGTGATAAAGAGATTCAAGAAACAGCTGAAGTTTTAAGCCGGAGAACCAAGAATAATCCAATTCTTGTTGGTGATGCTGGCGTTGGTAAGACTGCGGTAGTTGAAGGTTTAGCTCAAGCTATCGTCAGAGGCGACGTACCTGAAGCTATCAAAGATAAACAAATCATTTCTATTGATGTTTCAGCTCTTGAAGCAGGGACACAATATCGTGGATCATTTGAAGAAAACATTCAAAAGCTTTTGGATGAAGTAAAGAAGGCCGGCAATGTCGTCTTGTTCTTCGATGAAATTCATCAAATCATCGGTGCTGGGTCAAGTGGTTCTGATTCCGGTAGTAAAGGATTGGCCGACATTATTAAACCAGCTTTGAGTCGTGGTGAAATTTCTATTATTGGTGCCACAACTCAAGATGAGTATCGTAATACAATTATGAAAGATGCTGCTTTAGCAAGAAGATTCAACGATGTTACGATCAATGAACCAAGTAAAGATGCTACTGTAGCAATTTTGAAGGGATTACGTAAAGCGTATGAAAATCATCATCATGTCAAATTGCCAGATAATGTATTGAAAGCCGCAGTTGATTATTCAGTTCAATACATTCCTCAAAGATCATTACCAGATAAGGCAATTGACTTGATCGATATGACAGCAGCACACTTGGCAGCTAAAAATCCTGTAACTGACAAGGTAAGTCTGGAAAAAGATCTCAAACAAGCTGAAAAAGACAAAGAAACTGCAGCTAAAAAAGAAGATTATGAAAAAGCTGCTAGTTTGAAGAAGCACATTGAAGACTTACAAGCAAAGCTTGACAAAGGTGACGAACAGACCGATGAACCAGTAGCAACCGTTAATGATATTGCCGAATCCGTTCAAAGATTAACTGGTGTACCAGTATCACAAATGGGTGCCAGTGACATTGAACGTCTCAAAGATATGGGTAAACGCTTAAAGAGTAAAGTTATTGGCCAAAATGAAGCCGTCGACATGGTAGTCAGAGCTATTCGTCGTAACCGGGCTGGATTTGATGACGGCAATCGTCCAATCGGTAGTTTCTTGTTCGTTGGACCTACTGGCGTTGGTAAGACTGAATTAGTCAAACAATTAGCTAAAGACATGTTTGGCAGTAAGGATGCTATTGTTCGTTTGGATATGAGTGAGTATTCAGACTTAACGGCGGTATCTAAGTTAATCGGTACTTCAGCCGGTTATGTTGGTTATGAGGACAACGGCAATACTTTAACTGAAAAGGTTCGTCGTAATCCTTATTCCATCGTTTTGTTAGATGAAATTGAGAAGGCTAATCCTCAAGTTTTGACTTTGTTATTGCAAGTTATGGATGACGGCCGCTTGACCGATGGACAAGGAAATGTCGTTGATTTCAAGAATACGATCATTATTGCCACATCTAATGCTGGATTCGGTAATAAAGCGACTGAAGATGAGAAGTTGATGGATAAATTGGCTCCTTACTTCAAGCCAGAATTCTTGAATAGATTCAATGGCATCGTTGAGTTTACTCATCTGTCTAAGAAAGACTTGAATCAAATCGTTAACTTAATGTTAAATGACGTTAATGCTAACTTGGCTAAGAAACAAATCACTTTGGAGGTCACACCAGAAGCTAAAGAATGGTTGATCGACGAAGGATATGATGAAGCCATGGGAGCAAGACCATTACGTCGTGTCATTGAGCAACAAATTAGAGATAAAGTAGCTGAATTCTATCTCGACCATTTGGATGTTAAAGACTTAAAAGCTGATTTAGTTGATGGAACTATTAAGATTTCTGAAAAATCAGCTGTTACAAACTAATATTTCTGAAAAAAGAAGACTTGAACGTTTCTCGTTTGAGTCTTCTTTTTTTGTACGAATTTTAGCAAAAAGCGAACAATAACGTTATGTATAACTATGAATTTGTTTAAAAAGCAAAATATATTAATAAAATAATAGCAAAAGCCGAACAATATAAATAAAAAATAATAAAATGTTTCTAATTCGCTTGTAAAAACCCGAATAATCTGTAATACTAGAAAAGTTCGAAAAAAGTTTTTATATTTTCTAAGGGGCGTTTATTGTGAATTCATTACAAGATGGACGGAATTTAAGTTTTATGGAACGTTTATTCCATCTCGAAGAAGCCAAGACAAATGTTAGACGTGAAATTTTAGCTGGTCTAACAACGTTTGTATCTATGGCTTATATTTTATTTGTTAATCCGCAAGTTTTGGGAGACTCAGGGATGAACAAAGGATCTTTATTTACCGCTACAGCATTAACAGCAGTCGTTGGTTCAATTTTGATGGGAATCTTGGCTAACTACCCAATAGCGATTGCACCGGGATTAGGCGACAATGCTTTTTTCAGTTATTCTGTCGTTATAGCGATGGGAATTCCTTGGCAAACCGCTATGGCCGGGGTTTTTGTGGCCAGTTTGATTTTCTTAGTTCTTTCATTAATGAAAATTCGTGAAGTTGTTATTGATGCAATACCTAAAGATTTGAAGTTGGCGGTAGCTGCCGGGTTAGGTATCTTTATCGCTTTTGTCGGTCTGCAAGGTGGGGGATTGATTACTGCTAGTAAGTCTTCATTAGTAGCAATCGGATCATTTGCTGTTCCTACCACTTGGTTGACAATTGTTGGATTGTTAGTTACAGCGATTTTGATGGCGCGTAAAATTCCTGGAGCTATTTTTATCGGGATGGTCTTTACAACTATTGTGGGGTTAGTTACTAAATTGATTCCTATGCCATCGCATATCGTTTCATCAATCCCTAGTTTAAAGCCAACTTTTGGCGTCGGTGTGATGCATATTTCAGATATTACACACCCTCAACTATGGGCTGTTGTAATAATCTTCTTACTAGTAGCCTTTTTTGATACTGCTGGTACTTTGATTGGTTTGGCTGAGCAAGTGGACGTTATGCAAGACGAAGATGGTAAAATGCCAAGAATTGGTCATGCTTTGATGGCTGATTCAATTTCAATGGTCAGTGGAGCTGTTTTTGGAACTACTCCTCCAACAGCTTATGTTGAATCTTCAGCCGGAATTGCCGTTGGTGGGAGAACTGGTTTAACTTCAATCACAGTCGGTGTTATGTTTGCATTATCAATGTTTTTCTCACCATTGTTATCAGTTGTAACAACTAACGTTACAGCACCAGTTTTAATAATTGTCGGTACGTTGATGGCACAATCGATGAAGGGCATCAGATGGGATCGCTTTGAAATTGCCTTGCCAGCCTTTTTAACTATCGTTGGTATGCCATTGACTTATAACATCTCTTACGGTATTGCTTTTGGTTTCTTGGTTTATCCAATCACTATGTTAGCTGCCGGTAAGAGAAAAGAAATCAATCCTATCATGTATGGATTGTTCGTTGTTTTCGTAATTTTACTTTATATCATTAATATTTTGCCTAAAGCTAGTTTGGCATAATAAAAAACTACTCTAATTTCTAATTCTTTCTTAAGTTAGATTAATGTTAATTTCCGTCTTCCACACAAATCCTGTGATTGGCTGGAGAATGGCGGCACTATTTTGAGCTTTTGCATGGCCCAAAGACGCAAAATCTCAAAACTAGGCCTTATTGTAAGTGCTAAAGCACTAACAATAATCTGGCGGCTGAGCCATCACAGGATTTGTGTTCCAGACTAGATTCTAGTTTTATTGTTTATTTCAAATAATTCAAAATTAAAAAAGTATCTATTCAGATATAGTTATTGGAACAATTATCTGAATAGATGCTTTTTGTTTGATTGTATAAAAATATAAAACAACTCTCTAGTCCGGAATAGCAAAGCAAATTGGCTCAGTAGTGAAATTATTCTTAGCAACTTGTTGCTTAGAATAAGGCCG